>Ga0207990_1001487_pt1 | contig 11888 bp, 11 predicted proteins | sample ETNtaG_8_FD_185780 | JGI IMG/M metagenome (GOLD analysis project Ga0207990, IMG submission 185780) | Marine microbial and viral communities from oxygen minimum zone, Eastern Pacific Ocean - ETNP201406SV75 (SPAdes) (version 2) | ecosystem: Environmental > Aquatic > Marine > Oceanic ...
ACTCTTCCTGCAACGTTTCTTTCAATTTGTTTTTTACCTGATTGACCGTGCAAAAGATTTTCGTAGTATTTCTCAATGCCTGACTTGCCTACAAAAGAAGTGCCAGAGTAGTTTTCTTTATCATAACTATCCTTGTCTGTTTGACTCATCGATGAAACATATCCTATCAAGTGCGCGCTTGATTTGCCGTAAGGATAAACGCGATGAAAATAAGGTTCTATGTCAACACCAGGCAACTGTTCCCCAGCAAGAACAGTTGCAACATCCTCTTCAGACATGCTGAATTTTATGGGAATGCTGTGGAACTTTTTATAGCGCATCATGTTCTTGTTGAATTGCTGTATATCATCATCGTTGATAAGCTCTAACAGTTGCAGTTCAATAAAGATGTCATTAAGGTTGTTAACTTTTTCAGGAGTAATTGTCAACCTATAAGAAAGCCTGTTGGTAGCTAAAACCTTTCCATTTCGATCCAAGATATCTCCTCTAGCAGGGGTAACCGGTAGGATTTGCATCTGGTTGCCTAGCGCCTCTTCAGTGAAATGTTCGTGCTGGGTGATTTGCAGGTTATACATTCTTGAAATCAGTAGAAAGAGCATTGCAAGCATAAATGCAGATGCAAGAATGACACGATTTTTAAAGACTTTTCTTTCTTTTTTTATGTTGGAAATTTTCTCCATATTGGGTGTTTAGTGTTTAAGTTTTGCTAGCAAAAAACGCACAAACGGCCAAATGATGGAGCTGGTAAGTGGAGCAAACAATATAAGCCAGTCAAAATTAATGCCCGACATAGCGATTTGGGTTATCAATAATGCGACCAAATAAACAAAAGAAGCTATGAAAACATAGATTTGCTGTGTCGTGATGTTCGAAACATAGAATGATTTCTTCACTCTAAGAATAACAGCACTGCCCAATATCAATGCGAGCGCATTCTGTCCCAATATATCTCCTTGAGATAGATCTAATATTAAACCTAGCAGTAAAGCAATAATATAGGCCGCCTTATTTTCTGAATATATAAGCCAGTAGATATAGAAAATCAAAATCCAGAATGGTGAGATGATTTCCACAAATTGTGGAAGAGATATTGCACTCACAATTAAGGCAATTAAGGAAATCTTTAGTAATAAAAGGTTGTCGTTTTTTTCTGTCATTTACTTTTTTGAAATAATTAGCATATATTCCACTTGATTCATATCTACGATAGGTTCAAGTTTTATTGATAGAAATTCGGTATTGGCATATTTTTCAAATTCTACGACCCTGCCGACAGGATATCCGGAAGGATACATTGATCCAATTCCGCTTGTGACAAAGATGTCTCCTATGTTGACGCTAGAGTCAATTGGAAGGAACTCGACAATCATCCCACCCTTGCTTGTAGCGACGCCTTTTGTAATGCCTCTATAGCCATTTTTAAGGCTTTTCACAGGCACATGGAGTGTCGGATCATTTACAAGACGAACAGTGGAGTAAAAAGGATTGGTTTGCACAACCTGTCCTACAACTCCATCAGAACTTAGCGCTACTTGTAATTTCCGAATACCATCATTGCTGCCTTTGTTGATTACTATTTGTTTTTTTAGCCGAGTCTGGGATATTGATTTAATTTGTGCTAGTTTTGCTTTATAGTTCGGAAGAGCGTAGCTTGAATTTAGCATAAGATTGATTTTTTGGTTTTCTAAGACTAGATTGTTGTATGTTTGAAGCTTAACCTTCAACTCAATCATTTCATTTCTTAATTGTTCATTTTCACTGATAAGTTTGGCTTTTTCCGATCCTTTGTCGCTTACCCATTCAACAATATGACTCGGCAAATCAACGACAAAGTAGATAGGAGTAAATAAAGTTGATAGGGAGCTTCTAAAGCTGTTTAGATAGGAGAATCTGGCATCTAATACAATAAGTGCCATTGCAATCAAAAGAGGTAAGAGTAATTTTAAAAGTCGCATTATTGATAGTTCGACTTAATTAAATTTATTCTGAGGCAAGAAATCCCATATTATGCTGGCTAATCATTTCTAGCGCTATTCCACCACCTCGTGCAACGCAAGTCAACGGATCATCGGCAATACTTACCGGGAGATTGGTTTCATTATTGATGCGCTTATCTAACCCATCTAAGAGGGCGCCACCACCAGTAAGAACTAGCCCATTTTGTGCAATATCAGAAGATAACTCAGGTGGGGTTTGTTCTAGTGCTATTCTCAAGCAATTAATAATCATTGCAAGGGGTTCATTTAACGCATCAAGAATCTCTGCGTTACTGATTTCAAAGCTAACTGGCAAACCTTTAGCTACATCACGACCTCTGAATTCAATTTTTTTAACTATCTTTGACTCAAAAGCACAGCCGACCTCCTCTTTTATTTGTTCCGCTGTAGCCTCACCAATAATTATTCCGTGGACCCTTCGAACATAGTTAACGATAGTATGGTCAAAAACATCGCCACCTACTCTCAATGAGTCAGAATAAACGATACCATTCAATGACAAAATTGCAATCTCTGTTGTACCACCGCCAATATCCAATACCATTACTCCAGAAGCTTTGCTGACCTCCAAACCAGCTCCAAGCGCTGCTGCCATCGGTTCCTCCATAAGATATACATCTCTTGCTCCAGCTCCTACAGCACTCTCTTTAATGGCACGCCTTTCAACTTGGGTAGCCCCACAAGGAACACAAATTAGAACCTTTGGACTTGGTGAGAAAAAGCCAGACTTAAGCACTTTTTTGATGAAGTATTGAAGCATCTTTTCAGTAACCTTAAAGTCAGCTATAACACCATCTCTCATGGGTCTAATCGCATCAATACTACCAGGTGTTCTACCGAGCATATCCTTAGCTTCTTGACCTACCGCAATGACACTTGATTCAGCCACCCCTTTGTCATGCCGAAGTGCAACTACAGAAGGTTCGTTTAAGACCACACTGCCGTTCATAAAAACAAGTGTGTTCGCTGTTCCCAAGTCAACTGAAAGATTTTGTCCTTTGAAAAAATTTAACATTAGAGTTTCCTAGCTATGTATAAAATGAATAGAGAGATATAATATAACCTGCTTGGTTTCAATAGACAATACCAATACCTAAATAAATATGAAAATAAAACAAGAACACTTTATTGAGAGTATATTCTCTGCACTTCAATATATTTCATATTACCACACGCCAGACTTTATAGAGGCACTAGTTGTAGCATATGAAAAAGAAACCAATATGGGTGCCAAAAATGCTATAGCACAAATTTTAATCAATTCTAAAATGTGCGCCTTAGGAAAGCGGCCGCTTTGCCAGGACACAGGGATTGTAAACGTTTTTCTTAAGGTAGGCATGGATGTCCGGTGGGCAGCAGAACTTTCTCTAGAGGAAATGGTAAATGAAGGAGTCAGAAGAGCCTATAACTATAGCGACAACCCTTTAAGAGCATCTATTGTAAGTGATCCCATATTTACCAGAAAAAACACGAAAGACAATACACCGGCTGTTATTCATACCAGTGTTGTGTCAGGTTCTATCCTAGACATTATTGTTGCTGCAAAGGGTTGCGGCTCTGAAAACAAAGCCAAATTTAGTGTCCTTAACCCAGATGACGATTTGACAGAATGGGTGCTCAAAAATATTCCCAAAATGGGAGCAGGGTGGTGTCCTCCCGGAATTATTGGAATTGGTGTTGGAGGCACTGCAGAAAAGGCAATGTTGATGGCAAAATTCTCCTTAATGGAGCCAATTGACATTAATGAAGTACAGGAAAAAAGCCATAAAACTGAAATTGAAATGCTCAGAATTAATCTTTATAAAAAAATTAACGAACTCGGTATTGGTGCGCAAGGTTTGGGTGGGTTGACGACAGTTCTTGATGTCAAGATTAAAGACTATCCGACTCATGCAGCATCTCAACCCGTGGCAATGATTCCAAATTGTGCTTCAACGAGACATGTCCACTTCACTCTTGACGGTTCAGGAACGGCTGAAATGCCAGCTATTGATTTTGATATCTATCCAGATATAGAAATGGATGTCTCGCAATATAAAAGAGTTGACCTAAACAATCTAACTCGTGAACAAATGCAGAACTGGAATATTGGTGACACTTTATTGCTAACCGGAACCTTGATTACCGGACGTGATGCCGCTCATAAAAGATTAAAAACGCTCATTGAAAGTGGCGAAGGCTTGCCTGAGGGTGTTAACTTTGATAATAAATTTATTTACTATGTTGGGCCAGTTGATGCGGTGGGTGATGAAGTTATAGGGCCAGCCGGACCTACAACAGCAACTCGGATGGACAAATTTACCGATATGATGCTAGAAAATACAGCTATTTTAGGCATGATTGGCAAGGCAGAGCGTGGTGATTCTGCTATAGAAAGCATAAAAAAACATAAAGCAAGCTATTTGATTGCAGTTGGTGGTGCTGCATATTTGATTTCCAAATCTATAAAAAAAGCAAAAATTGTTGCTTTTGAAGAAATGGGAATGGAAGCGATTTATGAATTGGAAGTTGAAGATATGCCTGTCACTGTAGCTGTTGGCACCGACGGTCAAAATATTCATAAAGTTTTTGACAGTATAACTTTATAAAAGTAAACAATCAGAACATAAGTGCGAATCTTAAAAATATTCAATCCTAGCGTATAATTTCATCGTGAAGTTGGTCGGATAGTCGCCGAATGCTATTGTATTGGGAGGAAAGTCCGGGCTCCACAGAGTAAAGTGCTAGTTAACTGCTAGGCGCAGTGATGCGACGGAAAGTGCAGCAGAAAAAATACCGCCTATCTGATAGGTAAGGGTGAAATGGTGTGGTAAGAGCGCACCGCACATTTAGTAATAAATGTGGCAAGGTAAACCCCACTTGGAGCAAGCTCAAATAGGAAGGCTTTGGCGTGACTCGCGCTGTCTTCGGGTAGAGTGCTAGAGATTCTTGGTGACAAGGATCGTAGATGAATGACTATCATGACTTCGGTCAAACAGAACCCGGCTTATAGACCAACTTCAATTATTTCTTTTAGTAAAGATTTCTTTGAGAGGTTATACTTTAGCTTTTCATACGGCCTATATAGATCGATATGGTTTATTTTTATTTGGCATTGGCAATTGTAGCTGAGGTAGCTGGTACAAGCCTTCTTAAGGCTACAGAAGAGTTTTCAAAACTCGTACCTACTACCTTTCTTATAATTTTCTATGTTGTTTCATTCTGGCTAATGACGCTTGCTTTAAGGGAGTTACCTTTAGGGGTGGTATATGCTGTTTGGTCGGGACTAGGCATTGTTTTGGTGGCTATTATTGGTGCATTTGTATATAAGGAAATACCAGATCTTGCCTCTATACTTGGTATGGGTCTTATTATTTCGGGCGTAGTTGTGATACACTTATTTTCTAAATCTATTCAGCACTAAATAGTTAGTAATTATGAAGTTCGAACCTAAAAAATTTTCTATATCAGGAAGTTTGGATAATGTTGTTAAACCTTCAGTTGGCTTAATTGTTCTTAACACTGACTTTACATTTGAACGAGACTTTGTCAGGTTATTCAATACTCATAAGCCTAATTATGATTTTTACTTTAATAGGATTCACTTTGCTAACCCAATGACACCAGAGTCTTTGGCTGCAATTGAAGGTGATTTAACTGAAGTTTCATCTGAAATACTTCCAAATTACGATCTAGATTTGGTTGTATTTAACTGCACATCCTCCTCTTCAATTTTAGGAGATGAAGCTATAGAGTTAGCTATTAAAAAAAGCAAGCCAACTGCAAAAGTATTAACTACCTCTCAGGCAGTTGCAAGTAACTTCAGGAGAGAAGGTGTAAAAAAGGTTAGTATATTGACACCATACAATGCTGAAGTATCAGCATTACTAGTAGACTACTTGCAAAGAAATGGTCTTGAGATTGCTTCTTCCATGTATATGGACATGAGTGATGATAGAGATGTTGCTATGGTCTCTTCTAGTGATATTATTGCAGCAGCAAAGGCAGCAATTGATGATGAGGCTGATGCACTCTTTATCTCATGTACAGCGATGAGATCTACAGAAGTTATTCCAGCTATTGAAAAAGATATTGGCAAACCAGTCTTTACCTCCAATCAAGCAACATTTGAGGAAATATCTTTCATATTGGAAAAAGAATAAAATAGCATTTTTTTAACAAAATTATTCATGTAGCTATAAGATTTTTCTGAAAAATCTGGGTATTTCTCATTAATTTCCTGAGATAATACTTTTATGTATAGATTAGATGAAAGAGATATTCAAATTCTTGCCATCCTTCAAAAAGAGGGAAGAATAACCAAAACATCCTTAGCCGAAAGGTTAAATTTGTCGCTTACCCCTACCTGGGATAGATTACAAAGGCTTGAAGAAGCGGGAGTCATAGAAAGCTATGGAACTAAGCTTTCTTCAAGGTTTCTTAAAAACTTCCATCTAGTTATAACTGAAGTTGAGTTAGAGAGTCATAAAGAAGGCGAATTTGCACGCTTTGAAAATGCCATCATAGAGTTTGATGAAGTTCTTTCGTGCTGGTTTGTTGGTGGTAGTTCGGATTATATATTAAAAATTCTTGTTCAAGATGTTGCAGATTATCAAGCCTTTTTAAGGAGAGTTTTAAAGGCAGATATAGGTTTAAGACGTCACATTAGTTATGTTGTCCTTAAAACAATTAAGGATACAGAGGTAGTTCCAGAAAGCTTGATTCGTAAATCTGATCTAGTCAAGTAAATCTCAATAGATTATTCAATTTTCGCAATAACAACAAGGTTATCACCTATATTGATAATTGATGGGTAATGTTTAATAATTACCATGCCGTTTCTTTTTGCATAATAATTCTCTGGTATTGTGGCAGTTCTATCAATATTGTGAACTTTTGCAAGTAGATCACCCTCTTTAACAACATCGCTCAGTTCAAAAAAAGGCTCAACTAGACCTTTATGTTCACAACAAATAAATGACCTCTCATCTGGCATGCTAAGTGATACTGTAGGTGATAGGAATGGCTTAATGACTCCAGTCAATATTTTTGCATGAATAAGAAAATTAATAATCCCTCGTTTTGCAATCTCAATCGTTTCTGGTAATGCTGTACCACCACCTCCAAGTTCAGTGGTGACAAATATTTTCCCCATAGACTCAACTTGAGAGTCATACATACCACCGGAATCTAGCTCTAACATTTTAAGTAGGTATGGTGCGCCAAAGGCTTTAGCGGCCAGTTCACAGGCTCGCTCTTGTTTTTTATCATTCAAAACGTGCGATGCTGCAAATGGAAGGCAGTCTAGGGTTTTGCCTCCAGAGTGAATGTCTAATACATAATCAGCCATAGGTACCAAGGTTCGAGAAAAATAATCTGCAATAATTTCCGTTACCGTGCCATCGGGCCTGCCGGGAAAGATTCGATTTAGGTTGACTTTATCTATAGGTGAGACTCTATCGCCAGATAAAAAAGCTGGATAGTTCATCGCAGGAATAACAATAATTCTTCCCTGGATGTCATCGATATTATCTCTAGAAGTTAAATTAAATAAGGCGATCGGGCCTTCGTATTCATCGCCGTGATTGGCTCCAGTTAGTAACGCTGTGGGCCCATTGCCGTTCTTCAATTGGGTAATTGGAATCATTACCGAGCCCCAGGCAGATTTGTTGCTTGAATAAGGAACCTTTAGAAAACCATGCTGAATTCCATCTTTAGCAAAATTTATAGTGCTGTTAACTGGATTATCTTTCATAATAAATTTATTTGACTAGTAACTGCCTAGGGACATTGGATAAGCACTCACCGCCATTCTGACCAACCCGAATACTTTCAGTCATTTCAAAACCCCAGTCATCAAACCAGATTGCCGGCATAAAATGAAAAGTCATATTCTCCTCTAAAGCCGTGTAATCATTTCCTCGAAGACTCATTGTACGCTCGCCCCAATCAGGCGGGTAACTAAGACCAATAGGGTAGCCACAGCGGTTATTTTTTTCATAGCCATATTTTTTTAGTGTTGCTGTAAAGTTATCGGATATTTCAGCACATGTGTTACCAGGTTTAAACATCTCAATCGCATTATCAATACATTCGGCAATAACCTTTTCAATATCAAGATACTGTTGAGGAGGGTTGCCTAAGAATAATGTCCTTGAGCAGGGACAGTGATACCTTGCGTAAGCACCTGCCAGCTCTAAAAACATACCTTCATTGTTATCTAATTTTTTATCATTCCAAGTCATATGACAGGCAGCAGCTTCATCGCCGACACCAATAAGAGGTACAAATGAAGTGTAATCTCCATAATGACCATGACTACCTTGTGTGCCTGCATGCATAATTTCAGCCACCAAGTCATTTTTTCTCATTCCAGGCTTTACAACTTTAATCACTCTTTCATAGACACCCTCTATAACCATTCCTGCACGTCTCATGTAGGTGATTTCAGTATCCGATTTAACTGCTCTTTGCCAGTTAACAAGGCCAGTTTGGTCACTAAAAATTGCCTCAGGAAGTTTACTATACAAAGATTCAGCCGCCCGAGCTGAAAAGTAGTAGTTATCTTTTTCTAGGCCAATTCTTTTTTTGTTTAATGCTTTATTTTTGAGGATAGTTGCAAGAAATTCCATAGGATGACACTCAGAGCTCATCACATATTCATCTGGATATGAGACAATATTTTCCAGGTCAAGGTCTGTTGTAAGTTCTGCGCCTTTTGCATCAATGCCTCTACCGTACCAAAAAAGTAAATCATCAGTGCCAATCACTACGCACTGATGAACATAGAATGACCATCCATCGTAACCTGTTAACCAGCACATATTTGCTGGGTCATAGACAATCAATAGGTCAATATCTGACTCTGTCATGGATTGACGAACCTTTGTCTGTCTATCGAGAAAATCTTGTTTGCTAAACCTCCTCCTTTCTTCTTTCATTCTTCACTCACTTTAATAATTTTCTAAGAGATAGCTGCTAAAGCTTGCTCCAAGTCAGCAATCAAATCTTCAACATCTTCAATGCCAGTTGAGTACCTGACTAACCCATCTGGAATCCCTGCAGCAGACCTCTCTTCAGCTGAACATTCTACATGACTGGTAGTTAACGGAGGGCCAACAACAGTTTCCACACAACCCAAGTTAGCGGCCATATGGGCGTATTTGAGTCTGGGTAAAAATATTTTTATAGCTTCTAGGCCGCCTTTTGCTGCAAAACTTAACATGCCACCATATCCGCTATTCATTTGTTTTTTAGCAATCTCATGTCCAGGATGAGACTCAAGTCCAGGATAGTTGACCTGCTCAATCAGAGGGTGGTTCTGTAGATATCTAGCAATAATCATTGCGCTTTCGTTCTGATGCTCTACACGAAGTTTTAGCGTTTTCATGCCCCTTAACAGACTATAAGCATCCATAGGTGCCAAGGCAGCACCATTAATTTCACGATAATGGTAAACTTTTTTCACTAATTCTTCGTTGCCACATATCACGCCACCTAATGCATCAGCATGTCCGCCTAAATACTTAGAGGCAGAATGCAAAACAATATCAGCTCCAAGCTCAAGTGGGTTTTGATTAATGGGGGTTGCAAAGGTATTATCAACTACAACTATAGCCCCTACTTTTTTGGCAACAGAACTTAAGCGTTTAATGTCAGTAATTTTAATGGTTGGATTGGTCGGGGTTTCCAAATACAAAACCGTACAACCTTTATTAATTTCGTTTTCTATTTGTTCATAATCACCTGTTTCACAGAGACAAACATCGATGTTTAGTGGTGGTAAGAACTCGTTAAAGATGACGTTTGTTCCGCCATAGCTATCTTTGATAGAAACAATGCGATCACCTGGCATCAAAAAGGTTGCCAGGGTGTTGCTAATCGCTGCCATTCCAGAGGCAAAACTAGTGGCGGATTGCGCTCCCTCCAATTCTTTTACCTTGTCTTCAAAGGCGCGTACTGTTGGATTAGTGTTGCGAGAATAGATGTGACCATCAGTCTCTCCCAGGGCGACCTTGTGCCAAGTGTCTATATCTTTGTAGGCAAATGAAACGCTGTGAACAACCGGTACTTGGGTTGAGCGCTCATATAATTCGTATTCTTGTTCTCCAGCCCAGATGCTTAGAGTGGATTTTCCAATTTGTTTCTTTTCAAGCATAACAACCTCTATATTTTGCGTCGACTTAAAAATCAGTGATGTTTAATCACTTACATTCATTTTTTCAAGGCAGCGCTCTAAAAGCCTTTATCTTGATAAGTTAGATTATACATCTTCGGATATATCCATGACAATCATCAAATCAAGTCATATAATGTCGGTACATATTCTATATTTTTTATCCCAACTAACCATCTTATTCATTAAGGGATCTCTTAGAGTAGTTAAGATCTCAATAATCGAGCAAATAATTTTTCAATAAAATAATTAATAAATACTTTGTAACTGTAATACTACGCCTGTTATATGTTTAAGAAAAACTTCTAAAAAAATAATGCTTTGGAAAAAATATCATTCAAAGGTCTCAAAACGAGAGGGTTCTGAAATCATTAAATCGAACACTATCCTTGTTGCCGCTGTTAGTATTTTTGCATTAGGATTTCCTGCAGCAGAATATTTGTTGGATGATTGGGATGTTGTGACTGTTATAACTGTTAGAAATGTATTTGCATTTGTCTTATTATTTTTTATTTGGATTGCTCTTGAAGGAAGTAGCGTTTTAAGAACCGCAAATTGGATTAAAGGATTCTGGATTGGTGGAATAGGGTTTGGGATCGGCTCTTTTTTGTTGCTTTTTGTACAATCATTGACGACTCCTGTAATTGCTGCGATTGCTGCAGCTACAATGCCATTGGCAGCAGTGACTTTAGAGGTCATCTTAGATGGTCGGAGAATTACTCGATGGTTTTTGATAGGAATTATTTTAGTTTTATTTGGTGGCTTTTTGGCAACAGGAGCAACTTTTGAAGGTGCTAGTTTTGGCCTTCGTTTAGGGGCATTGCTTGTGTTTATACCTGCAGCAATATTTGCTTGGGGCTCACGTGCAACGGTAAAAAATCTTCCAGAAATGACCTCTCTTGGACAAACAACCATAACAACTTTTGGAATGGCAGTATTTACACTTGTTTTATATGTTATTTGTAATTTTTTGTTTCAATTAGTTGGACCATATCCTGAAATTACAATAAGACATTTTGGTCTAGTGCTTATCTATTCTTGGCTTGGATTCGCAATATCGCAAATTTTCTGGATAAGGGGGGTAAGCGGGCTTGGAATTGGTATAGCCTCATTTCATTTAAATGCCCTGCCATTTTATGTGATGCTTTTCCTTTTTTTGCTTGGTGAGAGTTGGAGCTGGCAGCAAACTATTGGGGCTATAATAGTAATTTCAGGAGTAATTCTCTCGCAAATTAAATTAGTCAATGATTAGCCATCAAACTGCAATGAGTGTCGGTGATGAGTTCAAGTCGCTGTGGCAAGCCACCTCAACTCAGTTAGAAATAGATTCGTTTGAAGATAATTTAGACTGTGATATATTGATCATAGGTGCTGGCTTCACCGGATTGTCTGCAGCTCTGCATTTGAGTGAATTGGAACAAGATGTGGTCGTAGTTGATGCAGTCGAGCCCGGATACGGCGCTTCGGGACGCAACGGCGGCCAGGTTATTCCAGGACTCAAGCTCTATCCAGAAGAGGTTCGGAAGCTGCTGGGTGACGAAAAAGGAAATGCGGTCATTAATGCAACCAATCGTTCGGCCGATCTTGTATTTGACTTGATAAAAAAGTATCAGATAGATTGTAAAGCGAACCGAAACGGTTTTATTCAGCCTGCATTTTCAAATACCAGCTGCGGTGTAATTCGTAGTCGTGTAGAACTACTATCCAAACTCGGTGCTCCAGTTGAGTTGTTGGAT
>Ga0207990_1001488_pt1 | contig 11887 bp, 10 predicted proteins | sample ETNtaG_8_FD_185780 | JGI IMG/M metagenome (GOLD analysis project Ga0207990, IMG submission 185780) | Marine microbial and viral communities from oxygen minimum zone, Eastern Pacific Ocean - ETNP201406SV75 (SPAdes) (version 2) | ecosystem: Environmental > Aquatic > Marine > Oceanic ...
TCTCTAAACCCAAAGCTCTTTGTGGGATACCTGACATCCCTCCAAGTGCAATTTTTACTGAGCTAGGATGGTCATCATTTAATCTAACATTTATAGCCATACAGACAGCTGAAATATCATCTTCAAATCTTTTTGATATTTTGTGAGCTATTAAATGGTCATTTTTGTCGGGCTTAGGAATTATGATGCTTTCAATAAATTCACCCTTTTCTAGAGCCGTTTTTTTGTAAGTTACAAAAAAATCTTCCAACGCAATAAAGCGAACTTTTGATTCTCTTCGAAGCTTTAATTTTGCCTCCAAGGCAATCAATACTGGAGGCATATCGCCTATAGGTGAGGCGTTTGCAATATTACCACCAATAGTAGCCCAATTTTTTATAGGTAATGAAGCAAATCGATGCAAATAAGCCTCTAGGTCTGGCCAGTACTTAACTAGACTAGAAGTTGCCCTCTGATAGCTAACAGCGGAACCAATTTCTAGTTCAAATTCTCCGTCATTAATTACCTGCAACTCCTTAACACCGTTAACGCTAACAATATGAGAAAACTCGTTTAAAGATTGGGTAATCTCAAGGTTTAAATCAGTTCCAGCTGCGACTATTTTTGCAGAATCGTTATTAATCAAAATATTAGCTAACTCATCAACATTAGATGGGGCGTCATAACTTAGATTGTTTTTATCGTCTTTAAATATTAGACTGATATTTTCGTTGTCATTTATAGATATTAGCGATTTTATAATTTTTTCTTGATTTTTTTGATAGTAGTCTAGTGGCTTTTCACTTTCTTCATTAAATAGCGAAAATGCAGCAGCAATTATTGGTTTATATCCTGTGCATCTACATAAGTTTCCAGACAATGCTTCATTAATTTTAGGAAGGCTGACTGTATCTACATTGTGGTACATAGCAAACATTGACATTACAAAACCTGGAGTACAGAAACCGCACTGAGAGCCATTTTCAATAACCATTGCTTTTTGAACTGGGTGTAACGCCTCTCCCTCTTTTAGGCCTTCAACAGTAATTAAATGTTTACCAATCAAGCTAAATGCCAAAGCAATACAAGTATTGATACTTTTATACTCAACCACCTTGATTTTATCTTTTATAGTTAACTCCCCAACAACTGCAGTACAAGCACCGCAATCTCCAGAAGCGCAACCCTCTTTAGTTCCAACAAGCTGGCTGGCCCTTAACCATTCAAGCACAGTCATGTTTGGGTTTATTTCACCTAAGTCAGTTGGAGTTGAGTTTTGATTCAATAAAAAATGCACTAACTACCTCTATAAGTCGAATAGCTATAGGGTGATATTAAAAGGGGTACGTGGTAATTTTCACTGCCATCGCTGATATAGAAACGAATAACGACGTCTTTTAAGAAGGGGCAATTAATTTGTTTAGATTCAAAGTAATCACCAACAGCAAACTCAAGTTCAAAGCAACCTTCATGGAAGTCCGTCCCAGACAATAATGGCTCGTCACATCGTCCATCTGAGTTAGTTTGGGCTGAGTTAATTAGTACTGAATTATTGCCCTCTCTTTTGTACAAGTTTATCTTTACATTTTGAGCTGGAGAGCCCAAAGTAGTGTCTAATATATGTGTAGTAAGTTTTCCCATTTTCTTTCCTTATTTTTTATAAATTGCCTGACCTAAAATATATACCTCTTTGATTAGTCTATCATCTCCCAAAGTCATCAAACTAAATAAGATGTCGTTAATGTCTTTTGCGACTTTAAGTCTTTCAGTTATTAGTTCTGTAGCGCTTAAATCAAGAACAATAAAGTCGGCCTCTTTATCAACCTCGAAGTTGCCGATACTATCGTCCATATTTAATACTTTTGCAGCAGCTAAAGTAGTTAAATAAAAAGCCTTTACTGGGTCTAAGTTGTAATCGTTAAGCCTACATATTTTGTAAGCTTCATTCATAACCTGAAACATTGAGAAACTGTCTCCACCACCAACATCAGATGCAAGTGCCATCTCTATTCCAAAATCTTCTAGTTTATCTATGGCAAATAAACCACTCCCTAAAAAAAGATTAGATCTAGGGCATAGCACAACCTTTGAGCCTGAATCAGCCATAGCCCTATATTCATCATCTGTATTATGGATGCAGTGACCAAACACTGAGTTTATCCCTGAAAGCTCATGAGCATCGTAGACATCAAAGTAATTTTTAGACTCTGGATAAAGCTCCTTAACCCACTCAATTTCTTCATCATTCTCGTTGAGATGTGTTTGCAGAAGAACGCCTTTCGTATCGCCTGTATTCGGATACTCTTTCAATAATTTAGCGGCTTGTGTCAGCTGCTCATTAGTCGATGTAGGCGCAAACCTAGGCGTAACTGCATAACTCAGGCGGGCCTTATTGTGCCACTTATCTATTAAGGATTTAGAGTCAATATAGCTACTCTGTGCACTGTCACATAGACCTTCAGGCGCATTCCTATCCATCATAACTTTGCCCGCAATCATTCGAAGTTTTCTCTTTTCTGCAGCTTTAAAAAATACATCAACGGATTGCTTATAAGAGCTGCAAAAAGTCATTGCTGTTGTTGTACCATTTTTGATCAATTCATCAAGAAACAATTCAGCAACTGTTGTTGCATAATCCAAATCAGAAAACTTCTGTTCTTCAACAAAAGTATAGGTATTAAGCCAATCCAATAAGCTAGTACCGAATGATGCAATAACTCTATATTGTGGGTAATGAACATGGGTATCAATAAATCCTGGCATTATTAGGCTGTCTTTAAAGTGCTTTAAGGATAACGAATTAGGCCATTTAGGAGCAGTAGTAGTATATTCACCAACATCCAGTATCTGTCCAGAATCACTATCAACAACCATAAGACCATCTGGAATATATACTGCCTCTATAACTCTATCACTTTCAGTGCAGTGATAAATTGAAGCGCGGAAGAGATTATATTGACTCATTATTCTGCTTCAATCCAGGCTTTTAATTTTTGTCTTTCATCACTAGTCATATTTGTTTTATTACCCAAAGGCATAGAATTAGTTGCTACTGCGCGCTGATAAATTTGATTCTTACTAGCGATAATCTGCTCTTCGGTATTAAGCATAAATCCATTAGGAGCTGTAACAAAAATTTCGTCACTAGGGTTTACTGAGTGACAGCTAACGCAATGCGTCTCAATAATAGTTTTAACTTCAGCGATCGTCACTACGCCTTCATATTGAACTTTGCTTTGGCTCGGCGCTAGCGCATAGACCAATGCTATAGTTGAGATTATTATTACCCCTATCAAAGTGTTTTTAGACTGCCCTACTCCTCTTAAATTAAAGTAGTGTCGAATCATAACCAAAATTCCAACGATTGCGATCAAGGCTACCCACCCGAATTCTCCACTATAAATTGTAGGATAATGACCACTTATCATCATAAACAAGACTGGAAGAGTGAAGTAGTTATTGTGGCGAGAACGAATATAGCCCATTAATCCAAGCTCTTTACTTACTTCAGCACCCTCAACACAAGCAGCAACTAGCTTTTTTTGTACAGGAATTATTACAAAAAATACATTTGCCACCATGACAGTTCCAATCATCGAGCCAATTTGCATATAAACTGCTCTAGGGTTAAAAATATTGCTATAAAAATAGGCGCTCACAGAAATAATTACAAAAATTATTCCTATAAAAATTGATGATTTTTCTACCAGTTTTGACTTACATAAAATGTCATAAATTAACCAAAAAAGTAAAAGACCTAGAAGACTCAGACCAACACCATATGATGGCAACAACGAGCTATCAGAGCTAAGTAAATAAGTACTAGCGTTAAAGTAATAGATAACCGCCAATAGTAATATTCCAGATATCCAAGTAAAGTAGGCCTCCCACTTAAACCAATGCAAAGGCTCTGGTAAAGTTTGAGGGTACTTTTTGTATTTCTCTAAGTAATAAAAACCACCTCCATGAACCGCCCATAGGTGGCCTGCTATTTCGTCCCTATTACTTAATCGATTTAGCTTGTTCTCCAGCCAATTAAAATAGAAAGAGGCACCAATCCAAGCTATACCAACGATAACATGAAGTAACTTCAAAGAAACGCTTACCCAATCAAGAAGATATATTTGCATCATAAGCTTAACTCCAAGGTAATATGAATATCGTTAATCGGCTTAACAATGCACTGCTCAATGCTGTCTATATCGACCTTGTGTTTCCTATCAATAACAATGAAATGAGAATTGTCATCAAGGGTAATGAGTGGAAAATGCCAAACTCCACGTGAATAATTTACCCCTTGATCACCATTACTAATGAAAGCTCTTACGTTTTCAATTACAAGCTCATCAGAAGGAGGTGCTACAACAACTACAAATTGAGTTTTAGCTCTAGGAATAAATGCCTGACTAAAGAAAGGATGCTTCTCTAGCATTGTAATTTGAAGTGGAAATTGTCTTTTCTTTGCAATAAAAATATGAATACCAGTAGAGCCTTGATCTTCTTGTGTATCTATTAAAGCCAAGTCAGCGTATTTCTCAGCATAGCCATCATTGATGGTTGTATGATCTATATTTTCGCAGCTAATTACTTGACCAAAAGGACTAAAGCTCTCTGTCGTTAATGCTTCTGGAGTAATGGTTAAAGTGTTCATGATTCTAAAAAGTTTCCGATAAGTTTTAGTCGAGCGATTCCACCATCAGGAAAAATATCAATTCGAATATGTGTAATTGAATCATTATGCAATAGATTTGTTTTATTAAAAATGTGAATTTGATTCATTCCTAATTTTTTTCTTTCTATCAGAAGATCCCAAGTTTTGCTTTTCTCAATTAAAGTATTGTCATCAGTATCAGTCATATTGGTTGATGAAATAGAGAAGGTATCTGGAAAGTTACCCTTAAAAAAACTTGTATCTATGACAATTTCATGAACCTTTGCAGGACTCGAGAGTGCTATTATTCCCCAGTCATTTCCAGGCTTACGTCGACGTCTTGTTTCCCAGCCATCGGCCATACTCAATGGATCATGCTCCTCAAGAACATTACTTAAGCAACCAAAATGTTCATCATTAGCAAACACCGCTCTTGCGCCACTTTGTTTAGAAATTACGTTGGTACCAGTGATTTCATATTTCGTTTCGTCAACCCATTCTTGTCCATAAGCTCTTAAACGAGCAATACCACCGTCAGGGTATAGCGTTATCTTTAGATGTGTTATTGGCTGATTTGTTTTGCATGAAAAAAGGTTATGAGAGTCACCCTCAAGATTTTCTTGGGTTAATAAGTCAAACCATTCAGACACTGCAGATCCGTCAACAACCCTATCATCGGTTGTTCCCCCTGGAACCGAACATCCTAAAATTGAAATTCCGGGTGCAAAGTTTCCAGTGAAGTGAGTTGTGTCAATATTAAAGTTATTAATAATAGAGGGAGAGCCAAGCCTGATAAAACAAAAATCATTTTTTCCATCTCGGCGACGCCTACTTTCCCAGCCATCCATCCATTTACCATTTTCATCGTATTTACCCTCAATCCATTGCGGATCGCTAGCTTGAAGCATTCTCCCAGAATCAGCAAAAAATTCATCACTACAATAAATCACTTTGCTACCGTGATCAGAGCTGGCAATATCAATTTGATCTTTATAATCCATAAATTTCCTTTATTCGCAACCAAGCAATTTTATTAATTTCGTTTAATGCATTTGACCTTTCTTCGAGTTTTGAATTTTTTATACGCTGTTTAAAGCTTGAAATAATATCAGATTTATTTTTTTCTTTAACTGCCATAATAAAAGGGAAACTAAACTTAGAAAAATATTCATTATTAAGTTCTTCAAAGAGCCTGATTTCTGAGTCAGTGCAGTCACCCAGACCTGCTGACTTTTGTTCAGTAGTTGAAAAATCTGTAAGCTCATTGTTTTGAGCTTTTTTGCCAGCCAACATTGGGTGTGCAACAATCAAATTATCTTGTAAATCATTATCTGAATGAAGCATAATTTCAGACAGCAATTGATGAAATTTCTCTAAGTTATTATATTTATCATCAGCTGCAACTTGATCTAAAGATTGCTCAACAAACCATGGTGAGTGCTCATATAAGTTTTGAAAGACCTCTAAAAAGTCTTTCGAAGACTGCCTAGCCAACTCTGTTGGTAATTTCATTAATCTCTTCCCTTTTAAAAATTTTCATACCAATGGTCAGCTATCTCTCTACGAGTGCACAACCAAACATCATCAAAAGTTTTAACATATTCTAGGAATTTCCTCATCGCCATTATTCTGCCAGGGCGACCTAGAATTCTAGCATGCATACCGACTGACATCATTTTTGGATGCGTCTTCCCTTCCAAATATAGTGCATCAAAACTGTCCTTTAAATAATTAAAAAACTGATCACCCGAATTAAAACCTTGTGGAGACGCGAACCTCATATCATTAACATCCAAAGTATAAGGAATAATCAAATGTTTATTATTAGACTCTAATTCATCAACCCAATAAGGAAGGTCATCGTCATAGGTATCACTATCATAGAGAAAGCCACCCTCCTCCATAACTAATCTTCTGGTATTTGGACTATTTCTCCCGGTATACCAACCCACAGGCCTCTTACCTAAGCATTCTGTCAAAACGGAAATGCAATCTTTAATATGTTCTCGCTCTGTCTTTTCATCCACATATTGGTAGTCTATCCAACGAAAACCGTGTGCACAAATATCATAATTTTTATCTACTAAATAATCAGCAAGTTCACGATTACGAGCTATAGCTAGAGCTACGGCAAAAATAGTAATGGGTACATCAAACTCTTTGAAGAGGCGTAATATTCTCCAAACTCCTGCCCTAGATCCATATTCATATATCGACTCCATACTCATATGCCTTACCCCTTCATAAGGTTTGGCACCTACAATCTCTGATAAAAAGGCTTCTGATGCTTTATCGCCATGCAAAATACTATTTTCTCCTCCTTCTTCATAATTCAGAACGAATTGAACAGCAACTCTTGCTTTATTAGGCCAATTAGGGTGAATTGATTTTTCTCCATAACCGGTCATATTACGAGGGTAATTATTAAGGCTTTGGATTATTTTTTTGTCCATAATAATCTCTAATTAAATATGTGACTATAGCTATTATTCTTGATAGCTTTTGAATTAAAATTTAGTGACTCAACACAACGATCTAAATGAGTATTGATTGCACTAGAGGCTTTAATAAGGTCATTACTCTTGATTGCTTCTATCAGTTCGTAATGCTCAGAGAAAGAACAAAAATTTGACTCAGTATCAGCATAAACTGAAGCAGCAAGAGCGCTTAAAGGTATAAGTGGCTTAAGACTATCAACAAGAAACCTATTGTCACATAGTTCAGCTAAAGTTAAATGAAAGTCACACGATAGCCTGGTTAGTTTTGCATGCTCTGAATTCTCATGTAGATGTTGCTCTTTAATTACCAAAGAATCAATAATTGAAAGATCTAGTTCATTATTTCGATGTTTTTCAACAAGAATCATAATGACGCCATTTTCTATAGCTTTTCTTGCCTCATAAATTTGTTTGGTTTCTTTTTTAGTTGGATAAGCAACTCGAACACTTTGATTTTTTTTATGAATTAAAACGCCAGAGTCTACTAACTTGTCAAAACCCTGCCTAACAACTGCACGACTACAGCCAAACTCTTCTTGCAAAGAAATTTCAGAAAGTTTGACACCAGGCTTAAGTCTCTTTTTAAGAATTGCTTCGAGAACAAGGTCGACTACTTTATCAGGATTTGTGTGTAATGTTGTTGTCATTATTGTAATTTTTTACCTATAGTATAAGTGTTTTAATAGGAGACGTCAATTTTGTTAACAATTATTGTAAACAATCTTTAGTACGTCTTATTAATTATTCATAATTAAATATGTTGACAAGTATAAAAAAAATAAGTAACCTGTCTATTTAGTCAGGAAGTATCTTATTATTTTGTTTACTAAATAGAATAAGGAGTTATTGAATGATTAAATGAAATAAATGGAAATATTTTTGACAAAGGACATCTTCAAGAATAGAATATTCACAACTCGGGTATTTAATTTCTATATACTTTAAAGAACCAAAACTTGAGTTAAAAATAGAAGTTCTTTTAACTATCTTTTTTTAATGATGGTTTTCGTACTGTTTACAATATTTTCAGATTACTAACCAAGGAGAGTACAAAATGAAAAACGCGAAACATCCACACTTCAGTGGATTGATCAAAAAATCAGGACTAGCAATAATTGCTACTGCTTTTGTCCTAACAGCATCAATAGCACAAGCTGACATTAAGCCAGCTGTTGTTTATGATATTGCAGGAAAGAATGATAAATCTTTCAATGAGTCAGTTTTTAATGGCGCTACAAGATTTATGAATGATACTGGTATTGCAGTTACTGAAATGGAGCCAACTAATGCTGCTCAGGTTGAACAAACTCTTAAGAAGCTTGCTCAGCGTGGCTATGAGCCAATTGTTGCAGTAGGTTTTGGCATGTCTAATGCTGTTGCTGCTGCTGCTGAGGCATACCCTGACACAAAATTTACGCTAATTGATGGCTGGGTTATGGCGCCAAATGTACAAATGGTTCTTTATAAAGAACACGAAGGTTCTTTCTTAGTTGGCATGATGGCTGCAATGGCTTCAGAGTCTGGCACTGTAGGCTTTGTTGGTGGTATGGATATTCCACTGATTAGTCGCTTTGAGTGCGGCTATAAGCAAGGTGTAGCATATCAAGATAGTTCTATGAAAGTTTTGGCTAACATGACTGGATCTACTCCTGCTGCTTTCGGTAACCCATCTAAAGGTGGCGAGCTCACACGTAGTCAAATTGAGGCTGGCGCTGATGTAGTATATGCCGCTGCTGGTGGAACTGGAATTGGTGTATACCAAACTGCTGCCGATATGGGCGTACTAGCTATTGGTGTAGATGATAACCAAAACTACATGCAGCCAGGAACAATGCTTACTTCCATGTATAAATTAGTGGGAGATGCAGCTTATGATAGTTATGAGGCTGCTATGAATGGCACTTGGGATCCCGCAATGAGAGTTTTAGGTCTTGCTGAAAATGGAGTTGGTTATGCTATGGATGAGCACAATGCTGACTTAGTTTCTGCTGAGATGATTGCCGCTGTTGAAGCTGCAAGAGATGCTATTATTGCTGGTGATATAGTAGTTCATGACTATACGAGCGATAATACCTGTCCAATCTAAGTAATACTGTTTTATCCCTAATACATCCGACCTTTTGGTCGGATGTATTATTTTCAGGACTCGATAAATCAAACCTCATTTAGTTTAGAATTACCAATATGGATCAATCTAACATAGCCATTGAGCTAACTAATGTTGATAAGCATTTCGGTGCCGTTCATGCAAATGACAAAGTCAACCTTAGCGTTAAAACCGGAACAATACACGGAATCGTTGGTGAAAATGGCGCAGGTAAATCAACATTAATGAGCATCTTGTATGGCTTCTATCAGGCTGACTCTGGACAAATTAAAGTTTTTAATAAACAATTTCGAGCCACCAGCTCACGACAATCAATTGAGGCTGGTATTGGAATGGTTCATCAACACTTTATGTTGGTCGATAATTTTACCGTTCTAGAAAATGTCATACTAGGTAGCGAAGGTGGAGCTTTAATAACTGAAAGCCTAGACAAGGCCCGAATTGAATTAACAAGACTAGCTAAAGAGTACGGCTTAGAAGTGGAATTAGATGTCCCTGTTGAATTACTCTCAGTTGGTATGCAGCAACGAGTTGAAATTTTAAAAGGCCTTTATAAGGGAGCAAAGGTCTTAATACTTGATGAACCTACAGGTGTATTGACTCCTCAAGAGTCAGACGAGTTGTTTCGAATATTTGAAGCACTTAAGAAGCAAGGTGTCACCATTATTTTAATCACGCATAAGCTACGTGAAATTATGAATATCACCGACTATGTATCCGTAATGCGGGCAGGAAAAATGGTTGCCCATCGGCAAACAAGTGAGACTAATCCTGAAGAACTTGCTGAATTAATGATTGGTCGAAAAGTTTTACTTAATATTAACAAAACTAAAGCCAAAAGTGGCCCCCCTCTCTTAGTAGCAAATAATCTTGAAATACATAATGAACAAGGATTAAAGCGAGTTTCAGAAGTCAGTTTTGAAGCACGTTCTGGTGAAATCCTTGGAATTGCTGGGGTGACTGGTAATGGTCAAGGCACTCTTTTGAAAGCACTAGCAGGAATTTTGCCATTATCAAAAGGTAGTATTGAAATCTTAGGCGAAACGATTTCTCCTGAGATTACACTTAATCCGGAACAACTTCGCAATTTAGGCGTAGCACATGTCCCTGAAGACCGTCAAAGAATGGGAATGATTGCAGATTTCAGTGCTAGTGAAACTGCACTTTTAGGTTATCACAATGACAAAGAAATCAACCAAGGTATTTGGTTAAAGCGATCATCTGTTAAAGCGAACTGTGAATCAATAATGGAGGCGTTTGATATTCGTCCTACTAATCCAGATTTAAAGTCTTCCAATTTTTCGGGTGGCAATCAGCAAAAACTAATTTTAGCGAGAGAGTTTGAACGTGACCCAGAGGTCTTGATTATTGGTCAACCAACTCGCGGAGTCGACATTGGCGCCATTGAATTTATAAGGAAACGAATTATAGAAATGAGAGATGCAGGTAAAGCCATTATTTTAATTTCTGTCGAATTAGAAGAAATCATGTCACTAAGTGACCGAATAATCGTTATGTGTGATGGTGAAATAACTGGCACTGTTGACGCCTCAGATGCTGATGAAGCAACACTTGGAATGATGATGGCTAACGCGTTAATTCCTCAAGAAAAATCCAATGAGGCTCAATTATGACTCGTGATAGAAGATTATCATGGATTAATGGCTTGTTATTGCCACTCTTTAATGTCTTAACTGCCTTCTTGGCAACTGCTATCGTATTCATTCTAATTAATGTTAACCCTATTGAAGCAACTAAAATCCTAATTTATGGAGCTTTTGGTTATGAAGAGGGAATTGGATATACATTATATTACACCACCAACTTTATTTTTACTGGCTTGGCAGTAGCGGTTGCATTCCATGCAGGATTATTTAATATTGGCGGCGAGGGACAGGCATATATTGGTGGTCTTGGTACTGCTCTAGTTGCCTTATATATTGACCCAACCCTTAGCGCTTGGCTGATTATTCCATTAGGCATATCTGGTGGTCTTCTGTTTGGAGCTATGTGGGCCATCATTCCAGCATACCTACAGGCCTATAGGGGTAGTCATATAGTTATCACTACCATTATGTTTAATTTCCTAGCGTCTGCTTTAATGGTTTATTTGTTGGTTCATGTTCTTCGAGAGATGGGTCAAATGTCTCCTCAAAGTAAAGACTTCCCAGACTCCGCATGGATACCTTTTGTTCATGATGTGTTTGCTGGAATGGGTTACAAAATTGCCGAATCACCACTAAATTTATCGTTCATTATTGCCCTTATTTTTTCTGCTCTAGTTTGGTTCTTTCTTTGGCATACTCGCTGGGGTTTTGCTATTCGTGCTACAGGAAAAAGCAACGATGCTGCTGTATACAGTGGTATAAACCCAAAAAAAATTATCGTAGTAACAATGTGTATCTCGGGTGCATTAGCGGGCTTGGTTGGAATAAATGAACTTATGGGTGTTCAGCATAGATTATTGTTAGATTTTAATTATGGCTATGGATTTGGCGGGATAGCTGTAGCTCTAATGGGTCGAAACCACCCTATAGGAATAATAATTGCAGCACTTTTGTTTGGCATACTTTATCAAGGTGGAATGGACTTGGCATTTGAAATGCAAAATGTTTCCCGTCATATCATAGTAGTTATGCAAGGCCTCGTAAT
>Ga0207990_1001492_pt1 | contig 11875 bp, 10 predicted proteins | sample ETNtaG_8_FD_185780 | JGI IMG/M metagenome (GOLD analysis project Ga0207990, IMG submission 185780) | Marine microbial and viral communities from oxygen minimum zone, Eastern Pacific Ocean - ETNP201406SV75 (SPAdes) (version 2) | ecosystem: Environmental > Aquatic > Marine > Oceanic ...
CGCGAAAGTGAATCTTATACCGTTCAATTCGGTTGAGGGTATTGCGTACGATTGTTCCCCCAAGTTGGTAATCGACCGATTTCGCGAGGAAGTCTTGGCCGGCGGATTGATGACAATTACTCGTCGCACCAGAGGCGCCGATATTGCTGCTGCCTGTGGACAACTGGCAGGTGAAGTCTGTGATCGCACCCGCCGTAGCGCGCGATACGCCTTAGGCGGTGAGAGCAGATGAGGTTGGTGGCAGGTTTTTTTGGGCTGATGATGCTGGCCGGTTGCGCCGCTGTGCAGGACAACCCGCCGGGCTGGGATGACAGCCAGCGGGTCGAGTTGTTTACGCGTCTTGGTCTGGGTTACATGAAACAAGACCGCCTCTCGGCTTCACTTGAGGCCCTGGAGGAAGCGCTGGCTGTTGCGCCACAAAACTCGGCGGCAAATCATGCCATGGCGTTGCTGAGATTTAAGCTGGGTGACCCAGCACAGGCGCGCCGACGGTTTAGAATCTCTCTGGCCAGTGACCCTGGTAATTTCGGCGCCCGCAATGATTTTGGCACTGTTCTTTGCGAGTCAGGCGCTTGGGCGGATGGGATACAGCAGTTCCGAGTGGCCTTGGATGACCCCTTCAATACGGCCGCGTATCGCAGCCAGTTTGGCCTCGGCCTTTGCTTGATGGGGGTGTCAGACCTGATTGGAGCGCAAGACCAGTTTCGCGCGGCGCTCGTATCATGGCCGAATAGCAGCGCGATTTTGTACCAGTGTGCTGTCGTAAGCTTTAATTTGGGGGAAAACCTCTCTGCAAGGGCGTTTCTCGAGCGCTATTTCGGTACGGGCCCGGCGTCAGCCGACAGCCTGCTGCTTGCTGTTCGTAACGAACAAAAACTTGGAGCCAAGGACCTGGTAGTGCAGTATGCATCTAAACTACGCTCAGATTATCCAGCAAGCGAGCAGGTGGAAGAACTAAGGGCGTTCATGGTTGGCGGATCGAATGACTGACAAAGGTGCCAAATCCAGCCCTGGAGCGATACTGCGTGGCGCTCGAGAGCTCTACGACTGGAGCATCGAGGATGTTGCGGCTGAATTAAACCTTCTGCCCGACATGGTCCACGCGCTGGAGGCCGACGACTACAGCAACACCGCCGGTTGGACCTACGCAGTTGGCTATCTTCGAAGTTATGCACGCCTTGCTGGTGTCAGCATAGAACAGGCGATCGCTGACTACCAAGCAGATCTGCCACCAAAAGAAGATGGCCCCGGTACCATGACCGAGCACACTAAGGGTCGATACCAACCTGTTGCGATTCATTACCGGTGGGTAGTCACAATCTTTGTGCTGCTGTTGGTGGTTGGTGGCTTATATGGTGCCTGGCTGAATCGTTCAACTGATGTTGAGCGTGGTCGCGTAGACCTGGCCGGCGAGAGTCGCAATGATCCTGTGGCAACGCTAGGGCACGAGACCTCTACTGGGCAAACTGATCCTGCCAAACCAGCCAAGGCTGATTTGGCAGTTGTCCTTGGACAAGCAGAAGAAGGCTCGCCGAAGGTCGATAGCACGTTGGAGGCTTCTGGCAGCGGGCCTGAGGAGAAACTGGTAGCAGCAATCGGCGAATCGCAGGGCACTGAATTGACGGCGAAACCAGTAGTCGGCGATATGGTCGGGGCGCCGACCCAATCCGACCAGGTTGAAGCGCAGGGCGCACTTTCATCCGAGCCTAAGCCTGGCCAGAAAACCCAACCCAAGGTTAAACCCAAACCCAAGGTCAAACCCAAGGCCAAGGTCAAACCCAAGGTCAAACCCAAGGCCAAGGTCAAACCCAAGGTCAAACCCAAGGCCCAAACTACGACACTCACTGCCAAAACGAAACCTAGCGTGTCCGCGATTCCTCGAGCAACTCTTGAGCCTCAAGTAGCAGACCGTTTTGTTACTACGGAGTTTTCCACCAGGATGGCGTCAGCCGCCCAGCCTGGTGGAGCGGACAACGCTTCGGTGAATCATCCGGTTTCGTCAGATACACGCCAGCTGACGGTTCGAGTCAAAGAAAGCACCCATGTCGTCGTGTGGGATCGTGATGATCAGACCCTGTTTCGCCGGTACGTCGAGTCTGGCAAAGTAATTACGCTGGCTGGCAAACCGCCGTTCACCCTGCAGGTAAGTTATCCTGAAGGCGCGAGTGTTATTTACCGTGGTCGTGAACTTGCAATCCCGGTCCCTAAATCGGGCCGCAACGCCAAAGTTATTGTTGGGCGCTAGCACAATGGCCTTCGGGGATAATGTGCGCTCCGTGCGCGGGATGAATGATTTATTGCCCCCTCAGACGGCTCGCTGGCAGCGGGTTGAAGCCGTGTTGCGGGAAGTTGCAGGCCGCTATGGTTACCAGGAGATTCGCACGCCGGTAATTGAGCACTCCGATCTTTTTTATCGGTCTATCGGCGAGCAGACCGATATTGTTGAAAAGGAGATGTACACCTTTACCGACAATAACGGCGATAGCCTGACCCTGCGACCGGAGGCTACAGCGAGTTGTGTGCGCGCCGGTAACGAGCACGGTTTGTTGCACAACCAGACTCAACGTTTTTGGTATGCCGGCCCGATGTTTCGCCATGAGCGTCCCCAAAAAGGCCGTTACCGCCAGTTTCATCAGTTTGGTGTCGAAGCCTTGGGATGGCCCGGGCCCGACATTGATGCCGAGATTATTGCCCTTGGCGAAAGACTATGGCGCACCTTGGGGATTTCTGGCGTTAGCTTGGAGATTAATACTCTGGGGTCTGCCTCCGCGCGAGCAGGTTTCCGAGATGCCTTACGTGACTACCTGGTAGCTCATGTGGACACCCTTGACAGTGACAGCCAACGACGCCTGCAACGAAATCCTTTGCGTATATTAGACAGCAAGGATAAGGGTACCCAGGCGACGCTTGCGAGCGCACCCGACTTGATGGACTTTCTGAGCGATCTTGAGCTGGCCGAGTTTTCGCGACTTCAAGATCTGTTGATTGCAGCAAAAATCGATTTCAAAGTTAATAGCCGCCTGGTTCGGGGACTCGATTACTATACCGGTGTTGTTTTTGAGTGGGTTACGGATCAGCTCGGCGCGCAAAGCGCCGTTTGTGCAGGCGGACGCTACGACACTCTGGTTGAGCAACTTGGTGGTACTCCAACCCCAGCAGCTGGGTTTGCCTGCGGACTTGAGCGCTTGATTGATCTGGTGGCGCTTAGCGAGGTGGGTTCGCCCTGCATGAGGGCCGAGGTCTTTCTTGTGCTTGTGGCGGCAGGCGCTGAGGAGTTGGCTGTGAGCTACGGCGAGCAACTGCGAGATGCGGGCCTCGACGTGCTGTCCAACTGTGGCCAAGGAAGCCTCAAGAAGCAGATGCGCCGCGCCGATGCAAGCGGCGCGTTTGTGGCAGTGATAGTAGGAGATGATGAGCGCAGCCAGGGAACTGTCAGTATCAAGCCTTTACGTAGCCAGGGCCCGCAGATGAGCGTGCCAGCACACGCCCTGGTCGAAGAAGTCCAAAAGATCCTTGGCGATGATTCACACTAACTGGTATTTGATATGACAGATGAGCAGCAGAGCCCACAGATGCATTTTGCCCAGGATGATGAGACCGAGAAACTAAAGCAGTGGTGGAAACGTAACGGCACCGGCATTGTTGCCGGAATCGTAATCGGCGTGGGCGGTGTCAGCGGTATCCAGGGCTGGCGCATGTACCAGGATTATCAGGCAGAACAGGCCTCGATGTTCTACCAACAGATGCTCGTTGCGGTCGCTAAAGAAGATAATGAGACTGTGGTTCGAGCCGCAGATACACTGGTAGCGAGCCACTCCGAAAGCGGTTATGCTGATATCGCTCGACTCATGCTTGCCCGACTGGCGGCTGACGTTGGCGATCATGGTCAGGCCGAGACGGCGCTTGAGGATTTGCTTGCGGTAACAAAAGATCCCGCGATGGCCCACACCGCGCGGATCCGTCTCGCGGTACTGGCACTACAAGCTGGAAAGCCTGACCGTATTAAGATCCTTGCGGCTGAAGGGCGCAACGGGGGCTTTGCTTCCCAATATCAGGAACTGCTTGGTGACGCCTTGGCTGAGGTAGGTGACTGGGAACAAGCGCAGCAGGCTTATCAGGCGGCATTGGCCGAGATGGCGCCGGACTCGCCGGCTGGACAACTGCTGAACGCAAAGTTGAATATGACCCGTCAAGGAGCTGACACTCTATGAGTTTTACGCGTCTTGCCATTATGGTGCTGGCATTTGTCCTAGGGGGGTGCGGTTCTGGGTCTGTGCACTTTATGCGCGAGGGTGCACCCGCAGGAAGTGTGCCTCGAGTTGAACAGCAGATTGATCTTCAAAAGTCCTGGCGAAGGGATATCGGCGCCGGGTATACCAACAACAACTTCTTGCTAATACCGTATGTGGGTACAGGGCAGATTTATGCCGCCGAGCCTAAAGGTGGAGTGGTTGCTCTGGATAAGAAAACTGGCAAGCTGTTGTGGCGACGTGATATTGGAGAGACTCTGGCTGCTGGGGTTGGAGTGGGCGGGGTGACCGTGGTTGTGGTGACCAGGGAAGGGGAAGTGTTTGGGCTCGGCGCAGCAGATGGCTTGGTGCTGTGGCGGCAGAAGGTTGGAAGCGAAGTATTAGCGCGGCCCGTGGTATCCGGTGACAGGGTTTTACTCCGCTCGGGCGATGGCCAGGTGATTGGACTATCGCTGTCGTCCGGTGAGGTCGTCTGGCGAGTTCGCCGGGCGGTACCGGCCTTAAGTGTCCGGGGACTTTCAGCGCCTTTGATTGTTGGGGATGTTGCTGTGGTCGGCTTTGCGAGTGGACGGCTCTCGGGTATCGACCCGGAAACCGGCCGTGAACTTTGGAACGTACCGATATCGCGCCCGTCGGGTAGCAACGAGATTGATCGGCTCGTTGATATCGACGCGGATCCCTACCGGATCGATGACTTGGTGTTCATCGCGGCTTACCAGTCACGAATCACGGCATTGTCGCTGCGGACTCAACGCATACAATGGCAGGGGGCCCTGTCGACGGTGCGGTCGCTTGGATCGTCTGGCCAACTGTTGCTGGTGACCGCAGATGATGGCTCGGTGACCGGAGTCGCGGCTGGCACCGGCAAAGTTCAGTGGACGCAAGACAAAATTCGCGGGCGTGGGGTGACGGCTCCGCTGGGATTGGGCGATTCAACGAAGGCCGTAGTCGGAGATTACGAAGGATACCTCTACCTGATTGACACGGCGTCGGGCGAGTTGCTGGGGTATAAGAAAGGGCGTGGCGGGGCAGTCATGGGGATATTTGCCGTCGACGAAGATGGAAACTTTCTAACGCTATCCGAAAATGGCGCACTCACTGCTTGGTCAGTGCGCGACTGACCCGTCTGGTATCCAGCACCAGTCGAGCGCCTAGGCCGTAGAATAATGATTCCGGTAGTTGCACTTGTTGGGCGTCCCAACGTAGGTAAATCGACCCTTTTTAACCGGTTGACTCGCTCGCGCCAGGCATTGGTAGATGATCAGCCCGGGGTGACCCGCGATAGATTGTACGGAGAGGTTTGGCGGGGCTCGCAAAAAGTCCTGGCCGTAGATACCGGTGGACTGTCGGACGAGGCGGGCGAACTGAGTAATGCGGTAAGGCAACAGGTTGACCAGGCTCTTGCGGAAGCCGACGCCGTGGTCTTTATCGTCGATGCACGAGATGGTTTAACCCACCAGGACATCGCAATAGGCGCCAATCTGCGCAAGGGCGACAGCCCGGTGTTTGTGGCAGTGAACAAGGCTGAAGGGCTTGATGGCGCGACAATTGGAGCCGAATACTTTGAACTGGCGTTAGGAGCGCCGTTGGTGATTTCCGCCCGAACTGGGCAGGGTGTTGAGGAGTTATTGGGCCAGGTGCTTGCGAGGTTTCCTGCGTCGGAGGATGACGCTGTTGACAATGGTCGGCGGGTCGCAGTGGTGGGCAGACCTAATGTAGGCAAGTCGACGCTGGTCAATGCGCTGGTTGGTGAGCCCCGACTGATCGTCGCGGACTTGCCTGGGACAACGCGGGACAGCATCCAGGTGCCAATGGATCGTTATGGGCAGCGTATGGTGCTGGTGGATACGGCAGGGGTTCGGCGTAAGTCCCGAGTACACGAGACCCTCGAAAAATTTTCAGTGGTGAAGACGTTGCAAGCGCTTGCGACCGCTGATGCGGCATTGCTCGTGCTGGATGCGAGAGCGGGGCTCAGTGATCAGGATGCGGCAATTGCCGGAATCATTGTCGATAGCGGACGGTCTATCGTGGTGGCCGTCAATAAGTGGGATGGATTAGAGCGCAGGGATCGCAACCTAATCCGCCGCGATTTGACTCGACGTTTGGACTTTTTACCTGAACATGAGTCATTGTTTATCTCGGCGTTGCACGGTTCTGGGATTGGCGATTTGATTGGCGCGCTGCAAAGGGCGCAAGGGAGCGCTCTGGCAGAACTTGGAACCGGAGCTCTGAACCGCGCCTTGGCTAGTGCCTTGGAACATCATTCGCCCCCGATGATTAACAATCGTACAGTCAAGCCGAAGTACGCCCATCAGGGGGGGCGCAACCCGCCGATCGTGGTCTTGCACGGCAATTTACTGCACAAGGTCCCCGCAAGTTACCTGCGTTACCTGGGTCGAAGCCTTGCCAAGACTTTCCGCTTGATTGGAACCCAGATCCGGTTTGAGTTACGCAAGGCAGGCAACCCTTACTCTGGCAGAGTGAGTCACCATCGTCGAAAACATCAATAGTGAAACTATTAGGATTTTCACGATGTCCTTTTAGTTGGCCGAGGTTTTGCGACTCTGCCGGGTTGCTCGCGACTGACAGATTCCACTCGGGATTGTGCACCGCCGTCCGCGAAGCGGGTTTGAATGGTTGCTCCGGTAGCCAATTGGCGCACCGAGCGCACTAGAGAATTCCCCTTTTCAGTATGGACGATAGCGTAGCCTCGCTCTAGGGTCGCTAGTGGACTGAGGGCGCGCAGATGGGCCTCCAGGGCAGTCAGTCGCCGATCCGCTTGATGCGCAACCTGCATGGCTTCGGTAATTAGTTGTTTTCGAATATTCTTGTGAGTCGTGCCGAGGTGACGGAGTCGCTGTATCGGCGAATTTCCAGCCAGACGTTGAGCAAGGCGAGTTGCGACGTGCCTGGTGTCCTGGGTCTTGGCATTCCACACGTTTCGAAGTCGTTGGGCGAGCGCCTTAAGTTGCTGACCTTGGTGCGCTAGGCGCTCATGTGGGTGACGAATGCGCGGCTGGGTGGCGTCTAGGCGCTGCGCAGCCGACCTCAGGGCGTAACTCATCCCCTTGAACGCTCGCTCGCCCAGACTGAGAATAAGTAAGTGGATCTCTTTATGATCGGGCGTGGCGGCTTCGGCAGCAGCGGTCGGGGTAGCACAACGCAGATCGGCCGCAAAATCTGCGAGGGTGAAGTCAGTTTCGTGACCTATTCCGGTAACGACAGGAACCGCGCAATCGCGAATCGCTCTCACCACAGCCTCTTCGTTGAACGCCCACAGATCTTCAAGTGAGCCACCGCCGCGAGCCAGGATGATCAGATCGGGAGTCGGCGCCCGCCTGGCTTGAGCGATTGCGCGACTAATATCCACGGCAGCAGCCTTGCCTTGTACAGTCACCGGGTAGACATTGACCTCGGCGAGTGGAAAGCGCCTGGCTAACGTTGTAAGTACATCGCGGATGGCCGCACTGGACGGAGAACTGATGACCCCTATCCGCGATGGTACGGCGGGGATTACCCGTCGCTTGGTCTCATCGAAAAGGCCTTCGTTCGCGAGACGCTTTTTCAGAATCTCATATTGTTGGCGAAGCCGGCCCTCGCCGGCGGCTTCCAGGTAGTCGACTATCAGTTGAAAATCGCCCCGAGATTCATAGATAGAAACAGTACCGCGGACCACAACCGCGGCCCCATCGACGAGGTTTGTGGTGTGGCGCGTGCGCCGGTTGCGAAACATTGCGCAACGCAGTTGCGCCTTATCATCCTTGAGGGAAAAATATACATGCCCCGAGGCGGGGGTCGCGAGGTTGGATATCTCTCCGGTCAACCAGATTCCTGTGAAGTTATCCTCAAGAAGCGCTCGCGCCTCCCGGGTAAACTCGCTGACCTTGTAAATGACCGGATCCATCCGGGGATTGTGCCCTCAGACCTTAAATACGGCAATTAGGTTATTGGGGAACAATGCAGCCACCAGGAGTATAAAAAAACCGGGCTTTACCCGGTTTTTTGGCACTGCTTTATTGAATTGGTCAGTAGGTCGGTTTTGCACCCTTTTGCTGCTCAGCTTGAACGATTCCTGTCTGCGCAGCCCAGGAGATCCGTTGCGCCAGGCGGGTGGCCTCTGCTTCGTCGTTGGCTTCTAACTTGGCCTTTGCGGTTTTCAATAATTTACCCAGGCCAACGGCTTTGCCGCCCGTAGCCGGATCAATCAGGCGCCAAACCGCTCCCGCACTTTTTGCCGCCTTGAGGTCCGCTTCTGCCTGACCGACTGTATCGGCGGCGGCTGAGCCGGCGAGAGCCGCCGCGCTTGCTAATGAAAACGCCAGAGCTGCTATTAGGGTAGATGCCTTGGTTGTTTTTCTCATAGTAATTCCTCCTGATAGGATAAATGGAATTTATGCTTAAAAATCAGTCACTTGCCTTCATCCCGAACGATACAAGTTTACCTAGAACAAGTCAAACCCTATAATTCTTCGATGAAACCTATTGATCTAGCACTCACCTTCGATGACGTGCTGTTGGTCCCCGCGCTTTCCGAGATTCTGCCACACGAAGTTGCACTCAACTCGCGATTTTCCCGAAATATTTCGCTAAATATCCCGCTGGTCTCAGCGGCGATGGACACGGTTACTGAATCCCGGGCAGCGATCTGTCTCGCGCAAGCGGGTGGAATCGGCGTTGTGCACCGCAATCTGACCCCAAGTGCACAGGCCGAGCAGGTTCGGATTGTTAAGAAATATGAAAGCGGTGTGATTGTCGACCCGATTTGCGTTTCCACCTCTGCTACCGTTGCCCAGGTGCTTGCGTTGACTCGCGAAAAACGCATCTCGGGTGTGCCAGTTCTTGATGAAAACAGGAAGTTGGCTGGCATCGTAACCAGTCGTGACCTGCGTTTCGAGACACACTTTGATCAACCTGTGACTGGGGTCATGACCCCCCGAGAGCGGTTGGTCACAGCTTCTGAAAGCGCGAGTCGTGAAACTATTCGCCGGTTACTACACGAACACCGTATTGAAAAAGTGTTGCTGGTTGATGATGACTTCAACCTCAAAGGGTTGGTTACGGTCATGGATATCCAGAAGCAGACCGAGTTTCCCGACGCCTGCAAGGATGAGCTTGGGCGGTTGCGCGTAGCCGCTGCGGTAGGCACAGGTGGGGATTCCGCGGAGCGTTGCGAACGTCTGGTGGACGCCGGTGTAGATGCGATTGTTGTCGACACCGCGCACGGGCATTCTCGTGGCGTGCTGAGTCGGGTCACTGAGGTTAAGACGATGTTCTCGACGGTAGATGTTGTCGCCGGCAATATTGCAACAGCAGCAGCTGCCCGGGCATTGGTCGACGCGGGTGCGGATGCCGTTAAGGTTGGCATTGGTCCGGGATCCATCTGCACAACTCGGATTATCGCCGGAGTGGGTGTCCCTCAGGTAACTGCGGTTGCCGATGTTACCGAGGCGCTCAACGGCACCTCCGTACCGGTGATCGCCGATGGGGGAATTCGGTTTTCTGGCGATATCGCCAAGGCGATTGCGGCAGGTGCGCATGTCTCAATGATCGGTGGTTTGTTTGCGGGTACCGAGGAAGCGCCGGGCGAGATCGAACTCTTTCAGGGCCGCTCGTACAAAAGCTATCGCGGCATGGGCTCTTTAGGGGCGATGCAGGATGGGTCGAAGGATCGTTACTTCCAGGAAGGTCAGGAAGACCCTGGTAAGCTGGTGCCCGAAGGGATCGAAGGCCGGGTGCCGTACAAGGGGCCTATGGCTCAAATCATTCATCAGTTAACCGGCGGACTACGGGCGAGCATGGGGTACACCGGGTGCGCGACAATTGACGAGATGCGCACAAAGTGTCGCTTCGTGCAGATCACCCATTCCGGAGTTGCCGAGAGTCACGTGCATGATGTCGCTGTCGTCAAAGAAGCCCCCAATTACCAGCGGGGCGGATAAACAGTGGCAACGGCTGGGGGGCCGGCGGCCGTAGCCCCGGATCCGCATGCCGAGCGGATTCTGATTCTCGATTTTGGATCGCAGTACACCCAGCTGATCGGTCGTACTATTCGTGAGGTAGGGGTCTACTGCGAGATTCATTCGTGTGAAATATCTTTTGCCCAGATTCGCGCCTTTAACCCTGCGGGGGTGATTCTGTCGGGTGGCCCCGACACGGTTACCGAAGAAGCGACTGATCGGGCACCGCTTGAGCTGTTCGATTGGGACCGTCCGCTGCTTGGAATCTGTTACGGAATGCAGGCCATGGCGGCGCAGTTGGGTGGGACAGTTGAGACCGCCGATCACCGCGAATATGGTTTCGCCCGTATCACCCCTTCCTCAACACCTGGTTTGTTGGATGGGCTGCGTGCCGATGACCCGAGCTCCGATGCAGGCCTGGAAGTTTGGATGAGCCATGGCGACAGAGTCACAGGTCTGCCCGAAGGTTTTTCGGTGATGGCAGCAAGCCCCAACGCCCCGTTTGCGGCTATCGCGGATGAACGGCGCCGGTTTTACGGGCTGCAGTTTCACCCCGAGGTGACCCATACCATTCATGGGCGGGAGATTTTTTCTCGCTTTGTCCGCCAGGTTTGCGACTGTTCAGCTCAATGGACCTCGGAAAATATTATTCACACTATTACCGAGGACGTGCGCACCCAGGTGGGTGGGGAGCAGGTAATACTCGGTCTTTCTGGCGGAGTCGATTCCTCGGTGGTTGCGGCGCTATTGCATCGCGCCATCGGTGACCAATTGACCTGCATATTCGTCGATAACGGTTTGTTGCGTCTGAACGAAGGCGATGAGGTAATGGCCACCTTTGCCAAACACCTCGGCGTGCGGGTAATTCGGGTCGATGCAGAGGCCCGCTTCCTTGATGCGCTTTGCGGTGTAGCAGATCCTGAGGAAAAGCGTAAGATCATTGGCCGTGTATTTGTAGATATTTTTCAGGATGAGGCGAAGAAGATAGCCGGGTCCCGGTGGTTGGCTCAGGGAACCATTTACCCGGATGTGATCGAATCAGCTGGTGCCAAATCCGGCAAGGCCAAGGTCATCAAATCGCACCATAACGTGGGCGGGCTACCCGAATCGTTGCACCTGTCACTTTTGGAGCCTTTGAAGGAGCTATTTAAAGACGAGGTGCGTCGTATTGGGGTCGAACTGGGATTACCTCGTGAGCTCGTTTTCCGGCATCCGTTTCCAGGCCCAGGTCTTGGGGTGCGCATACTCGGCGAAGTCCGCAAGGAGTACGCGGATATCCTGCGCCAGGCGGATGCCATTTACCTGGAAGAATTGCACCGCAACGATCTCTACAACGAGACCAGTCAGGCCTTTGCAGTGTTTCTGCCAGTTCGATCAGTTGGAGTAGTCGGCGATAACCGGGCTTATGAGTATGTGATCGCTTTGCGGGCTGTCGAGACAGTCGATTTTATGACTGCCAATTGGAAGCACATTCCCTACGAAGTGCTCGGACATATCTCAACTCGTATTATCAACGAGGTTCGGGGTATTAGCCGTGTGACCTACGATATCTCGGGAAAACCCCCCGCGACAATTGAGTGGGAATAATAATTATCATATAAGTGGTTGATTCCAAACAATAATATTTCAACAAACTTTCAACAAAACCGCCTCTAAGTAATTGAAATT
>Ga0207990_1001497_pt1 | contig 11848 bp, 15 predicted proteins | sample ETNtaG_8_FD_185780 | JGI IMG/M metagenome (GOLD analysis project Ga0207990, IMG submission 185780) | Marine microbial and viral communities from oxygen minimum zone, Eastern Pacific Ocean - ETNP201406SV75 (SPAdes) (version 2) | ecosystem: Environmental > Aquatic > Marine > Oceanic ...
TGACTTGGAAAATTAAATAAAATGATTAGAATCATAATTAATGCTTAATTCTATATTACCATTTATAGTTTTGATTTTAGTAGTGGTTTTTATTCATGAGTTTGGGCACTATTATTTTGCTAAAAAATATGGAGTAAAAGTTACTGACTTTTCAATTGGTTTTGGAAAAGAATTATTTGGCTGGAATGATAAACTAGGGACACGTTGGAAAATATGTTGGATTCCACTAGGTGGTTATGTCAAATTTTTTGGTGATAGAAATGTATTTTCTCAAAGCGATCAAGAAGAAATAATTAAAAAATATAGCGAAGAGGAAAGAAAAAAACTATTTATTTTAAAACCTCTTTATCAAAGATCGTTAATTGTTGCCGCAGGACCTATGGCAAATTTTATTTTAGCTGTAGTCATCTTTTTATTTATTTATATGTTTGTTGGAAAAGATTTTACCCCAGCTGCAATTAATGAAGTTCAAAAAGATAGCCCAGCCGAAGTTGCTGGATTAATGAAAAATGATGTTATTTTAGAGATTGATGGCAATGAAGTTAAAAGCATACTTGATGTCTCAAAGTTAATTACAATGTCAACTTCTGATTTTATTGATTTTAAAGTTTTAAGATATGATCAAGATGTTCTATTAAAAGTAAAACCAAATATCGTAGAGACAGAAGATAATTTAGGTAACAAAATTAATAAAAGAATGATTGGAATTATGTTAGGCCCATATAATAATAAAGTTAACCATGTCAAACTTGGTCCTGCCAAAGCCTTATATTATTCTTTAAATGAAGTTTATTTTGTAACTATTTCTTCTCTAAAATATTTAGGATCAATTCTAACCGGGTCAGGTAACAGTTCTCAACTAGGTGGTCCAATTCGTATAGCTAAAATTACTGGACAAGTTGCTGAATTTGGAATTGTTCCTTTTTTAAGTATTATGGCTTATATTTCAATTAGTCTAGGCCTGATTAATTTATTTCCTATCCCATTATTAGATGGTGGACATTTAATGTTTTATGGGTTTGAAAAAATTTTAGGACGCCCGTTAAGTCAAAAAACTCAAGAAGGTTTTTTTCGAATCGGAATGTTTTTACTGATTTTTTTAATGTTTTTTGCAACATATAATGACCTTAAAGATTTAGGTTTATTTTAAGGGATTTAACAGTTATAAAAAAGTCAATAAAATCAATATTTTTTAAGCACAATATATTGTATATAAAATTTTGTTATCTACTAAAAAAAAGCTTGAATTATCAAGGATTTTGTTAAATATGATTAAAAAACCTAATAACCGGAGCTAAAATGAACAAGAAACAATTAATTGCGCAGTTGGCTGGATCTTTAAATCAGAGTAAAGCTGATGCAGAGCGTACTTTTGATACTATTACCAACGCTATTCTAGGAGCATTAAAAAACGATGATTCTGTGAAAATTGCTGGTTTTGGTACTTATAAAGTGGCTAAAAGAAAAGCTCGAATTGGACGTAATCCTAGAACAGGAGAGCAAATTCAAATCGCTGCTTCTCAAAAAGTAAAATTCTTACCTGCAAAAGCACTTAAAGAAGTTTTCAATAAATAGATCTATATCTTAACAGCCTTTATTATTTTTAGTAAAGGCTGTAAGTATATGCAGTTAATGCATACCTATCTTTTTCAACTAACATTAGTTAAATAAAATTTTGTCATTATAAGCATTTCTATAACAGGAGTTTATTATGACAAATTTTTTTAAATTAATTTCTACATTTTCATTAAGTTTATTAATGTTATTGAGTTTAACAAGCACAGTTAACGCCGAAACTACAGTTTCTGCGGAAGTTGGATTTATATTCAACACACTTCTATTCTTAGTTTGTGGCTTCCTCGTAATGTTCATGGCAGCAGGTTTTACAATGTTAGAATCCGGAATGGTAACATCAAAAAGCGTATCAGTAATTTGCGCAAAAAATATTGGTTTATATGCCATTTCAGGAATAATGTTTTGGGTTGTAGGTTATAATCTTGCTTACGGTATTCCAGAAGGAGGGTATATTGGTAAATTTATACCATGGTCGGATGCAAGTGAAATAGATAAAGGTTATGCAGATGGATCAGACTGGTACTTCCAAATGGTTTTCTGTGCAACTACTGTATCTATTTGTTCTGGCGCTATGGCTGAAAGGGTTAAATTATGGCCATTCTTTTTGTTTGCTGCTATTTTAGCAGGAATCATTTATCCAATCGTAATGGGTTGGCAATGGGGTGGAGGCTGGTTAGCTTCTCTTGGATTTTCTGACTTTGCAGGATCAACTTTAGTTCACTCAACCGGAGGCGCAGCAGCTTTAGCGGGTATTATGATACTTGGCTCTAGAACTGGAAGATTTGATAAGAAAGGTCAACCAAAAGTTTTACAACCATTTGCAGCTTCTTCAATTCCATTAGTTACTATAGGTGTGTTTATTCTATGGCTAGGTTGGTTTGGATTTAATGGTGGTTCACAATTAGCATTAGGAACATTTAATGATGCTGTTGCTGTTTCAAAAATCTTTATTAATACAAACTTAGCAGCTTGTGGTGGTGTTTTAACTGCTGCGATTGTAACAAGATTAGTAATAGGTAAAACTGACGTTGTACAAATGTTAAACGGAGCAATTGGTGGATTAGTAGCAATAACAGCCGAACCTTTAACTCCCTCACCTTTGGCAGCTATTCTAATTGGTTCAGTTGGAGGTTTAATAGTTGTATATGGTACTAAGCTTTTATTCACATATAGACTTGACGATGTAGTTGGTGCAGTTCCTGCTCACATGTTTTCAGGAATATGGGGAACATTAGCAGTACCTTTAACTAATACAGATACATCTTTTAGTTCACAATTAATTGGAGTTCTTTCAATTAATGTTTTTGTATTTGTTGTTTCATATATTGTTTGGACAATAATGAAAAAGACAATGGGTATTAGACTAAGTAAACAAGGTGAAAAACTTGGTACTGATGTTACTGAAACTGGAGTAATAGCTTACGCAATTAGAGACTAATCTCTCTATAATTTAAGGGTCCTTTTCTCTCTTATAAATCAAGGACCCTTAAATTTTATAATTCTTCTATAAAATTTAAAACTTCTTTAGCGTGATCTTTAACCTTAACAGATCTCCATTCTTTAATAATTTTTTTATCTTTAATTAAAAAGGTGCTTCTAATTAACCCCATAAATTCTCTACCCAAAAACTTCTTTTTTCCCCATACTTTATAGGCTTTAATAGCTTCTTTTTTTTCATCAGCTAATAAATCAAATTTTACTCTATACTTATTTTTGAATTTAAAGTGACTTTTTAAATCATCTTTTGAAATACCAAATATGGAACAATTATTTTTTTTAAATTTACTTAAAAGTAAATTAAAGTCTTTAGTTTCTAAAGTACAACCCGGTGTATCATCTTTTGGATAAAAGTATAAAACTATAAACTTAGATTTAAGCATATTTAGTTCAATTATTTCATTTGATGTGCTTGGTAACTTAAAGTTCGGTGCTTTTTTATTTGTCATCTATAATCATTCTCCTCCCATAAAGATTTATAATTGATAAATGGTGATAAACCATAACTGGAGTTCACATTAGTCATATGAATAGATAGTGATTTAATTGGTGAAACACAAAGTTCTTTTTCATAAACTTTATTTAAATATTTTTCAAAAGGGTCATATCTATCTAAGCAATTGTTATAAAAATTTTCCCAATATTTTTCAATTAACTTATGACTGACTAAAAAAGTACAAAGCGTTTTTGAAACTGTTCTCCAATGTCTTTTGCTACCAATTAGAAGATTTGTTTTTTTATTATCCATATAAAGGTAAGGATAGTCAGCTGGGCAAACAAAAAGTTCATTGTTTGTTTGTGAAGATATTCTTTCATAAGATGAGATAATTTCATCTAAAGCTGATTCAAAATGTAAATAATCGTCCTCTACGAAAAAGACTAAATCTTTGCCTTCATTTTTACCTATTTCATAACATTTTAGTAAGCTTGATAAATTTGCAAAAGTTTCATCAGTAGTTTGTTTTTTTATTATATTTTTATGTTCTACATTTTTATGATTTATTATTTCTATATTAACATTTGATTTTTTGATTATTTCTTTAATTTTTATTAAATTTTGTTCTTGAGAATTATCATCGATAATTTTTATTTTTATTTCTATATTGCTATTTTTTTTTTCAAGATAATTTATTGATTTAATTAACGAATTTAATGATCTTAAAACATACTCAATTTTTGGAAATTCAAATATTCTTTTTTTTCTTTGATCCCATATTTCAACATTAGTATTTGTTCTAAATAATATTAAAATTGAATTTATTTTTCTAGTTAATTTAACCTCTCCTAATGGAAGTACAATTGATTTATTTGAATTAGAAAGATTTTCATCAACAGATTTTTCTAAGGTAGGTGAATAAAATTCATTTTGATCGATTATTTCATAACCTAAAATTTTTGAAATTTTTATGAATATTTTTTTAATAATGTTTTTTTTCATTTAATTTAATAATTCATCTATTGCATAATCCAATCTGTCTTGTCCCCAAAATAACTTATTATTGACTATAAACGTGGGTGCCCCAAAAATCTCTTTGTCAAAAGCTTCTTTTGTTAGATTTTTTAGTAGATCTTTAGTTTTTTGTTTTTTTATATCATTAAAAAAATTATTAATATTAATTTGAATTTTTTCTAAAATATTTTGAAAGTTTTTTTCATCTGATAAATCAATGTTTAATAACCAATAGGCATCAAAAAAAAGATCAATATATTTATTTTTCAACTCTTTATTAATAATTAAAATACCTCTCATGATATTTAAAGTATTGATTGGGAATTTATCATTAAATTTAAAGTTTATATTAAATTTTTTGGCTATCATTTCACAATCTTGGATCATAAATTTTTTCTTTGAATCAATGAAAGCTGGTGCTGTAATACCTCCTAAATTATGAAGACCACCAAGTAAAATTGGTTTATAAATAAAATTGATACTTTCTCTTTTTTCTATCTCTCTTATTCTTTTATGAGCTAAAAATGAGTAAGGGCTTACAAAGTCGTAATAAAATTCAATGGATTTAGTCATAGAGAGAAATTTTTTTAGCAAAGAATATTCTAATCAACCAGTATATAAAAATTCCAACTGGTCCAATGAAATATGTAATTATCAATGGGAAAAAAATTAGAATTTTTGACATCATAAATTTTTGACTGTCTCTAACTATCCAACTTCCACAAAAAAGATTTATAGCAATAAAATGAATCCAAAATATAATTAAGAAAGATGTGTCAACAAGCAAACTTCTTAATTCTTCAAGTCCTAAATAAAGATTAAAATTACTTAAAAAATCGTAATCAGATACAATAAAATAATAAATTAAATAAATATAAATCGCACTTAAAATAAAAAATGGAAAAATAGAAGTTACAAAAAAATTACAAATTTTTGATTGTGAAAAAAAAATTAATATAAACCAGAATGGAAGAACACCAAGGTTCAACCACAAATAGATCATTTCAATAGTAAAAAATGCAGATATTTGTTCGATCATTAATAAATGTATTATATTACATCAATCAATGATTCCTATTAAAAATAAAAAAAAATCTTTAGAAGTTACAGTAGAAGAAATGCGGAATTTCACATTTTCTTATATAGAAAAATACTCTCCTTCTAAACAACAATTAAAAACTTATTTATTAAAAAAATATCTAAAAACAAAAATTCCAAATATTAATAAGAAAAATATTACTGATTTAATTGATGCTGTTTTAGTTGATTTAGAAAAGACAAAATTTATTAATGACAAATTTTATTCAAATTCAAAAGCTAAAAATTTAATCCAAAGAGGTAGTTCAATCAATAAAATAAGAAATTATCTGTTATCTAAGGGTATAAAAGATAAATACATTAAAGAAACAATCGATCAAATTAAAGAAAATAACGAGGAACAAGATTTTTTTTCTGCAATTAAAATTTGTAAAAAAAAAAGAATTGGTCCTTCAAGAGACGAAAATAATAGATCTTTATTTTATAAAAAAGATATAGCTATTTTAGCAAGATCAGGCTTTGATTTTGAAACATCTAAAAAAGTAATGGATTTAAAAAAAGATGAATATTTAAAAATAATTAATTTACTTTAATTTTTTTTTCTTATTTTTTTTCTTAAATAATATTCCAGTTTTTTTTTGATAAAAATTTTTACAAAAACAAAAACTAAAAGTCCAAAAATAGAGACTGAAACAATAATTATGAATATTGTTCTAAGTTGTGGATCCATTATAGAGGCGAAGATCTTTTTAAAATTATACTAGGATTTTTAAAATCTTTTTTACCGTATAAAATTTCATTTCCATCAAAATCAGAAATTTTACCTCCCGCGTTTTTTAATATTGCATGACCAGCTGCAATATCCCATTCAGAAGCCCTTGGTTCGGCTATATATAAGTCATATTCACCTGCGGCAATCACACAAAATTTAAGTGAACTTTTCATTTTATTATATTCGGTTACCTTAAATTTTTTATGCAATTCTAAAATTTTAGGTTTTAGATTGTTAGCGTAAGAAACAGCCTTAACTTCTCCTTGTTTAGTTAATTTTTTGCAATTTAATTGAATTTCTTTTTTATCTTTTAATTCAAAACTTGAACCTGGGCTATAAGCATAAAACAATCTTTCTTTTGCAGGAGCATTAATTATACCAATCTCTGGTTTATTATTAATTATAAGTGCAGCATTGAGTGTAAATTCTTCTTTGTTACAAATATATTCAGATGTTCCATCGATTGGATCAATTAACCAAAAAGTTTTTAAACTTTCTTTTAATTTATTTGTTGAAGTTTCTTCCGAAATAATTGTAATTCCAGGTGTTATATCTTTAATTTTTCTAGTTAAAATATCGTTAACTTCAATATCCGCATTAGTAACTGGAGTATTGTCAGATTTGATTTCTTTAATTAATCCTTTTTTTCTTAATTCCAATGATATCACGCCAGCTTTTAAAAAAGTATCTACTAAATCATCAATAATTTTTTTGTTATCCTCTAATTTCATTTTTTTTATATTTTTCTAATTGAATATTTTTGGAGTTAATTACTTTTTTTCCAGTGTTTTCGAAATTTACAGTAATCTTTTCATTAATAATTGATTGAACTTGACCAATTCCCCATTCTTTATTTGCAGGATTTACAACTTTGTCTCCTGGTTCAAAATCTAAAATCATTTAATGTAACTTATATTAGAAATAAGTATAAATACCAACAATATGGCAATTAAACTTAATTCAATTGGTCTAGAAAAAGATCCTGAAGATACAACTGTAGTTGTAGCAATGTCAGGCGGTGTAGATTCATCCACAGTTGCTGGCATAATGAAAAGAGATGGATACAAAGTTATTGGCATTACTTTAAAATTATACGATGACACTAAAGAAGTTTCTAAATCTAAACAATGTTGTGCAGGTCAAGATATTATGGATGCTAAACGTGTGGCAGATAGATTAGGAATTGAACATAAAATTCTTTATTACCAAAGTAAATTTAAACGAGGAGTTATTGATAATTTTGTTGAAAGTTATTTAAAGGGAGAAACTCCAATTCCTTGTATACAATGTAATCAAACAGTTAAATTTAAAGACTTATTTGAAGAGTCGAAAAATTTAAAAGCAGATACTTTAGTAACAGGTCATTATGTCAAAAGTATCACAAAAAATAATGAAACCAACATGTATTGTGCAATAGATGATAACAGAGATCAAAGTTACTTTTTATTTAATACAACTAGAGAACAATTAAATTATTTAAGATTTCCACTAGGTGGAATGTTAAAAAATCAAACAAGAGAAATAGCAAAAAAATTAAAACTTAATGTTGCATACAAACCCGACAGTCAAGACATTTGCTTTGTACCAAATGGAAACTATTCATCAGTTATAAAAAAATTTAAACCTGAATCTTTTCAGGAAGGAAATATTAGAGACATGAATGGAAAAGTAATAGGAGTTCATGAAGGTATAATTAATTTTACTATTGGGCAGAGAAGAGGAATAAAAATTGCAAATAGAGAACCATTATATGTTATTGAAATTAATGCAGATAAAAACGAGATTATAGTTGGATCCAAAAATAAATTAATTCAAAAACATATAAAATTAAAAAATGTTAATATTTTGTGTAAACAAAATGAGTTAAAAGGTAAGATCTTTGTAAAAGTTAGGTCAACAGGCAAACTTCTTAAGGCAAAAATTAATCTAGAAGATAATTTTGCAAAAGTAAATCTTTTTGATAATGAATATGGTGTATCACCAGGTCAAGCTTGTGTTTTTTATTCTAAAAATAGTGATGGTTATAAAGTTCTTGGAGGAGGCTGGATTACCAAACAATAATTCTATTATTCTTTTTTCCACATGAAAAAAGTTAATAAATAAAAAACTATAACTCCAACAAAATAGTTCCATTCAAGTGCGTGTTTTATAAATTTATTTCCAGGCATACTTATTATCGGGATGCAACCTATGGCAACAACAATTAAAGTTGAAACAAGCATAGCCTTCAGTTTTAAAAAATTTACATTTATAAACTTTAGTAATTTGTCTTTAAGTTTATACAAAGTTATTACCAAATATGCTTGAGCAACAATTTCAAAAACAACAAATAAAAGAATTACTACTCTTCTAAACAATTTATATAAAACAAAATCAAATTTTATTCCTAAGAAAAACGAATGAAGTATTAAAAAAATTGCTGACCCAATTCCAAAAAATAGTATTTTATTTAAATTTTTATTTTTCAAATCTAAATTTGAAATTATGTTTTTATTATAAATCCAGTATTTAATTAAAAGATATGATGTTAAAAACATTGCAGGCTTAAAAATTAAATAGGTTGGAAAAACCCTTGCTGTTCTACTTATTGAAGCGCCACCATCAATATAAGGTATAGTATTAAAAATTATATTTTCTTGATTAGGAAATAAATCATGGAACTGAGTAATTAAAATCAAACAAGCGTTAAGCGCAAAAAAAGGAACTATAAAAATCCATAAAGTTATGGATTTTACTTTTCGTATTTCATCCATTTGTGAAAATTATTTCTTCTTATTTTTTTTTCTAGCTCTTCTTTTTTTAGAACCCATTTTTCTTCGACCTCTGTGTTTTTTGGGATATCCCATAATCTCCTTAATTTTATTATTATATTGACATATTTGTGGGATATAGCATTGTCCTAAAAACTTATCAATTTTATTATGCGTGTATCATTTAAAACACTAATTAAACATTTTACGAAAGATTTTCATAATCAATCTGTAAATTCTCCGGTAGTTAGAGCATCAACGCTTATTTTTAAATCTATTGAAGATATAAGGAAGACTCAAAATAAGAGTAAAAAAAATCCAATCGGCGGACATTTTAGTTACGGAAGAGAAGGAACATCAACAACTTTTGTCTTACAAAAAATGTTGAGACAAATGGAGGAAAGTTATCAAGTTTTTTTAACACCAACAGGGTTTGGATCAGTATTTTTGTCAATTTTTAGTATTGTTAGGCCTGGAGATGAAATTCTATTATCAGATTCTATTTATTCACCAACCAGATTATTGACAGAAAATTTTTTAAAAGAATATAAAATTAAAGCTACTTTTTATAATCCAAATAATATTAATGATTTGAAAAACAAAATAACAAAAAAAACAAAATTAATTTTTGTTGAGAATCCTGGAAGTAATACCTTTGAGTTTCAAGATTTGTCAAAAATCATTTCAACAGCAAAAAAATACAATATTTTTACAGCAATGGATAACACATGGGGAACCCCATATTTAATTAAACCAATTAAATTAGGTTTTGATATGTCTATTGTTGCGGCTACAAAGTATTATTCTGGTCATTCTGATGTTATGGGAGGAAGTTTAGCTGTAAATAAAAGAGTGTTTAAATATGTTGAAAAAGCAAATAAAATTACAGGATTAAGATTATCGCCCGATGATGCATATTTAATTACTAGAGGGCTCCGGACTTTAGATATAAGGCTGGATAAACATCAAGAGAATGCAAAAAAAGTAGCTAGTTTTTTAATAAAAAGTAATAAAATTTTAGAAGTTTTGTATCCATTTAAAAAAAATACTCAAAGATACAAAATGTGGAAAAAATATTATTCAGGAGCTTCAGGTCTACTTGGTCTAAAAATTAAATCAAAAAACAAAAGATCAGTTATTAAATTTCTTAATTCTTTAAAACTATTTGGTTATGGTTATAGTTGGGGTGGATTTGAAAGTCTTGCTATGTACCAAGACGTTAGAGAACAAGGAAACAGAAAATTTTTAAATTTAAGAAAAAATGAACATTTAGTAAGACTTCATATAGGACTTGAGGATCCAAAAGATTTAATTAAAGATTTAAAAAGATCTTTAAGGTTTATTAAATGATTCAAAAAGAATTTTTTCCAAATAAAATTGCACTAATAACATTAATAGCCGCATGCTTAGTAGTTATCATTTCTTTAGGTATTAGACAGACTTTTGGTCTTTTCTTTTTTGATTTTGAAATTGATCTTGGTTGCACTCAAACTGAATTTGGATTTGCAATGGGTATACAATTACTTTTTTGGGGACTGCTTGGCCCTGTTTTTGGAATAATCACAGACAAATATGGTGGAAGAATAGCTGTTATTGTAGGTTTTTTATTTTATTTAGCTGGAATTTATTTTTTAAATTATGGACCCAACACTGGATTTTGGTTTACTTTTGATATTGGAATTTTAATTGGTATTGGTCTTGGAGCAACTGCAATAAGTATCCCTATTGCTATTGTAGCTAAACATTTTCCTTTAAATACTAGAACTATGGCAATTGGAATTGTTACCGCTGCAGGTTCTTTTGGATATTTTGTGTCTCCAATGTACACAAGGTATACATTGCTTGAATATGGATGGAATACAACATTAATTATTTTTGGAGTTATGATTATCTTTGGTTTGTTTATTGCATTCTTTTTATCAACACCAAATCAAGAAGTTCAACAAAGATATGAGAATAAACAATCGGCTATGGAATCGATTAAAGAAGCTTTTTCAAATAAAAGTTTTAATTATTTAACATTGGGTTTTTTTGTTTGTGGTTGGCATATAGCTCTTGTAGCGACACATATTCCTATGCATATAAGAGATAAAGGGCTTGAAGATTGGACTGCAACAGCAATTTTAGCACTAATTGGATTGTTTAATGTTTTTGGAACTTTAAGCAGTGGATATTTAGCCACAAGGATTAGTAAGAAAAAACTATTGAGTACGATCTATTTGCTAAGGGGTGTTTCATTAATATATTTTATCTATATGCCTCCTAGTACAATTAATGCTCTGATTTTTGGAGTTACTTTTGGATATCTTTGGTTAGCTACAGTTCCACCAACATCTGGAATAGTTGGTCATATTTTTGGAACAAAATATATTACTTTGTTATACGGATTTGTTTTTTTAAGCCATCAGGTAGGATCATTCTTAGGAGCTTATCTAGGAGGTCTATTTCATGATTTATATGGCTCCCTTGATTATGCTTGGTACATTTCTATTGCTTTATCTCTTTTTGCAGGTTTGATACATTTACCAATAAAAGAGAAAGCAATTGAAAGACTACAAATCACATAAAATAAAATTTAGTCCTTATTTAGAAAAGCTTTACCAATCGGATAAGCCCTTAATAATATATAAAGTAAAAAATGGGTACAATTTATATACAGATTTTTCAAAAAAAATTGTACTTACTAATCATAATATAGATAAATTTTTTAATATTTTTTCTAATAAAAAAATTAAAAAAGAAACAGATCTTTATATTGGTTTTTTT
>Ga0207990_1001499_pt1 | contig 11840 bp, 10 predicted proteins | sample ETNtaG_8_FD_185780 | JGI IMG/M metagenome (GOLD analysis project Ga0207990, IMG submission 185780) | Marine microbial and viral communities from oxygen minimum zone, Eastern Pacific Ocean - ETNP201406SV75 (SPAdes) (version 2) | ecosystem: Environmental > Aquatic > Marine > Oceanic ...
CTCCCTCACACATCAAACGAAATTTGCACTTTAAGTGTACACTGGTGATACATTATGATTAAGCAAGTATGTGAGATTTTCAAAGAATTTAAAAACTCGATATTACTATGTTAATAATTCTATTTTTTCATGTAGTTCTTTTGAAATAGTGATTTTTTCAGATTTTTCACGTGCCTTTCTTTTTTCGAGACGTTTATCACCCGGGAGTCTGGTCGATGGCTGTTCAAGAATAGCATTTATGATAGTTTCTGTTCGCCCACCAAAACCTTTGTCTGAGAAGAAGCTAGGATCAATCGCAATAATTAGTTGCCCTACTCCTGGCGAGTCACCTTCAGCATTAAGAAATGAGCTTGCCTCAAAACCAAAATTAGAACCTGTCAGTCCTGCAGCTAAAATCTCCACCATTAATGCTAGCGCACTTCCTTTGGCATCGCCGATTGGAAGCATTGCCCCTGCAAGAGCTTTTTTAGGATCAGTTGTTGGTTTCCCCTCACCATCTATCGCCCAACCTAGTGGTATTTTTTCATTTTGTTGATTAGCCACCATAACCTTGCCACGTGCTACTTTACTTAAGCTAAGGTCAACCACTAATGGTGCTGCATCCTCTCTTGGCGATGAAAATGCAATTGGGTTAGTACCAAACAGAGCCTTAGAGCCACCCCAAGGCGGGATTGCTTTAGGAGTATTACCAAACATTAAGCCAATAAGTCCACGTTCTGCTAACTTCTCAACATGCCTTCCAGCCTGTCCAAAATGATGAGATCGAGAAATACTTGCGGCTGCAATACCATACTTTTTGCAAGCATTAGTAATTTCACTAATGGCTAATGATATTGCAGGAAAAGCAAAACCATGATTAGCATCAATTCTGATTACACCCCCATTAATACCAAGAATAGAGGGACTAACGTTACCAGCAACTTTGCCTGAAGTTAGCTGCTCAACATAGGAAGGAATGCGCGAAAGACCATGACCAGATTGGCCATCAAACTCTGCATTAATTAAAGCATCGGCAACTTCTTTAGCATTGCTATCTGAAGTGTTAGATTTTGTTAAAGCATTAAATGCTAGATCCCAAGCTTCTTTTTCACTTAATTTCAATGTTTTTTTCATAAAAGTCCCTATAAATTTAATAATTAATTCGACTAAGTTTAATCTTTAGCCTTTTAAAAACTCTATAACTTTGTCAGCTATAAATTTGCTAACCCTAACATTTGACTCAACTGTAACGCCTGAAGTGTGAGGTGTTAGAATACAGTTCATTGAGCTGTTGATTTCTTTATAAAACTCTTCCTTTACTGGCTCTGAACTATAAACGTCTAGTGCAAATCCATTAATCAAGTTTTCGCTATAAGCCTTTAACATATCTTCCTCATTAACTATTGACCCCCTTGATGAATTAATAATAATTGGTTTTTTCATCATTTTATTAAATGAATTGGCATTAATTAAGTCTCTAGTTTCATCGGTTAACGGAAGATGAATTGAAATAATATCAGAAAGACTAAATAGCTCCTCTTGGCTTATAAGTGAAACACCAAGCTGTTTTGCATCTGACTCAGAGACAAAGGGGTCATAAGCAATAACCTTTGTCCCAAAAACTTGAGCCAGTTGACTAACCTTCTTACCTATAACGCCAAAACCAAGCAACCCTAATATCTTTCCTCCCAACTCTCTAGTCTCGATAGATGTTCTAGGCCATTGACCGGAAGCAGTACCACTATGAGAAATGGGTATATTTTTTAACAAAGAAAGCGCACAAGAAATAACGTATTCAGCAACAGAATCAGCATTCATTCCTGTTGCGGGTTGAACCAAAATATTATTATTACCACAATAACCAGTATCAATATTGTCTAAACCAACTCCTAACCTGCCAACGAATTTGAGGCTATTTGCCCTCTTTAACAAATCCTCATTGAGTTGGGTCTTATTTCTTACTATTACAGCATCAATGTTGACTATTTGTGAATTCAAATTATCAATATTTTCATGTAAGCTTGGGTCATAGTTGACATCAAATAGTTTAGAAATCTTATCTACACTTTCTTGCTCCATAAACTCAGTTATTAATACTTTTTTCATAGTTGTTTAATTATTTTGGATGGTTTTAGTTGTTTTGAAAATTCAACAACCTCTTTAAAGCTAGGTATGGCACTTATTCCACCTATTTTTGAACATTTAAGTGCTGCTGCTGCTGTAGCTAATTCAATTGATTCTTGAATTGATTTGTTGGCATGAATAAACCTAGCAAATGCTCCATGAAATACGTCTCCTGCTCCGTTAGTCTCTCTTGCTTCAACCTTAGGCGCTTCGCAATGAAAAATTTTGCCACCGTCTACCCAGTAGGATCCTTCTGAACCCAAAGTAACTGCATAAAATTTATTTTTAGTGTGATAAAGATTCTCTAAAGAATTTATTACAGACTTCTCATTTAAGTATTGATACAGACCTGTTTCAGAAAAAATTGGATGTGATGCAAAATTCACAACCTCTTCTATCTGCTTACTGTTAGAAAAATTATCAAGATCAACAATACAATTGATACCCTTCTCATGGGCATGAAATGCAATATGATGAGATGCCTCAATCCAATTAGTATCAATTAAATAAGTTTGTCTAGCTGAAAAATCAAAGATTGGTAATTTTTTTTCCTGTAGAAGTTTTTCTTCATTGAATACTGCCAACATTCTTTCACCATTACGATCTTCAAAGATATGGCTCTGAGATGATAACGCGTCTTTTACTATTAAAGATCTATGGTAACTAATTTCATGTTTATCGAACTCGGATTGTAAAAAATCTGCAGCGTCATCATCACCAAAACGTCCGATATATTCAGACTCTTCCCCTAACAATTTGATAGCAAAGCTGGCAACAGGTGCTGGCCCACCTAATCTTTTTTCTAGGCTATTTGCGACTAACTTTATTGGCTTTTCAGGAAAGCTATCAATATTCACAACTCTGTCGAGAAATATCGGTCCAACACAAACTATCATTCTGCTCCTTTATTAGAAATCATTTGATTAATATTATTAGAATTCGTCATATTTTTTGTCCTTCTTTCAGTTATATCATCCGGAAAAAGAGCAAACTCCTCATTCATTAAATAATCAACCTCAATTTGGTATTAATTTTTACCAAAGTAAAGTCCAAGATCATCAATTTTTGAAACTACATTCAAAAAAACCTAGGCCCTAGTTCCATATAAATTGAATAGACGCAAAAGGTAATTAAAATCAAGAAATTCAAACTTCTTGTAAAAATTAGCTATCAAACTGTCTTTTTCACTAACTTTGCTCATTAACTTTGTAACAGATTAAACTCACTCATCATTACAACTCTTTCCTCTTTTATCGAGATCTCAGCAGCTTCACCAATCGCTACAGCAATGAGGCCATCGTTAAGTGACACTTCTGGCTGAGTGTTATTGCGTATCGCCTGAATAAAGGATGTGTGCTCATAGTAAGTGGATCCGTGATGATGACCTGCCTCAAGAATTTTTGAATCTACACCAATAGTTTCCTTTGTTGCTGAGCTGCCTTCTCTAAGACCAATTCTAAGATCTGAACTAGCAATACCCGACTGATTGGACGGAACCTCGGTTTCTATTTTCCCAATAGAGCCTACCGCACAAAGTTCTTCTTGGTATTCTGAATTTTCAGCAAACATGCACAAGTCTAGAAACGCTCTTACTCCGTTCTCAAAATCAACGATTACAAATGCGTTATCGAGAATATCTGGAACCATCCCATCGTACTTCTCATCCAAATGATTTACATCTTGATTTCCGCTGGCATAAACCTTTAATGGTTCGCTCTTCGCAATCAATCTCATTAAATCAAAGAAGTGACAACACTTTTCAACCAGAGTGCCTCCAGTTTTTATGGCGAATCGATTCCAGTCATCTACTTTATGTAAAAATGGGAATCGATGCTCACGTATAGAGAGCATTTTCAAATCACCTATAGTCTTGTTGTGTATCTCTTGAATCATTTTCTGAACAGGCGGCATGTAGCGATACTCCATTGCTGTCCATATAATCCCTGGATAGTTACTAGTTAGTCTCTCAAGCTCTTTGCAGTCTTCTACTGTTGTGCATAAAGGTTTCTCAATTAAAAGGTGTGCATTAGACTTTAGGACGCCCTTTAAAATATCGATATGAGTATAGTTAGGTGTGGCAATAATGTATGCATCTGCTATATTCGCTTCAACAAGGTCTTCGTAATTATCAAAAACTGTGACCTCATTATTTAATAAATTAAGGCAATTTTTAATGGATTGTTTACTGGTATCACAGAGGGCAACAACTTCTGCATCATCTATAATTTCAATGTTAAGTATATGCTCTTGTCCCATACATCCTGCACCAATAATTGCGTATTTAATTTTATTTGTCATAGCGTATAGGTAGGTATATTCATTTCATTGCCAAAGTGAATAAGCTTGTCAGATATGTCGCCATAGGTAAAAGCGACATGATGCTCTAATCCGCCTTTAAACATTTGTTCTGCTTTATAAGCACTATTATCTCCTAAAATTATTACCCCTGATGTTCCTGAAAATGAGTTTGGTCTGTCAATAACAGAACCTTTCAAGACAAAAAATTGCAACTTGTTTCGAGCTTTCGAGACTCTAAATATAGTTATTTCCCCTTCCTTGAGGCTGAAATCATGGAGCAGAGGTTTTTTTCTATTTGAGTGAATACCAGACTTTGCAGTTCCTTCTTTTGCCATGCTTATGGGGGCAAGGCCACAATGCCAGAAAACTAAAGAGTTGTCAGACTTATCAATATCAACAATATCCACTAATAATGATGGATTGTCATTCATTTGATTGAGTATATTGCAGCTAATGCCTCCTAAAACATCTGCCTCACATGCACAGCTAACCTTTTTTTCATTCATCATTGCCATTGGGCCGCAAGAGGCACATCCATACTCAGTAAAGGTTTCTGGCCAACATCTAATTGCAAAGGTGTCAAGGTTATGCTTATTTTTTAGACTTTCCAGTCCATGATAGATTGAGATACTTTTTTCAAACTCTTCTTGAACAAGCTCTTCGGTTCCTTGAAGGTAGCCTGAGATAGTATTTTTCGTTGTTGCAATTGCATCTCTTTTGACATCTTTTGCTTCACTAAACAGATCATCAAGTTCGATATTAATTAGGGAAACATTGAGTTTACTTGTGACTTCATTTGAATCATAATCACAAGTATAAAAACCTTCTGGTCTGGTTCCAATGATGCCAATTGTTTGTTTATCAATGGTATAGTCGAAATCGACCTGATCATTGCTTATAGTGGCCTCACTCCATGAATCCTGTTCGCTTTCATTATTACTCTTAATAAACTTGGAAAATGCTAGTTCATTCGCCTTGGCATCACCTTCCATAATGATGAACTCTGGAGATATGTTATTTTTAATTAATGAGTGCATTCCAAGATTAAGTCCACAGATTGAGTTTAGTCTGAGTCTTCCGCCCGTTCTTGGCTCTGGAAATGAAATAATACAGATTGGCTTATTAATAGTTTGAGTAAAACTTAAGATAAATTTTGCATCGGTAAAGGTGGTTTGAAAAAGGAAAATTTTTTCAACGTCATGACTTTGAAAAAACTCCAAAGCCTTGCTTGCGATCTCGTCATTCGTGATTAACTCATTAAAACCTGTAGTATTTGGTGATAATGACTCTAAAAGGGTTTTTGCTTCACTGAATTTTGATTCAGCAAACTCAACATCAAAGGTATCTCTTGCAAGCGCTAAATATCCAATCATTAGAAGCTTATAAAGTTTTTAGTAAAGCTCTCAGGTTCTTGAATTTTAAAGCCATCTTTAAAATATGTCTCGAGAGATTGAGCATGATCAGCCGTTAATTCATTGAGCTGATTAATATAATTAACGGATTCAGATTTCAATCCATTATCAACCAATTCGATATTAGGGTAATTCTGAAAAGCATCAAGCCAAATCGTTCTTCCAGCAAGGTAGCCTGAGGCACCATTCTTATAGGCAAGCTCTAGACATCTATAGAAGGATTTCTTGTCCATTCCAGAAGAAAGAACAACCCACGGCTTATTGTTAGTTGCTTCAGCTAGATTACTAAAAGCAGACTCAGTTTCCTGAGTAATATCCTCTTCTAGGTCGCAGCTATCTACTGGACTTTCAAGCTTAAAAATATCAACCTTATATTTATCCTGAGCAAATTCTTTGACACTATCAATCACATGCTGAGTATTTTTTTGTTTTTGTTCTTGGTACTCTGTTGTATGGTGCTCTTCATCCTGAAAAGGATAAACTAATAGCTCAAGTAAAAATGGAATGCTATATTTTTCACACTCTTCACCAATTCTTTGAACGTATTGTTTTTGATGTTCAACGGAATCAGGCTCTGCATCCGGTCGATACCAGGCCAATACTTTAACAGCATCACCGCCCGCTTTTTTAATTTTTTCTACGCTCCAATTTTCAATGTTTTCAGAGTATCTCCCTTGCAATGTCTCTCTAAATTTGTGCTCCTCAAGAGTAATAACGAGACCTTTCGAATTATTAAGGCTTAGTAAATTCGGGATAGAGTAGTGTGGATCCATCAATATGGCAGTTGCTAGGTGCGACAGATTTGAAGTAATTAGCCCTTTGCATTCCACTACTTGCTTATAGGTGTAATCTTTACCTGTTGATGCTGTAATGATATTAAAGATTGGAGGTCTTTGGTCCACAGCAAGCATTTGAAAATGTTTGTGCTTTGTGCAAAGCTTCTTCAGATGGTTAAGTTTGCCAATTTGGTGTGCTTTCATTTAATATATTCTTATATTTAAAATTACTATTGTATTATTTTACACATATATATCAATTCATGTATACTAGAAGTAGTTATTTTACACATATATATCAATTCATGCATATTTGGATTTGAGTTTAAATGTCTAAATTAACATTATAAAATTAATAATAACTAAAGGAGTATAGATATGAAAAAGAGTATTTTATTGGCGTCTTTTCTTGCTGTCTCCTCATTTAGTGCTGGTGCAGCAGAAATTAAGTTTGTCTGCTACCAGGACGCTAATGAGTGTGAGGTGTTGAAGCAGATGTCATCCGTTTGGGAGGGGTCAACTGGAAACGCAGTTAACTTTGAAGTGGTTGGATATGATGTTGTTAGGGATCAACTTGAAAACTTACTTGAATCAGATGCAGCGCCAGATGTGGCACGTGTTACGAATTTAGGTGGACTAAATAAATTTTATTTAGATCTAACACCTTACGTTGATGCAGCTGCTTGGGAAGAAAGCTATGGTGCAACTTTGCCATGGTACAGAAAGCCATCTGGAGATAATGGAATTTATGGCTGGCAAACCCAACTGACTGTTACAGGTCCATATGTAAACGTTACAATGTTTGAAGATGCTGGTGTTGATATGCCTGAAGAGGGCGCGACTTGGGATGATTGGGCTGACGCTTTAAGAGAAGTTAAATCTAAGCTCGGTTTGACTGCTGGTCTTGCAATGGACAGAACGGCTCATAGATGGGCTGGACCTGCCTTCTCTTATGGCGCTAAATTCCATGAGAATGGCGTTCCAATTCTAGTGGATCAAGGTTTTAGAGATTTTGCTGAAACTTTCGTTGGTTGGCATGAAGAGGGTTTAATGCCTGCTGAAGGTTGGCCTGCTGGTTCGGGCACTGCATATAGAAATGCAGCACCTCTCTTCTTAGACGGTACGGTTGCTATGCATATGTCAGGTTCTTGGATGCTTGGTAACTATGACGCCAACATCACTGACTTTGAGTGGAAAGTTGTACCAATTCCATGCGGAACTGGTGGTTGTGGAGCGATGCCTGGTGGTTCTGGAATTGTTGCATTTAACTCTTCCAAACATCCAAAAGTTGCTGCATCATACATCGACTTCTTGTCAAATTCTGAAAGAGCTGGTCACTTTGCTGCAAACACTGGAAACATTACTGCTCACCAAGGTCTTCAAAAAGAAGGAATTGACTACTCAGGTGTTAGTCCAAGAGTTTCAGCAGGACTATCAACTTTTGCAGCCAATGCCGGTAAAGCAGCGGAGTCTACTCCTCAAGCTTACTGGTTCCAAGGCTACAATAAGAACTTTGCGATTTATGGTGTTGTTCCTGACTACATAACTAAAGCGATCACAGGTGAAATGAGCCTTGATGACGCTTTGGCAGCAATTGATGCTGATGTAGCAGCAAAGATAGCTGAATAATTAATTTTTCAGTTATACTAGGTTCTTAAACTTTAAGGCCGTCTTTTTGGCGGCCTTAATTTATTTTAAAACGCCGTCTTTTATGGGCGGCCTTAATTTATTTTAAAACCCTATCACAATAATGTTTGATTTTGTTTTAAATCTCAATAATTGGTTTTTATTTTTTGCATTGTATCTTTTGACTGGTTTTATATTGTCAAAAGATGTCTATGGCTTTGTTCCAAAATTAATGTCAAGCATAGGCTGGCCAATCGAATTTACGCAAAAGTTATTCGGAACCAAGTCAATACCTTATTTATTTTTATTTCCAAATATACTCATTTTTGGACTATTCACGTTTCTGCCTTTGTTCATGAATTTTGGTTTTTCTGTTACCGATGGAACGAGTATTAACTTTGATTCAAGAGCATTTTCAGGCCTAGACAACCTTGCAAGAATAACACAAGAGGTGCAGATTGATACGGGCGGTGAAAACGTTGAAGATGATAAGTTTAAAGCTGCCTTGGCGGATACCTTTGTTTTTGTAATTCTGCAAGTCCCAATTATGGTTCTGATTGCTCTATCTACAGCAATTGTTCTAAATAGAGAGGTTATTGGTAGAGGTTTTTGGAGAGCAGTATTTTTCTATCCAGTAATGTTAAGCCCGGTAGTAGTTGCTTTTTTATGGACTCTAATATTGAAGAGGCAGGGATTACTATCTCAAACCTTAATCGATTGGAATTGGATTAGTGAGCCAGTCCAGTGGCTAGTTGACCCCTCTTGGACTATGTTTTGGTCTGTTTTTGTCTATACATGGGCACACATGGGATTCTATATGCTAATCTTGTTGGCAGGACTTCAATCGATTCCTAGAGATCTTTATGAGGCTGCGCAAATGGATGGAACCTCTGATAGGAGGATATTTTGGCGAATAACCTTGCCCCTTTTGATGCCAATCTTACTTGTTGTTACAGTCCTATCATTAATCAAAGGAGTGCAAGCATTTGAAGAGTTATATGCGCTTCAGGTTGGCTGGGTTTCTTTGGTTTCTTATATAGTAGAGAATGCTGGAATTAGAGGACAGAAAACATTTTTTGGCCTAGGTATTGCTGCCATGGCATCTTTAAGTGTAGCATTAATATTAATCATACTTTCTTTGTTACAGTTCTATTTAACTAGGAGACAGGTAAAGCTATGAGCGACGTGATTAAATTTTTTACTCGAAGGCAAGGGAAAAAGAAAGCCAGTTTGACCGACTGGATCTCCTATGGATTTTTGTTTCTTGGATTTTTAATTATATTTTTGCCAGTTTTATGGCTATTAATGAATTCGGTTAAATCCCAATTTTTGCTGCAAAAATACGACACTAATTTTTTACCTATGGACTATGAGCGTACTGCAAGGGCAACAACCTATGGACCAGATGGCAAGGAAATTTTCATCATTGAAGGGTTGCCTTCTTGGGTCATGTTTTGGAAGGATTTAGATGAAGATGAGAGGCTTGAAAAAGATGTTGTTAACTATATTAAAAACTTTAGTGGTAACGAATATTATGCGTTAAGAACTCACTTTGGCTTGGTATCTGTTTTGGCAAAAGAGTTAATAGTTGAAAAGGATTTACCAGAGTGGCTTGTGAAGTATCCAAGCATGTTTCCAAGTGCAAAGAAGGATTACGATCCTGACTCAATAATAAGTATGCTAGATTATGAGGATGCTAGATTGTTGTCTGAATATTTAGGCATCAAGCCTTATAAACCTAATGGATTTACCTCGCAAATTTTGGTCTCTATGGTTGATTCTAAGACAGGAGAGTTGGCCGAATATTCAGTTAGCAGAATTAACCCAAATCGAGATAGCGTTAATGCTCGACTTATAACCAATCCACAAGGTGGAATAGTAAAGCTTCCAAAAAATGAAATCATTATTAACAAAAGCTTAAAGCCTTCTTGGATTAACTATACTGACCCTCTAACTAAAGGTGTTCTTGGGAGTTTTGATGCAGTTAGATGCCTCAATAACTCTGTATTTGTAACAATAGTGGCTACAATAATCACTCTACTTATTAATTCAATGGCCGCATTCGCGTTATCGAAGTATCGTTTTAATGGGCAGATTGTTTTCTTTGTAATAATATTGGCGACTTTAATGGTTCCAGCCTCGGTGTTGATTGTTGGTATTTTTAAAATGGTAACAATGACAGGATTATCGGGTTCTTTATGGGGAGTTATTATTCCAGGAGCAGCAACCCCAACAGGGGTTTTTATGCTCAGGCAATATATGTTGACCATACCAGATGAATTGTTAGAGGCTGCAAGAATGGATGCGGCAAGTGAGTGGACAATTTATTGGCGAATTATATTTCCATTGGCACTACCTGCAATTGCTGTCCTAGGAATTCTATCTATTATATGGCGATGGAATGATTTAATCTTGCCGATGATAGCTGTTTCAACGACAAAAGCTGCCTACACGATACAGCTATGTTTGCTTGACTTTAATGGTGAGTATATTGCAAGAGAGCACTACGCATTAGCAATGACAGTGGTTAGTTTAATCCCAACCACATTGGTCTTTGTTTTTCTTCAAAAGTATATTACAACAGGCATTGCATCAACAGGAATGAAATAAAATTATGGCAAATCTTAAACTAATTGATATCAAAAAATCGTACGATAAGACCGAAGTTATCCACGGACTTGATCTAGAGGTTTCTGATGGAGAATTTTGTGTACTAGTGGGACCTTCTGGTTGCGGCAAGTCAACCCTTCTAAGAATGATCGCTGGTCTTGAAGCAATTACTGAGGGCTCAATTCTTATTGATGACGAAAAAGTTAACGATATCTCTGCAGCAAAAAGAGGATTGGCAATGGTTTTCCAGTCTTATGCACTTTATCCTCATATGACAGTTCGTCAGAATCTTGCATTTGGTTTAGAAAATCTGAAACTTGACAAGGATGATATTGAGCAAAGAATCAATAAAGCCGCCAACCAGCTTAGGATGGAGGACTACTTAAAAAGAAGACCTGGCCAGCTTTCTGGAGGTCAAAGACAGCGTGTTGCGATTGGAAGGGCAATAGTTAGGGAGCCGTCAATTTATCTCTTTGATGAACCATTATCGAATTTAGATGCTGAACTTCGTGTTGCAACTCGTGTCGAGCTTAAAGCTCTTCATGCAAGGCTTGGAAATACAATGATCTATGTGACTCATGACCAAGTTGAGGCAATGACAATGGCTGACAAAATTGTGGTTATGCATGACGGCATTATTGAACAAATTGGATCGCCTTTGGATTTGTACAATAAACCTGCTAATTTATTTGTTGCAGGATTTATTGGCTCTCCAAAAATGAATTTTTTAGATTCCTATTCATTGCCTGAAGAGACTAAGAAGCTTTGTCCTAAGGGTGCTACTACCTTTGGTATAAGGCCTGAACACCTAACAATTACAGATAAAAATTCTCTTCCTTTAAAGGTTAAGAGTGTTGAACAGTTAGGTTCTGATAGCTACCTCTATGGTGAGACCATAGATGGACAAGAAATCTCCATAAAGCTAAACAGCCAAACCGACATTAAAAAAGGAGAATCTGTCAAAGTTGGATTCAAAAAAAGTAATACTCATTGGTTCAATGAAAAAGGAGTTTCT
>Ga0207990_1001506_pt1 | contig 11805 bp, 6 predicted proteins | sample ETNtaG_8_FD_185780 | JGI IMG/M metagenome (GOLD analysis project Ga0207990, IMG submission 185780) | Marine microbial and viral communities from oxygen minimum zone, Eastern Pacific Ocean - ETNP201406SV75 (SPAdes) (version 2) | ecosystem: Environmental > Aquatic > Marine > Oceanic ...
TTGCCCTGCCGCATAACGCGAATTTATAGAAATTTTTAATGATCGGGCGTCGGAAACCTGCCAAGCTGGCACTCTAAATATTATTTTCAGAATGGTGCTTGTCCCGTCAAATGTGGTGCTGTGGTAACGCTCCTTTCTAGCCGACCTTCATCCCAAGTGTAAGGTTTCCCCCTGCGTGCCCGACTGCTCATTGATTTCTTCAATTGCTTAAGCAATGAGTGGGGCGCGTTCCTTATTTTCTGTTTTTCTCTGGAAACAGTCGAGTTGACAGATGGGACTGAACCCCTTATAATTCCATACTCAACCAGAAAACAACAAGTTGTCATCAGTTCGCTCGCCGGGCCGGTTGTGTTCACGCCTGCGACGGCAGGGTGGAGAATTTCTCGAAGACCGATCACTTTATTTTGAGAGGCAAGACACCAATGGCAGAGATTGAAGAAGGAAAGAAATACGAAAAAATTGCGTTGGATTGCTTGAGCCAGAACGACCTGCAGAAGGCGGAATCCAATTTTCTCCAAGCCCTGAAACACATGGAGCAGTCCGGTGATGAGGCGGGGCAGGCCTATGTGCTCGGCAACCTTGGCAATCTCTGTTTCCAAAGCCGTCGGCTGGACAAGGCCGAAGATTATTACAGCAGGGCCCTGGCCTTCATGGAAAAAGTGAAGGACCCCGGGGGGATCGAGAGCTCACTCGGTAACCTGGGCAGCGTTTTTCTTTACAAGGGAAAGCTGGACGAAGCCGAGGGCAACTATAAGAAAGCGCTGAGACTCCTTGAGCAAGCCAACGATGTCGAAGGCCAGAGTCTCTACAACGAATACCTGGGGAATGTTTGTCTCAAACGTGACGATCTGGAAACAGCTGAAGATTTTTTAAACCGCTCCAAAACCCTGCTCGATGCAGAAAAGCACCAGGACCGGATCAAACAGCTCGACGACAAGCTCGACTCCCTCAAGAAACACCCCAAATACCTTGAGAAGAAAGAGGAGGCGGTACTCAGGGAAATCGAGTCCCTCAAACAGGCAGGCAAGAAACGAGAGATTTTATCCAAATATCAGGATTTGGAGGAATTGTATTACCGTACCCGCCAGATGGAAAAAGCGGCCGGGGTGATCGAGAAATCCATCGCGCTGTTCGAGGAGTTGGGCGACAAACAATCTGCCGGTGTCTGCATGGGCAACCTGGCGGGTATCCTGCTCCAGTTGGGTTATTCCGGTCAGCCCGAACAATTCGATAAAGCCGAAGAGTACTGTAACCGTGCCTTGGAAATTATCGAGAAGGGGCAGGATCGGCGGCGTCAGTCCTACCTTCTGGGCAGTCTGGGAAATATCTATCTTCACAAAGGAGGCAAGGAATTCCAGCCCAAGACTTCCCGGGAAAGGGATCTCGACAAAGCTTTGGACCATTATGAGCGGTCCATGAAACTCATGTCCGAGTTGGGCGATGCCCTGGGCGAAGCCCGCGGCTATTCCAACCTCGGCAACGTGCGGCTCCTGCAGGAAAACTACGATGATGCCCGGGTTCAGTTCGAGCGTTCCCTGGAGATCATGGAGCAGTTGGAGAACCGTCCCGGTATTGCTCAGCAATGCGAATCGCTGGGCGATATTCATTTGAAACGGGAAGACCTTGAACAGGCGGAAAGCTACTTCAGCCGGGCCAGCGCGTTGTATGAGGCCATGCAGGACTCCAAGGGCGCGCAGCAGCTGCAGGACAAGCTGGTCTATATCATGTCTCGTCCGGAGTACATCAAGCGTCGCCGGGCAGAGCTGCTGGAGGCACTTAAAAAATCCGAAGACGAAAAAGACGACAAGACCCGGCTGTCCGTGTTGGATGAATTGGGTCATCTCCACTTTCTTGCGGGAGAGTTGGATGCGTCCGTCGAAACACTGCGGAAGGTTATTGAGTTGAAAGAGAAGTCGAAAGACGAGGCCGGGCTCAGTTTTTCGCTTGGCAGTCTGGGAGGCCTGCTTAAGGAAGTGAATGATCTCGAAGGTGCCGACGAAAGCTACAGTCGGGCAATCGAGATTAAGGAAAAAATCCAGGACACTTCAGGGCTGGGGGAACTGTACGACACCCGGGTCACCGTGTTGATGATGCGCGGTAAGCTCGATGAAGCTGAAAAGCTCATCAATAAATCCATGCGCTTCCACAAGAAGCAAGGAAATGACCGCGGGCTGATGAACGACTACCGGAATCTGGGGAACGTGAGCCTGCAAAAAACTGACTGGACCGTTGCCGACAAACATTACCGGAAGGCCCTGGAGATGAATACCAAGGCCGACGACAAGTTTGAAATGTCCGAGGACCACCGGAACCGAAGCAATCTGTACCTGCAAAAAGAGGACTGGTCCGAATCCGGGCAGCAATCCCTAAAAGCGCTTAAGATTGCGGAAGAGATCAACGATGTCAGGAGTGTCTGCCATGATTACCGTGTGCTGGGAAGGATTTATGGCGAGCAGAAATCGAGAAACAAGCAGGAAGAGTATTACAAAAAAGCCCTGGAGAAGAGCCAGGAGCTCAAGGACGCAAGGGAAGAGCGCATTGATCACAGGAACCTGGGTGAGTTATGCCTGAGCCGTGGGTACAAGGACCGGGCCGAAAATCACTTCCAGGCCGCGCTTGATATCTCCTCAGGTGCAGGCAATAAAAAAGAAATTGCCGCCGATTACCGCAACATGGGGAACCTCAGTTTCAACAATGGCAAGCGGGACGAGGCGGAAAAATATTACCTGGATGCCCTCGCGGGGGCCCTTGAAGTGGGCGATAAGATGGGGGCCGCACAGGACCACACCTATCTAGGCAACTTAAAGTTTAGAAGCGAAAAATTCGATGAGGCCGAGGTTGACTTTGATAAAGCCGGAGCGTTGTTTGAAGAAGTTCAAAACACCACGAGCCGGGTCCAGCTTTTTCTGACGGTGGCGCGCATGGAACTGGTTGTCAGCCGGATGGATCCAGGCGAAAAATATCTAGACCTCGCGAAAAAAGTTTCTAAAGAACTCGGGGACCCGGAACTCATCACGCAGGCGATTGAAGAAATTGAAAAAATGAAGGAAGCCCTGGGCCCCAGCCCTGATCTGGTGTAATAAATTTTTCTTGCTCGGGGGGGGGTAATTTGGCAAAAAAACATCCCGCTAGACGAGTCTATTCCAGACGGAAAAATCCTATAACGACCGGAAAATTATTTCTATTCACCTAAAAAGTTGTTTAAATACAATGTTTTATAAAGTTTATTACTATTAGATAGAAAGAAAATGAAAATTTAATTTCTCCTTGTGGCGGGTGTGGAGGCTTTTTCCCCATTTTTTTCACAGAAAAATAAGGGTTTATATTTTCTTGACATTGGCGTTGAAATTACATATAAACGCTTACATCTAAGTATAAAAGGGCCAAATTAGTAGTGCGCTTTTCTATGCCTGACTTGTAAAAACTGTGTTGGAAGTTCAGCTGAAAGTTAGGTAGGAGAAATCCTATCGTAGGGTTATTGAGCACCTATGAGAGCAAACTATAGTCCGCAGATAATGGAAGAGGCGGTGTTTCGTCACCTCAACCACTTGGAGAGATGTGGTAGTCGTGCGGAGTACGACGAGTACCATTCTCTGTCCGACCCCATTTACGAACTTCCCGAAGATGATCGGGAGGTGGCGTTCGAGAAAGTGAACAAGGTATTTTTCGTCGAGCGGTTGAAACTCGGTGAACACGTTCTTCGGGCGCTCGAAGCGGTCGGGCTGATCCCCAAGAGAAGGCGTGCCGCGCGAAGAGCCCAGCTGGTCGCCGTTGGCGCCGGCCCTGACGAAGAGACGTCGATGTCAGCGACGGAATCAGAGTCTGACGAGTCCACCCCGGAATCCCACCCCGAAGACGAAGCAGTCACCCCCCCCGAAACCCGCCAGAACGAAGACCCCGAATCACAAGAAAACGACGACAACGATGAGTCTGATGACGGAGTCGTTGCGTATGATTTGGCGCGCGATTTTGAAGAGCGCATTCACGAGGTTACGGTGAAGCGTGCGATCAACAAGGTCGACGAAGGATCGAATGTGCTGAACCGGATCTCCGGCCGTCCCGTGATTGAAATGCGGGTGCTTGCCAGCCGGTTTTCCAATCCGGAGGAGGCGCAGGAGCTCGATGCGTTTCTTATCCACGAGTTCATGCATGCCAAGGACATGGTCGATCCGGAGTTCGATTACGAGGATGCTTTTATTCCCGGTAACCCGTCCGTGAAGAACCTCATCACGGCCCGGTTCCGGTTGTTGTGGAACATATACGTCGATTCCCGTTTGGAGCGGGCTGGAATCATCTCAGTCCTGCCCAGGGAAGCCCGTTACCGCGAGTTTGACAATTTCTACCGCAAGATTCCCGAGCAGCAGAGACGGGGAATTTTCGAGGGGCTCTGGCAGACGGAAAAGTTCACTCACGAAGAGTTGCTTTCCATGGCCACGGATCTCGAGTCCCTGATGAGCAAGTATGTCGACGACGCTGAGATCAGCGAGGAAGAGCGGGACTACATCCATCTCCAGGGATCGGCCTGTCCGCTGTGCAAGTTTCCCACGTACAACTGGGTGGATGATCCGGAAAGTATTTGCGATGAGATGGTGATCGAGGCGATCCAGATTGATTTCCCTGACTGGGAAAACAAGGATGGCGCCTGCGACCGTTGCGTTGAGGTTTATGAGTTACGAGCCGGCGTTTAGTGGAGCCGGTGATTTTAATATCTGCAAGTTTAAGGATGTTTGTGAGGTAGTTGTTTGTGATGAGTTGGTTTAATTTCAAGCAGGTTTCTAACGAGAAAGGGGGGCCATTTTTACGGGGGCGCACCCGGGAGTGCGCCGAATCAATGCAGGAGCTCAGTAGTTATTATTCATTTAGTCTTTTTTCATTCCCAAAGGGAGGGCAAGTTTTATGAGACTAAACCGAAGGAAATTCTTGCAGGTGAGTGCTGGCGTAGCTACGGCTATGGCGCTGACCAGTAAGAAAGTAGGAGCTCAATTAAAGCCCGTAGTCAAGGTAGGGAATCCGCTGGAATCCTACCCGGACAGACGGTGGGAGGAAGTTTACCGCGATCAGTACAAGTATGAGCGGTCTTTCACCTACTGCTGTTCACCCAACGATACCCATCAGTGTCGTGTTCGTGGATTCGTCCGGAACGGGATCCTGATGCGGATCGAGCAGAACTATGATCACCACAAAGTCCGTGACCTCTACGGCAACCAGGCTGACGCCGCGTGGAACCCGCGCATGTGTCTGCGTGGTATGACGTATCCGAGGCGTGCTTACGGTCCTTACCGGAACAAGTATCCGATGATCCGCGTAGGCTGGAAAGCGTGGGCGGACGATGGTTTTCCGTATTTGAACAAGGAAAACCGCGAAAAGTATAAGATGACAAGCCGGGGCACCGACGAATTCATTCGTCTGTCCTGGGATCAGACATTCACTTACCTGGCCAAGGGTCATATCGCTGTAGCGAAAGCGTACAGCGGTGCTCGTGGCGCGCAGCGCTTGAAAAACGAAGGCTACCAGCCTGAGATAATCGAAGCGATGGGTGGTTCCGGTCCGCGTACTTTCAAGTATCGCGGCGGCATGGGCCTGCTCGGTGTTATAGGTAAGTATGGTGTCTACCGACTGGGTAACCAGGTTGCCTTGCTTGACTCGATCATTCGTGGTCGCGGACCGGGTAAGGTGTTGGGCGGTCGTGCATGGTCCAACTACACCTGGCATGGCGACCAGGCTCCGGGACATTCCTGGACGCATGGGATGCAGACCTCTGACATCGACTTCGCTGACCACCGTTATGCGAAGATGACGATTCAGTGGGGTAAGAACCTGATCGAGAACAAGATGCCGGAAGCGCACTGGTACACCGAGATCATGGAACGCGGTGGTACGCTGGTGTCTATCGCTCCCGAGTACAACCCGCCGGCAACGAAGGCGGACTACTGGGTACCGGTTCGCGCTGGTCTGTCTGACATCGCATTGTTCCTGGGTTGTGCCAAGATCATCATGGACGAAGGTCTTGTCGATATTGACTACGTTAAACAGTACACCGACATGCCTTTGTTGACTCGTCTTGACAACCTCGTCCGCTTGCATCCGGATGACATCATCCCCGGCTATAAAGCTCAGCAGTTGCCGAAGGATGGGTTCACCACGAAGTGGATTAAGAACTACAACCGTAACCAGATGCCGGACTACATGGTTTGGGATACGAACACGAATAAACCCGTGGCGATCAACCGTGAAGATATCGGCGCTAAGATGCTGAAGAAGAATATCGATCCTTCACTGGATGGTGTGTATGACGTCAAGTTGGTCAGTGGCAAAACCGTTCAAGTCATGCCGACGTACGAAATGCACAAGGTCCATTACAAGGATTACGATATCGACACCACAAACCAGATCTGTCACGCACCGAAGGACTTGATCGTCCGTCTGGCGCGCGATATGGCAACCATCAAGCCGGTTGAGATCCACTACGGTGAAGGCATCAACCATTACTTCCACGGAACCATGCATAACCGCGCGTCCTTCGTACCCCTGATGCTCACGGGTAACGTCGGACCGAAGGGTTCCGGTTCCATGACCTGGGCCGGTAACTACAAAGCGGGTAACTACCAGGGATCACACTGGTCGGGACCGGGCTTTGCGGCGATGGTTGCGGAAAACCCCTTCATCACCGAGATGGATCCAGCCAAGAACATCGACTGGAACAAAGTCAAGGGTTACCTGAAGGGTGAGGAAGTTTCCTACTGGGCGCATCGTGACAAAGCGTTGATCGTCAATACGCCGCGTTACGGCCGGAAGGTGTTCACCGGACGTACCCACATGCCGACTCCGACGAAGATGGCATGGTATGTAAACGTTAACGTCATCAACAACGCGAAATGGTTCTACGAGTTGGTGTTCAATACGAACAACAACGTAGACATGATCACCGCTCAGGACATCGAGTTCACGGGTTCCTGTGAGTACAGTGACATCGTACTCGCTCCGAACTCCTGGGCCGAGTTTGAGTCCTATGAGATCACTTGCGCGTGTTCCAACCCGTTCCACCAGATCTGGGGCGGCACCGGCATCAAGCCGATCTTCGACACCATCGATGACAACCTGATCCACAGGGAGTTCTCGAAACGGCTGGCGGAGATTACCGGTGACAAGCGTTTTGCCGATCATATGAAGGTTTATGAAGGCGAAGCTCCGAACCGGACAAAGGCAATGGTTCGCCGACTGCTCACCACCTCGACGACGGGAATGGGCTACAACATCGACGATATCATCAACGGCAAGTATGGTGAGCCGGGATGTTGTCTGTTGCTGTTCCGTACGTATCCTCGAACTCCGTTCTGGGAGATGTACACGGAGTCTAAGCCGTTCTACACGCCTAATGGCCGTACGCAGTTCTACAACGACGAGCCGGAAGCGATCGAGTACGGTGAAAACTTCATCGTTCACAGGGAAGGTCCTGAAGCAACGCCTTACCTGCCGAACGTAATCGTATCAACGAACCCCTACATCCGTCCGGATGATTACGGGATTCCGGAAGACGAGCAGGACCCGGATCTCCGTCACGTTCGGAACATCAAGAAGCCCTGGTCTGCCGTGCGTACGACCAAGAACTTCTTGTGGGAGAAGGGGTACCGGTTCTACTGTGTAACGCCTAAATCTCGCCATACGGCTCATAGTTCCTGGGCTACGACTGACTGGAACATGATCTGGAATAACAACTTCGGTGATCCTTATCGGATGGATAAGCGTTCTCCGGGTGTTGGTGAGTGGCAGGTTCACATGAACCCGTTCCTCTGTAAGGATCTCGGAATCAATGATGGTGACTATATATACTGTGACGCGAATCCCGCGGATCGGCCGTATATGGGTTGGAAGCCGTCTGACCCGAGGTACAAAGTGGCTCGGTTGATGCTTCGTGCGAAGTACAACCCGGCGTATCCGTACCACACCACCATGATGAAACACGCTACGTGGATTGCGACAGAACGTACCGTTAAGGCGCATGAGGAACGGCCTGACGGACGCGCGATGTCCATGACGACGCCGTATCAGTCCAACTTCCGTTACGGCGGACAGCAGTCCATCACGCGGTCTTGGTTGATGCCGATGCATCAGACGGACAGTCTGTTCCATAAGGCAAAAACCAAGATGAAGTTCAAACATGGTTACGAGGCGGACAACCATGCAGTCAACGCAACGCCGAAAGAGGTTTTGGTTAAATTCTCCAAGGCGGAAGACGGTGGATTGCACGGTAAGGGGCTGTGGGAACCTGTACGAACAGGTTACACACCCGAGTCTCCGTTGAAAGACCGGTTTGCCGAGATGTATCTCGCGGGTCAGTATACTCGCGTGAAGATCTAAGGTTCGAGGTATGGGTGCCCTTCGGGGCGCCCGTATCGAACCCTTAACGGTTCGGTTTTTTAACTGGAAAACCTTTACTTAAGGAGGAATGATAAATGCCTGAAGTCTATAACTGGCAATTGGGCCGGAAGGCGACTTACGTGTACGACGAGAAGCATCCGAAGGAGCAGTTTACGTTCGTGTTCAACACGAACCGCTGCATTGCTTGTCAGACGTGCACCATGGCCCACAAATCAACCTGGACCTTCTCGAAGGGTCAGGAGTATATGTGGTGGAACAACGTTGAGACGAAACCTTACGGCGGTTACCCGCAGTTCTGGGATTGGAAGATTCTGAAAATGCTGGAACAGTCCAATCCGGGTCAGAACGTATGGAACGTACGTAAGACGTCTAACAAGGCGATCCACGGCGTATACGAAGGTGTTACGATCTTCGAAGCACCAGCGAAGATCGGGTTGAACCAGCAAGCGGTTGGCTACGTGCCGACGGACGAAGAGTGGCGCTTCCCGAACTTCGGTGAAGATACCGCTCACGGCCGTGAGTTCACGCAGTCCCGCGAAGGAACGTTTGGTGGAGACAACGGCTGTAAGTCGGTTCTCCCCGAGCACAAAATCTGGTTCTTCTATCTTCAGAGGATCTGCAACCACTGTACGTATCCGGGCTGTCTCGCAGCTTGTCCCCGTAAGGCGATCTACAAGCGCCAAGAGGACGGGATTGTGCTGATTGACCAGTCACGCTGCCGTGGTTACAAAAAGTGTGTAGAGCAGTGTCCTTACAAGAAGCCGATGTTCCGTGGCACCACACGGATCTCCGAAAAATGTATCGCTTGCTATCCGCGGATCGAAGGACTGGACCCGCTGACGGAAGGTGATCAGATGGAGACCCGCTGTATGGCCGCTTGTGTCGGTAAGATCCGCTTGCAGGGTCTGGTTAAGATCGGCGGAAATGGAGAATGGGCCCACGATCCGGATAACCCACAGTACCACTTGATTCGGAGCCGGAAAGTGGCATTGCCTCTGTACCCGCAGCTGGGCACGGAACCGAACGGTTACTACATACCGTCACGGCACGTTCCCCGGGCTTACTCGCAGCAGATGTTTGGACCTGGTGTTGACCATGCGATCGATCAGTACATGGTTCCCGACCGGGATCTGTTGGCGATTCTGCAGCTCTTTAGGACCACCCAGCGTATCATCTTCAAATGGAAACGTGAGCCGGGTCCGAAGATTTTCGAGACCAACATTCACGGTAAGAAGTTTGAAATGTACAACGATACGGTTATCGGGTTTAACAGGAAGGGTAAAGAAGTCATCCGTGTTACGGTTGAAGAGCCCTTCTACGTCCGGCCCGAAGAACATCCGGGTGCTATCTAAAGAGAGGATACTGAAGCTCAACCGGAAATACGCCCTTGCGGCGTAGTCGATCTGGCAACGGGACGGGGCTTAAAGGCCCTGTCCCGGTTGCCGGGAATCGCTGGAATTGAAGATGGGAGTTAGTTATGGCAGAAATAGCTCAAACAGTGGATCAGATGCTGGCGAAATTGGGTGAAACCGGGTCGCTGGAAGAGATTAAGGAGGAAAGAATCTCTTTGCACCTTGCAAGGGGGAGAGGGTACGATCTTCTTTCCCAGGCTTTCAGTTATCCGTGGAACCGGAAATTTTTCAGGCCTAAATCGTTACTCGAACCCATGGATATCGTCATGGTGGACGAGGAGGATTGGCTGCAGCTGAAAACCACTGTGGAAGGCTTCAGTAACTACCTTCCGAAAATGACCGTCAAACAGGTTCAGCACGAGTATGTTCGGGTGTTTGGTCATGCCGTTTCCATGGAATGCCCTCCGTACGAAATGCAGTACGGTACGGAAGGCGGGGTCCAGTCCCAGACGGATGTTCTAATCCAGCTGGGCGGGTTCTTCGAAACCTTCGGCTTTGAAATGCCGAGGAATCGGACCAAGGAACGAATTGACCACATATCGAATGAGCTCGCGTTCATGTCGTACCTGTGTTTTCGGATGGCCTACGGCATACAGAATGGTCACGATGAACGTAAAATCGGCGTGCTGCACAGCGGCATGAAGAAGTTCATCCGAAACCATGTGGGCCGTTGGATGCCTTTGTTCTGTATCTTCGCTTCCAGAAAGGCAGAGCGCGGACTGTACAAGGACCTGGTCGATATTCTCTCGATCTTCGTGAAGAACGAAGTCACCCTGCTGGACGTTGAGTGCGTCAAGGTGGAAGAGCCGGAGTATCGGTCACTGTCTTACAGTATGGAAAACGATCTGATTGCGAATGCGCCGGCGGAGTGTGAGCCCCGGTGACGGCTTTGGTGGAATTTCCGATACCAAACACTGCAAACGAGGAGGGAACACTGTGAAACATAGTAAACTTCTTTTACTTTCAATGATCCTGGCTTTTACGCTCGGTATGGTCACGTCGGCTGGCGCGGCTGATATCAACGCGGTAAAAGTTAAAGGGGCTATCCCGACTGATCCTGATAACCCCTTCTGGTCCGAGCGGTATGGACCAACAGCGTTGAAACACGTGATCATCGATATGGATCCGCAGATGATTACGAATCCCATGTGGCCGAACCCGTCCGCGAAGTATGTGTTCGCTAAAGCCGCAACGAACGGCAAGGAAATCGCCGTTCACCTGGAATGGAACGACCCGACCCGGAACGATATCATGGTTCAGTCCCAGCAGTACAAGGACCAGGCCGCGATCATGTTCCCGGTCAAGTCGGGTGGCGACGAGCCTCCGTTCACCATGGGTGGTGACGGCGAGCGCGTTAACATCTGGCAGTGGAAAGCTACGTGGGACAAGGAAGGTGCCGGAACGAACGACAACTCTGCCATGTCGGATATGGAAGATCAGTATGATTACATGGTCATGGGTACCGGCAGCTACTACATGTATGAGCCCGGTGGCAAGCTGAAAGGCATTGACACGGCGCATACACCTGGAAGCAAAGCGGGTGCCGGTAATGTCGGTAGCCAAGCCAGGGGTGCAGGTGACATCAGCAAGCGTTCTTCCAACATTGACTTTGGAATGGGTAAGAACGAAGGCGTCTTCAATGCGGGTATTGCAACAGGTAATATCCTTTCGGATAACACCATGCGCAGATCGGCTGTAGAAGACCTGAATGCTGAAGGTTTCAGCACGCTGACCACTCAGGCTAGTCAGGATGTCGACGGTGAAGGCAACTGGAGAAACAACCGCTGGGCGGTTGTGTTCAAACGTGCCTTGAAAACCGGCGACAGCAATGACGTCCAGTTGGGTGGCGGTAAAGCGTCTATGGCCATTGCCATCTGGAATGGTCAGAACAAGGAAAGAAACGGACAGAAAGCAGTGACGCAGTGGAATACGCTCAACTACTGATCTGACTCTTTGTCTGTCGGTTTTGCACCGGGGAAGGGCGGCTTTGGCCGTCTCTTCCCCGGTTTTTTTT
>Ga0207990_1001514_pt1 | contig 11759 bp, 20 predicted proteins | sample ETNtaG_8_FD_185780 | JGI IMG/M metagenome (GOLD analysis project Ga0207990, IMG submission 185780) | Marine microbial and viral communities from oxygen minimum zone, Eastern Pacific Ocean - ETNP201406SV75 (SPAdes) (version 2) | ecosystem: Environmental > Aquatic > Marine > Oceanic ...
AAAAATTGAAAAACAAATCAAAAATGAGCAGGATTTGTTATCTGAAATGTCTGAAGAACAAAAAATTAGATTATCTCATCAAGTGACGATTGCTCAAGAAATCAAATCCAAACAAGAAGAACTAGAAAAATCAAACAAAAATTTCAATGAAATCACTTCTCAAATTAAAGAAGAAAAGGCAAAATTTTCAGAATCTAAGAAACTTAACTCACAAATAAAATCTCAAGAACGTGAACTAATTAATGCCAAAAAAGACAGACTGAAATTGATTAATGCCCTTTCAAAGGAAAAAATGATAATTTCAAAAAAAACACTAGAAGAACACAAAAAATTGAAATCCCAAAATGAACTAACAAAACAACTTAAGATTGATGAAAAAATGTATAATTTACTTAAAAAGAAACGTGAAAAATTAGAATCTGAAATAAAATCTAAAAATAAAAAACTCAAAGAAAAGCAACAAAAATTAAAAAAACAAATTGATGAAAAAGAGAAAAAACTTAGAATTACATCCAAATCCAATAAAATGAAAAAAAAATCTAAAAAAATACTATAAATTAAATATTCTTACAAATTTTTTCCTGAATCATATAATAGCTTATATTTAGTTAGACTTTTTGTGATTTAGAATGGCTGTTAAGAAAAAAATTGATCTACTTGACATTGTTCAAAAAATCGTAAACATAGATCCAAAAATGAGATTTGCTGCAATCATTGATTCTAAGGGAAACATTCGTGAGGGAATTATGAAAAAAGGTCAAACCAGTTTGAATTCACAAAAAGCAGAGGAACATTTCTGTAAACAAGTTGCACAAAGAAGAGCCATGAGAAAAGAATTTGATCGTTCTTTAGGTAAAGTAAGATACGTTCATGTGGAAAGAGAAAAAGTTTCACAATTGGTAATTTACTCGAAAAGAAATATTGTGTTCTTCACAATGGAACCTGAAATGCCAATTAACAAAAAAATGCTATTAATTACAAAAATAAAGAATCTTACTGCTGATCTTTAGAGATTACTACTTTTACATATGTTATGACTTTTCAAAAATATCTGGGAGACTCAAAAATGTTTGAATATGACAAACATTATCGTGAATGTCAGCATCTTAACAAGCCGTTTATCAAATCACGGATTAATCCAAGCCATGGAAATTTTTTTGTACAAATTGATTTGATGACTTGTAATTATGATTTAACGCCACTAGAATTAGATGAAATAAATAAATTGATTTTAATTGAAATAGAATTTGTAACATCCCATACTTCCAATTCATTCAATGATTATCATATAGACAAAGAAGTTGCTTGGTTTGATGGCATATCTTCTGAACATGTTCATGATTTTTGTGAAAATCTTTATGATTTAACACAAAAATACCATCACTAGAATCTGATTAAATTTTTAAGAATTTTATTGATTATTTGAAGTTCTTGTTTTCTTTCTTTTATTGTAGTTTCATTCCATTTTTTTGCAAATTCTGATGTTTGATCTAATTTTTGTAATTCTTCGATATATTTTATCATATAGAGTTTGTAATTTTGTAGTAAATCTAGATGTTTGTTATGATTTTTTTCACTTGTAGTTACCATTCCATTCCTCTTCTGTAATATCTGGGAACATTTCTTTTATTCTTTTTTTATCTTCTTCCATTGCTTCCATTCTTTTATTTAGATGATTTAATATTATATTTTCATTTTCTTGTTTTTTTTCATTTTTAATATCTAAAATTGTTTTTTCTAAAGATCTATAGTATATGATATGCTTTTTTCTTGATTCTTCAGATTTGTCTTCATCTTTTATATCCATTAAAAAAATTATAACATTATAGAAAATAAGTAGTTGTCTCTTTGGTTTACACTAATATTGAATTTAAATTATTATTATAATATGAAAATACTCATTGATGAAATGGATGATGGTTGGGATGAAAAATTAAAAGAATTGGGATATGATGCATATAGTGTTAAAAAATTGCGAGCTGCTGGACATAAACTTCGAACTGATTATTCGGTGATTAATTATGCTAAAGAAAATGACATGCTTTTAGTTACACGTGACACTGAGAGTGGCCAAGCTTGTGAAGAAAATGATCTTCCATACATTTTACTTGATAATACTGAAATTTTTAATATTGTTGTAAGTAAACTTGAAAAATCTAATTGATATTTTTTGCTTCTAATTGAGACACTCTAAGATTTGATAAAACATCATTTAAGAAATTCTCTTCTGGTTGATGTGTGATAATTTCCATAATTGTTTGCCAACAATCACTAATTTTTCTATTAATTTGTGAAAACATTTTATCCTTTTTGAATGCTGGATAATATGATAATAATTTCATTATTCCGTCAGTTGATTGTACAATGTGAATTAAGTGAATGACTGAACGTGATCTTTCATGATATGAAAATTTATCTTCCTTACTTGAAATCTCAAAATCTTTTATTTCATTATAGATGATGTCTATTTCTTTATGTAAATCCTGTAATTGATTATTTACTGATTCATTTAGGTCAATTAGTTCATATTCGATGTGTGCTCTACTGTGTACTTTTTTTTCAACTTCACCTGCTTCTACCAGTGAACTAATTTCTCTATACACAATTTTTTCATTGCCCATTTTTTGAATTACTCTTTTGGCAAGTTCATTCCCCCTGATCTTTCCATTTTCATTGAGGATTCTGATTATTTCTGTTCTGATTATTTCTGAGTTTTTATCCATTTTCTTTCTTCTGATATTTTTCTAATACGTATTTTTCACCGTTTTCATTAATTTCTTTTACTAATTCTTCTAAAATTTCTATTCCCTTTCTAATTGCTATTTTATCCATATTCTTATTTTCTAATTTTTGTTTTAAGACGATTTTTTCATTATTTGTGAATCTCAGTAAATTAACACTTTCTCCCATGTTCAGATTGATAAAAAAATCAATGTATTCTGAGGCTGATTTGATCCCCATTATTTAGACTCTCTATTTATTTTACAACTTCCATCTTTATTTCTTAATTTTTTTGCCATAATGTATGGTGTAATAATCAATATTGGAATTGATACTGCAATGAATAATGTTTGTAATTGAGTTAAAGCAATTGATAGCGCAATTCCACTTGCTGTTCCAATGAATACTGACATGAATGTTCCCGCACACGTTGGACATGCAATGAACAATCCTGCTGCTGCTCCGATAGTACTTACCCCTCTACCTTTTTTTGAAATTGTATATGCACTAATTGCAATTGATGCGTTTAGTCCTACTAAATATGAAACAATAATCTGTAACACCAAATTTATTGGAATTACTTGTAATCCTATATGGTCTGTCAAATAAACAATGATTTTTGGCATATATCCTAGTTCACCACAACAAGGAGCAATGAATCCTGATGGGACAGTTGCACCATAATGAATTGAAAAACTTACTTCTGGCTGATAAACCAATGTCCCTGAAATTAATGAAAAGAATATCCCATATGCAATAAACGTAAACACAAAAATTTTTCTTGATTTTGAATTCCATGTGACAATTGCAATTATTGTTGATAGATCTTTTCCATCACTCTCAACTTTGCCTTTGTGATACCTATACATTCCCAAGGCAATGGTTCCAAATGATACTATCAATGTAATGTAAAATCCATATGCAATTCTTTGAATTGACTCAATTGCACTAGGTGTTAGAAGTTCTGGATCTTGATATCTCCCATAAATTAAAAACAGAATTCCAATCATCACAAATCCTAAAAGAATGAATTTTTTCCCTTTACTGATGTCTCTTTTTGATTGTTCATCCATGATTTGATTTCCTTCCTTTCACAATAAATTCTATTTTAACTTAGTCTAGGCACAAAAATGTAGATTATTGCAATGATTTCAAGTCGTCCAAAAATCATCAAAAATCCTAAGACTATTTTTGTTGCAGGATCCGTGTCGAAATCTATCACTTCTGCAGATAAACCTCCTGTAGTGATAATTCCTACTGCTTCAAAGAATGCATCTTGATATGAGACGTTTTCAATTTCAGCAAGATGTGCACCTGTAATCCCTGCAATTATTGGAAATAATGCCAAAATAATTAATGTAGATATGATTTCTTTTTTTACTTGAGTTGAAACTTTTTCTTGTTTTCTGTTTTTAATCATTGAAATTGCATTTTTCAAATGGAATAATCTGAATATTTTTAATCCTCCTGCAGTTGAGAATCCACATCCTCCAATAATCATTAAAATTATTAAAACAGAATGAGCTCCCCCATTAAATCCTGCAAGACTTTGTTGTTGAAGTCCTGCAGTGGTACTAGCTGATACTGAATAAAATACACTCTCTAGAGGTTCTAATCCACTTATTCCTACAAACAAAAGAGTTGCCCCTCCTAATATTGCAAAATATGTTAATACTTCTTTTCCTAATTTCGGTGACAGGAATTTTTTTCTTACAAATGCATAGTGGAATGTAAATGGTAATGCCCCTAATATCATAGCGCCCATTAAAATTACGTGCTCTTGCCAAACCATTGCGTCAAGAATTGTGGATGAGGGTAGGAATCCTCCCGTCGATATGGTACTCATTGCCAAAGAAAAGTTATCTATGATGTCTTCTTTTTCACCAAAGAAATACAGCAGTATTGCAATAATGATAATGTAAATTGCAAAAATTACTGTAATGGTTGAAAAAAGCTCTTTCATGTGAAGAGTTCTGCCTGAAATGAAACCTCTCATTGATTGTAATTTTGATTCAGGATAAAATGCAGTAATTACCAAATAAATGAAACTCATTCCTCCTACAAGTTGTGTGTAACTACGAAAGAAAGTAAAACTTTGAGGGAGCTTTTCAGGTTCATCAAATAGAGAAATTCCTCCAGTCGTAAATCCTGCTGCACTTGAAAAAAATGCATTTCCAAATAACTCTGTTGAACTTTCACCACTGGGCAACACATACAGGTATGGAATTGTTCCAAACAATGACAGTAAAAATAGACTAGAGAATACCAGGATTGATGCCTGTTGTAGATTCAGACTTGATTTCTCTCCATAAGAATTTAGGAAAAACCCTGTAACTAACAAAAGAACTGTAGTAAGATAGATTCCAGTTGCAGTAGTTGTATCTTCTAAAACTGTCGCAACAATAGCTGGAACAAGCAATAAGACTCCTGCAAATTGTAAAACAAATCCTAAATTTCCTAAAACTGCTTTTACAGGTGTACTTAGGATACGTGGTGCTGTTGTTGTTGCATTTCTTATAACCCCCGCAATAGTTGATTGAATAATCATTCCTGCAATTTGATTTTTCTTTGTTAATACAGGGAGTTTTCTAATGTTATTATCTCGCATTTTTCGTAATGCATCTTGTAATGTTGATTTTTCATTAATTGTAATTAATGGTGTACTCATGACATCTTTTAATTTTGTATCTTCTGCGTAAACTGAAGCATCGCTAACCTTATTCAGAATATCTTCATCTGTAACAATACCTACAGGAATTTTTTTGTTATCTGTTACGATAATGTCATCTGTTTCATAACGACGTAACAATCTTGCAGCTTCTCTGGTTTGTGTATTTTGATTTAGAATTAGTACATCTTTGTCCATATATTCAGTAACGTACTTGTTTAGAACGTATGATACTGCTCGTTCGGTATTTGAAGACATTAAGCTATCAATAGATGCGGATTTTAAATAATTTGGGGTAACCCTCTGTTTGATCGTTTGAAGATGGTTTTTCTAAGTAAATTTCAGAAACTGATCTCCAAATTTTGCTATCTTTATAAGCACTAAATGCCCAGTTCATGCGTAATATCGTGAATATTGATCAAGCTCCTGAACCCGACTATGATTCTGTCAAAATTGATTATGTTGGGTTTGTTGATCCATATGCCGTTGAAGGGATGGTTGTTTTGAAAGCAGATGATGGAAAAGAATTCCACATGAGGGCTTTTTCCGGTGAAGTTGCAAAACACATCTCTAGTTTTGGTGAAACTGAAGGAGAACCATCACCATCAATTTACAAAATGATTGAAGATATTTGTGAAGAAAATGAGTTGATTTTGGTCAAAGTAAAAATCTATGATAGTGGTGATGTATTGAGAGCAAATCTGTATTTTACTGGAAAAAAAGATTTGGTATTGAGAAATTATCGTGCATCAGATGCAATGGCATTGGCAGCGTATTACAATATCCCAATTTTGGTAAGGAAAAATTTGTTAAAAGAAAGTGTAGAAGTTTAACTAATTTTGTGAATTGAATATTTATTGAAATAATTTTGATTTACATTACTTTATTTCTTAGTATATTTTTAAAGAATTATGAGTGAACAAGAACAACTAATGCAAGATCTCTATAATTTAGACAGCGACATTATTGATATTACTAACAAACTTCATAATGAAAATTGGAATTCTGATTCAATGAAAAAACAAATTGGAGATTATTTCAAAATACGTGATGAGATGATTGTAAAATTAATGTCTCTAAAAGGAAATGATCATCAATGTGACTGTGGACATGATCATTCTCATGACTGATTTAATTCATTAAAATAATTATCTGGAAATTTTTTCTTAATTTTCTCTAATTCTGTTTTGTAATTATTGATTTTAATTTGAATTTCATTTTTTTCTTCAGATGATGGTTTTATTTTTTCTAAATGCTTAATCTGTTTTGAAATTGTTTTGTACATAATTGAATACTCTGGAAATTTTTCAGGTAATTTGTCCATAGACAAATAATATGTTCATTGTATAAATACTCATTATGATTCTTGTTTTAGTTCATAATCGACATGTTTTTTTATTTTGAATGGTTTAGTCGTTTCGATATGAATAATTTCTAACTAATTTTGTTTATAGAAGTAAATTATCAAAAAAGATAATCTTAATTTTATTCGATGCTTCATAATTCGGCAAACTCATCAACAATCAGTTATAGCTTAGTTTTTTTTATTAATCATCAGCAAAAACCATTGTGAATTCTATGGTATATTATTATCGCATTTGAAAACAGAACCTTTTTGAAATGTAATAATGATATTATAATATGGCAAATTTTGAAAAACTCTATTCTAGGGTTGCATTACAGGTAATTGAGAGATGTCACGGGGCAATTAAAATTACAAGACATGGTAAAATTCTTGAAGTGTATGATCTAAAACGTCATATTTGGAGTAAGGGGTTGGCCGGATTAATTATCAAAGAAGAATGTAAAGAAGCAAATCTTCGAGATTGGGAGATTGCAAATGTTCGAAGTGCTGTAATTAAAGAACTACTTGAAAAATCTGACTAGTACCCAAGTTTTCTAATGAAATGTGGTTCTTTTAACATAATTGTATCGTCTTTAATTGCTGACAAATCTACTTGTTTTAAATTATGATTTGTGATTATCACTAATGCTTCACAACGAGAACACAGAATTGTTTTACCTCCTGATCTTTCTTCCCTGATAATGTCTTTTTCTAATTTATCTTCTTTTTGACATGTGGGACATAATTTTGGCTCTTTTTCTGTAGTAATTATTTCTCTAATGAAAATTGATTTACCCATATTTTACAAATTGAATTTGGTAAAAAAAGAGTTTGTATTGCTAAATAGTATTTTTTGACTTGTTATCTGTGCCTAGCGTGGTCATTTTTGAACTAAATTATTCAGGCTTGATTATTTATTAAAAATCAGTCAAACACCAAATGACTGAAATTTATTTTCACATTTAGGACACTTTAGACCATGTGTTTCCATACCACACTTGTTACAATGAACATTGGCTCCAACTACATCTTGAGGATGGGTTTTAGTTGCTTTGATAATTAGAATTGCAACTATTAGAATACCTACTGCAATTCCAATTAGTACCAATACCATTACATCATTACTAGTGTAAACAGGGATAAAGAGTTTTGATTTACACAGAAACAATACATTGGATACACTGAATTAATTCACGAATGCGCGGGTATTAATGGCAGAAGCGCAAGCAGTATGCCTTGTTAAAAAATCAAAATGAACTTAAATTAGATTCACAAAAAATGCATAATCACTTTTCAACTATTGCATCAAAATATCAAAGTGTAAGAACCCTTGACACAAATCCAATCTCACACATAAAAAATAAACTAGCACAAAAAGAAAAAATCAAAATGGCAGATGTGGGATGTGGAGATGGCAGATACTCTTTAGAGTTTTTGAAATCATTTGATGATTCATTTTACATTCATTGTATCGATTATAATCAAAACATGTTAAAAACATTAGAGATTAATCTGATAGAACGAGACATTACAAACTTTTGTGTACGACAAGGTGATGCAAATCGTTTACCTCTAGATAACAATTCCATGGATTGTATTGTTACCTTTAATGCAATACACCATTTTGATGTTCCAAAGTTTTTATCAGAATCATTACGCTCACTCAAAAATGATGGACGTCTATTCATATACACAAGACTACGAAATCAAAATGCTCGGAGTATATGGGGAGAACATTTTCCATTATTTACAGATATGGAGAATCGCTTGTATGAGTTAAATGAATTAGAACATCACATTAAAAATGCAGATATGAAAATTCATTCCTCCAGAGTATTTGGATATTCCAGAATGTCTAGTTTGGATAGATTGATTAATCAAGCTCAAAACAATCACTATTCTACATTTGCTCTTTATGACAAAGAATCATTCCAAGAATCTCTTGAAACATTCAAGCAAAACATCAAAAACAACTTTGATGATTTGAATCAAGTTCATTGGTCTGATGAGAATATTTTAATTGAAATTAGAAAATAATTCTAAACAATTCCCGGGACAGTATTTCGTTTAAAAAATCAAAAGACTGTAACTTTACTTTTTAGTATTGTTAATTGGTATCAGCATTCCATTTTGAATGTCAAACCGTTTTAATCATTCAAAATTAGAACGAATGGTATTCAGTATATTCCCAATCTAACCAATTAACATGGTCATGTATTTTTTGTTAAAAATATGCTTTCCTAATTGGATATTTTTCAATAATCCATATTTTTTAAAAATTCTAATTGAATAAATTATAAAAAAATACAATATTAATTGAATTAATTAATGAAAAATATTAAATACTAATTTATTTTATATAGAGTAATGTCGTTAGTTGTAAAATCTGGCGATTAGTATTGCGAAACCCCGCAGAACAAAAAAGGCAATCATGCGCTTAGGCCATGACCACGAGAGGGAATCTCTCACAGTTCTGCAATTTAGGGGGTTCCGCCTTTTTTTTACTCTCAACTATTTGTTGTAGATAAAATTAAAATTTTGATTGGAAAAATTAAGTTACTATTTCATCTAATCTGTCTTCTTCTTGTGCTTGTTTTATTTCCATTGCAATCCTTCTACCCACACCAAATGTTTGACCATATTGGTATTTTGTATATGGACTAGTTGTTGCAACAATTGGATTTCCTGGAACACGTAATGATACATCATACACAATCAATTCCAAATCTTTTGTAATGACACTTTGAAGAGAAAATGGTCCTATAATTCCTGGAGCATATTCTTTTTTTACTGCAGATACAAACTTGTCTCCCATTTTAATCACTTTTTCAAGTAATGATTCTCTGATACTTGCAGGAGTATGTCCTACCTCTATATTTTGTAAATCTATATCCATTTCCAATTGCTCTTTTGCTGGTAATGCGTTATAATCATGAATGTTAGTTTGTAATCTTCTTTCAATCCCAATGAAATCTACTTGTTTTGATATTGGTGTATGAAAGAAATTAAAATTCATGTATGTTCCAATTGCCAATTCTTCTATACTTGCTTTCTCTAGATCCTTTCTTGCAATTACTCCCTGTTTGATTTTTTCCTCAGATTTTTCTTTGTAATCTTTGTATGATGATACTGTAAAGAATGCTCTTTCTAGCGGTCTCTTTTTTTCCTGAACTTTAACAATACATGGTTTATTGATTCTTTTTGGATCTTTGAATAATTTAGGATATTTTATTCTGGCTTTCTCTAAGAGATAATACTGACCTTTCTTTGCAGTTCTTTCTTCAGCTTGAAACAATTTTCTATTTCCAAAAATTGGAACTTTAAATGAATTCTCAATTGTTTTGTAACCTAGATAGACCGTTAATGATCTATGTGGAACAATAATTGTATTTGAATCTCTTAATTCTTTTTGAATTTTGGCTGACGCCATATCTTTGAATTTATCTAAAACTGTTATTTCATCAGCAATTCTTCCAAATCTTTGATATGGGCCTTCTCTACCCTTTTGACAAAATACTCTTGTCTGAAAATTTTCATCTTTTGCTCCATCCATTATCTCGAGTGCTGAGTGACTGCCTAACACCCCTATTTTGACATCCGAATAATCATTTACGATCTTCTTTATCTCCGAATGTTTAATCATATTATGCCTAGATAACGGGATCTAATATAGATATTTTCTAATAATTCGATCGCAAAAAACCACAAGATATTTTTTCATCTAAATTTAATTTTCCGTATGCTGTATTCATTTGAATTACAAATTATGGGAATTATTCTTTTAACCGCTATGGGGGCAGGTGGAGTCTCTCTATGGTATAAACGAAGAAAAATCCGAAAAGATTTTGAGAATCAAGAAAACAAAGATACTCAAAACTACTAACAAACCTGATTTTCTCGTCTAACACATAAAATACTCTGATTCCTACTAAAACTATTGAAACTAATAATTGGAATTACTGGAAGTACTGGTGCAATTTATGGAATTAGAATGCTTGAGGAATTAAAGAAACTAAATGTTGATACACATTTGATAATTTCAGAATGGGGTGAAAAATGCATTTCGATGGAAACTGAATTTACCTTAGATCATGTAAAATCTCTTGCAACTAGTACTTCTGATGAAAAAAATATGGCATCCAGTATTTCTAGTGGAACTCATAGAATTGATGGAATGGTTGTAGTTCCTTGTAGCATGAAGACATTATCTGCAATTGCAAATGGATATGATGATACTCTAGTTGCACGAGCAGCTGGAGTGACAATTAAAGAATCAAGAAAATTAATTTTGATGGTTAGAGAAACACCATTGTCTGCAATTCATTTAGAAAATATGTTAAAGTTATCAAGATTAGGTGTTGTGATTTTACCTCCTGTTACAGAATTTTATACAAAACCAAAAACTATTGATGATATTGTAAACCATGGTGTTGGAAAATGCTTGGACCAATTTGATATTGAACATGATTTGTACCCTAGATGGGGCACTGAATTAACTTGACAAAATTCACTGTAGATAAAATAGTCCATACAAAAAGAAAAATTATTTTTGATATATTATCTAATTTTGAAAACTTTCAAAAAATTCTACCACAACATTTTCCGTCCATTAGAGTTCGCTCTACTCGGGGAAATATTTCTGTAGTTGAAGAACATATGATGCTTGGAAATAAGGAATTGGTAATAATGGCAAAACATGTAATTCAAGAACCATCACTTCATGAAATTTTTGTAATTGGTGGTGATGCAAAAGGAAGTCATATCTATCAACAATTTATTGAACATTCTGAAGGCACTAAAATTGTAGTAGATGTTGATTTGAAATTATCTGGAAAGATGAAACTTTCTGGATTATTTGGGAATAGTAACCTTGAAGAAAATTATTCTAAAATTTTAGATGATTTTATAAAAATCGCTGAAAACTAGTCTGATTTTGCTTCATCTTTAGTATCTGATTTTGCTTCATCTTTAGTATCTGATTTTGCTTCATCTTTAGTATCTGATTTTGCTTCATCTTTAGTATCT
>Ga0207990_1001515_pt1 | contig 11759 bp, 7 predicted proteins | sample ETNtaG_8_FD_185780 | JGI IMG/M metagenome (GOLD analysis project Ga0207990, IMG submission 185780) | Marine microbial and viral communities from oxygen minimum zone, Eastern Pacific Ocean - ETNP201406SV75 (SPAdes) (version 2) | ecosystem: Environmental > Aquatic > Marine > Oceanic ...
CCAGACCGATGGTGACGGTTCAGAAGCACACGTCGTCGAGTTGGCTTCCGGTTGGATGGCCGACAACGCCGACAGTGTCGCAGCGTGGATCGCCGAGGCGGCTGGTTGATTCAGCTGAATAGTTGACCCGGTTCCCCGCCCCCTGATTTGGGGGGTGAAGAACCGGTACTGGTGTGGAGGCCGGGCCCATAGGGCCCGGCCTTCCACCGTGTTCAGGCCTTGGACCATCGACTGAGATCTATGGAACGATCTAAGTCGGCGTGTTACCTTGGTTCTTGCAGCGGATGTATCAGCTGGTAGCGATGATTGGCTGTAGGCGGGTACCACACCACCATGGGGGAACGGATGTCGGGCGAAGAACCGATCATTGCACTTGAGAACGTCTACAAGATCTTCGGCCCGAACCCGCGGGGCCGGGCCTTTGACCTCTGTTCATCTGGAGTCGAAAAGGACGAGGTGCAGCGCCAGACCGGTCACGTGGTCGGCATGCGGGACATCTCGTTCTCGGTCAACAGGGGTGAGATCTTCGTGGTCATGGGCCTGTCCGGTTCCGGCAAGTCCACAGCCATCCGGACTGTAAACAAGCTTCATGACGCGACTCATGGGCGGGTCATTGTGGAGGGGATCGATGTTCAACAGCTGAGAGGGTCGGCCCTGCAGGCTTTCCGCCGCGAGAAATTATCCATGGTGTTTCAGCACTTCGCCCTCTTCCCCCATCGCAACGTGATCGACAACACGGCATACGGTCTGAAGGTTCAGGGCGTCGAGAAGGACGAGCGCCACGAGGCCGCCATTGAGGCGCTGGCCATGGTCGGTCTCGAGGCTTACGCCTTCAACTCCACCAGGGAGCTCTCGGGCGGCATGCAACAGCGGGTCGGCCTCGCCAGGGCACTCTGCACCAACCCGGACATCCTTCTCATGGACGAGGCATTCAGCGCCCTCGATCCGCTCATCCGACGCCAGATGCAGGATGAACTGATGGCCATCCAGTCAAAGCTCCACAAGACGATTCTCTTCATCACACATGATCTCAACGAGGCGCTACGGCTCGGCAACCGGGTGTGCATCCTGCGCGACGGAAAGGTCATTCAGATAGGCACACCCGAGGAGATCCTCACCGAGCCAGCCGACGGTTACGTCGCGGAGTTCGTGCAGGATGTTGACCAGGGTCGCGTTATCGACGTTGGAAAGATCATGCACCCGGCCGTCCTCCTCGATACGAGCCTGACTCTCGCCGAGTGCCTGGACGCACTGGGAAAGCGTCGGGGTGGATTTGTATGTGACACCGACGGTCGACCAACCGGAATGCTGACGAAGACCGATGCAGCAACGGCCCTCGCCAGCGGCACCACCGAACTGGCTTCGGTTCTCCGGACCGATTTCGACTCAACAACCGCTGCGGCGCGGTTCAACGACAATTACGCTGCGGCTGGGCGGGGTATCCCAATCGCGGTGGTGGATGATGCGGGATGTCTCGTGGGCGAGCTCGAGCCACAAGAGATCATGGAGGAGATGGGCCGCGTCGAGCAGTTGGTAGACGGCTTCGAGAGGGAGGTGTTCTTGTGAGCTTCACCAACTGGATCTTCGCTGCCGAGACCGGCGATTGGACTGGCCGCAAGGAGGCCGTTGGTCTGGCCGAGACCGATGTCCTTGATCAGTTCCAACTGCCTGTCGGTTACTGGTTTGACCAGATGGTCGACTGGCTTGACCTCAATGCCCAGTGGCTTCTCGACGGTATCAAGTGGCCTTTTGACTTTCTGCTTGACAACATTGTCAACGACTTCCTGCTGGTCATTCCCTGGTATCTGGTGGTCATCTTCACGGTTGTTCTGGGTTCCCTGGTTCGCACACCCAAGGTCGGCCTCATGTCGGGAGCAGGTCTGGTCATGTGTGGCCTTCTCGGCTCTATGTACTGGCTGGAGACCATGCGCACCATTGGCATGGTGCTCGTAGCCGTTGGGCTCTGCGCTCTCATCGGGATACCGATAGGGGTCATCTGCGCTCGGGTGGATTCGGCGTGGAATGTGATCAGACCGATTCTGGACGCCATGCAGACGGTGCACACCTTCGTCTACATGGTTCCGTTTGTGTTCTTCTTCAGCATCGGCGTTGTCCCGGCCACCATGGTGACCATGATCTATGCACTTCCGCCCCTGGTACGAATGGTGAATCTGGGAATCAGACATGTCCCCGAGGATGTGGTGGAGGCCAGCAGGGCCTACGGGGCGACCGAGCTTCGCGTACTGACCGACGTTCAACTTCCGTTGGCCAAGCCGTCGATCATGGCTGGACTCAACCAGACCCTCATGTTGGCGATCGCCATGGTTGGCATCGCTGCAATCATGGGAGCGTCGGGGCTTGGTCTTCTGGTGTTCCGGGCTGTTCAGAACCTCGACGTGGGACTTGGAATCTCCTCTGGTCTCGCCCTGTGGACTGTTGCCGTTGTGCTTGACCGTCTTTCTCAGCCTGAGGAGGACGGCGCCAATCTTCTGACGCGGATCAGGGAGGCCATGAGTCAACGCCGTGATCCAGAGGCACTTCTCCGCAAGATCGAGGCGGCCGAGACCGAGGATCAAAAGGCCAGCAAGGCCGTTCACGTTGAGCATGAGGTCGTGTCGTCAGGGCGGGAACGCCTCGGTATGGCCATCGTAGGTTTGGGGGGCGTGGTTGCCGTCGTGTCCACCCTGATGACCTGGGGCAGCGATGCCGGCCTGCTCTCAAGCCACTCGCGGGCTGTTGATATCGACCTGGCTGGCCAGTCGTTCAACGGCTATCAGGCTTCTGGAGGCAGTTGGGCGGGCATTGTCGTGTTGTCCATGGGCTTCTTCGCGATCATGGCAGCAGGGTCATGCCTGTTCTGGACTGGCGGGATCGGGCGCCTTCGTGGGCTTGGCGGCCTGGCAGCAGCTGCCGTAGGAGCCTTCGCCACCATGATCGTATTCCCGATCCTTGCTCAGTTCGATGGCTTCGTAACGCTTGCCAACCTGGCGGGAGCCGAGGCGCAGTCCGTTTGGGCAGTGGCAATAGAGTCGATTGCCATTCCAGCCGTCCTGGCCCTGGTTCTTGGGCTGGCAAGGACGTCGGTACCGGTCCACTGGCGTACTGCCGGCGTCTGGGCCTTCACGGCCAGCGTCCTTGGCTACTGGTTTGAGACGCCTGTCGGGTTGGCGGCCGAGATCGTAGCGGTAGTCGTAGCGGTAATCGCCGCCGGTGCAATCGTCGCTCTTGATCGCTCCAACCTGCTTGATGCCACCAGCAACACTTGGAATGACCTGGGCGCCGGCCTGGTGATAGCGCTGGTTGGCCTGGTCGTGTCACCGTTCACAAGCCTGCTGGATGTCAGAGGCGTGGTCGCGCTGGCTGTCGCAGCGGTCGTCTACATACTCCTGGGTCAGCGGTTTGACCAGAAGATTTCCCTGACAACCGGGGTTCTGGCCGGGGCCCTCATGCGGTGGCTGATCCTGGGGAGCATTGGCGGTGGCGACTCCGCCGTCTTCCTGGACACGCAGATTCTTACCGCGCTTGTTGTTGGCATAGTCGTGGCCGTTTCGATCCGGTCAGGCTCCCGCTGGTTCGCTGCCGATGCCATGGTGATCGCCTCGGCCTGCATGCTGGTTGCATCGATCACCTATTGGGTGGTTTCACCCCATCTGGCGGTTGAGGTCTATAGCCGCGGCTCCGGTGTGCTGGTGGCCATATTGGGTAGTGCCGTCATGCTTATTGGCTCCCTGCTGGCCCTCCAGACAGCCCCCTACTCAGCGTTCCGTCCCCTTGATCGGATCGTGGGATGGGGCCGTATGGCCACTGGGATACTTGCCGTTGTTCTGGTAGTCGTCGGCGGCTACTCAGGCTGGACATTTGACGAGCGCGGTGGAACAGAACTCCCACCCGAGCTTCTGGAGCAGATGGAGATCCTCCGTGCCGAAGCCGAGGTGAACCCTGCGCTGGCGGCCACCAACACCAGCAAGCTCACCTCGATCCGGAACAAGTTCCGCAAGTCAGCCAAGGTGACGACAGATGGCTTCAGCGAGGAGGGTGGCGGCCTGTCCAAACTGGCCATCGTGGTTTCGGTCATCGGTGCTGCCCTTACGGTGCCGGCGTCCGGCCTGTTGGGTCTGGATGAGCAGCGTCGATGGAGGTGGAGCGCTGCTGTGGCCGGAGCAGGCGGTGGTCTGGCGCTAATCGGCATCATCTGGATTGCAAGCCTTGCCAGGGTCTCCGATTTGAACGTGGTTACCGGTGCCGGGGCCTTCTTGACGATGTTCGCCGGGGCCATCCTTATGGTGACCTCAAAGAAGATTCTTATCGAGTTTCGCCGGAATATGACCTACGACGATGTAGAGGTCGCAACAGTCTGACATTGTGCCTCCTGGCGACACTTCGGCCGCCTGCGGGTCGCTGCTCCAGTTGGGGCTAGGGTCCCGCCATGATCGACGGTACCGACGATCTCAAGGTCGACAGGGACGGGGCCGTGGTAACGGTGACCATCAACCGGCCAGAGGTCATGAACGCCATGACCTCGCAGATGTTCGTGGACTTTGGTCGCATCTGTCGGTCGGTGAGCGAGGACGACGCCATCCGGGTGCTTGTGATAACTGGTGCCGGTGGGAACTTCTGTTCCGGTGCCGACGTATCAGGACAGGTCGACCGGATCTCCGGCGAGACGCCCGCCGTTCCCCTGCGGAACATGCGCCACATCAAGGAGGCGGCAATGGCTCTGCACGATGTGCAGCACCCGGTCGTGGCCAAGGTGCGCGGCGTTGCAGCCGGCGCTGGCCTCAACGTCGCCCTCGGCTGTGATCTTGTCTACGCCGCAGATACTGCAAGGTTCTCGGAGATCTTCGCCCGGAGGGGGCTGTCTCTGGACTTCGGGGGCTCGTGGCTGCTGCCACGGTGGGTCGGCCTGCACCGTGCCAAGGAACTTGCCCTGCTGGCCGAGGTCATCGATGCCACTGAGGCTGACCGGATCGGCCTGGTCAACCGTGTGCTTCCAGAAGGGGAACTGGACGCACATGTGGATGACGTCGTGTCACGAATCGCATCAGGCCCGCCTCTGGCGCTCTCGATGAGCAAGGCACTGCTGAACAGTGGCGCCGCGTCCTCGATGGGGCAGGCGTTGGAGGCCGAGGGCCTCGCTCAGAGCGTCAACTTCGCAACCAGCGACATCCGCGAGGCCGGCCTGGCCTGGATCGAAAAGCGCGAAGCTGACTTCAAGGGCCACTGACCCGCGAGCGCTGCCCGGCGACGTCCGAAAACGTGAGCGAAACGGGTGAGGTCGGAGAGGGCTAGAGGCCCTGAGAAGGAAAGCCAGGACCCTCATGGTCCCCGCCTGACATGTCGGCGTTTAGCCGCGCCGCCTTCATGAGGCCCTCCACGACCGATCCCAGCTCACCGGGCTCGTCGGGCTGCTCGGCTGTCGGTCCCAGGTGCCAGCCCTCGGCGATACCGAGGTGCTTGCCGCGGATGTCGAACACCCGGCCGGTGACGTTTTGAGCTTCTGTACTGCAAAGCCAGGTAGCGATCAGGGCGATCCACCGGGGAGACATTGCCTCCTTGGCCGAGTCGGAGATGTTCTCAGATCCGCCCATGAGGGATTCGGTGAGTCTTGAGAGGGCGGTGGGTGCCAGGCAGTTGACGGTGACGCCGTAGCGCACCAGTTCCTGGGCTGCGATCACCGAGAAGGAGGCGATGCCGGCCTTCGCTGCTCCGTAGTTGGTCTGGCCCACGTTGCCGTAGATGCCCGACGGGGAAGCCGTGTTGATGATGCGGCCAAACGGTTCACCACCACCCTTGACATGGTTGCGCCAGTAGGTGGCGGCGTGGTGGGAGGGGGCGAACGTGCCCTTCAGGTGAACGGCGATCACCGAGTCCCAGTCGTCCTCGGACATGGAGAACACCATCCGGTCCCGCAGGATGCCGGCGTTGTTGATGACTATGTCGAGGCGACCCCAGGTGTCGATGGCCTGTTGCACCATGTCGCCGGCAGCGGCGAAGTTGGCCACGTTGCAGCCGTTTACGACGGCCTCGCCACCCATTGCCTCGATGTCGTTCACGACCTCCTGGGCCGGGGTCAGGTCTTCACCACCGCCGGCCTCGTCGCCTCCGAGGTCGTTGACGACGACCTTGGCGCCTTGCTCAGCGAGCATCAGGGCGTGCTCCCTCCCTATGCCACGGCCTGCACCGGTGACGATGGCGACGCGGCCTTCACACATCTTGCTCATTGGGTTCTCCAGCATGGTTGAACGGACCGCACGAGGGTACCGGCAGGTATGTGGGGAACCAGAGTCGGCCGGGTCAGAGAATGTGGAACGAGTCCAGGTCCAGCGACCAGGGAGACAGGTTCTCGGGCCCGTTGTCGGTTACAAGCACCTGGTTCTCCAACTTGATCCCCTGTCCGCCGGCATAAGGCCCTACGTAGGACTCGACGGTTAAGACCATGCCGGCCTCGAGCACGCCGTCGTAGCCGCCAGCCTCCCAGTCCTCGGGGAACTTGATGTCAGGCCATTCGTCGCACTGGCCGACCCCGTGGTACAGACAGGAGTAGTGCCTGTACTCGTCGACAGGTGGCATCCAGGCCCCGTGTACCAGTTCATGGAAGGTGCGACCAGGTGTGAGGAGGCCGGTGTTGCGGGTGATCTGTTCGACGGCCAGTTCATGAACGTGTCGTTGTTGCGCGGTGGGGTCCGCATCACCACAGATCCAGGTACGCGATATGTCGGTCATCATCCCGTAGGCGCCTACCAGATCGGTGTCGAAGGCCACGAAGTCGCCGTTCTCTATCACGCGGCTGCTGCACTCCTGGAACCATGGGTTGGTTCGTGGCCCCGACACGAGCAGGCGGCACTCCATCCACTCGCCGCCCCGAGTCAGCATCTCCGCCCAGAGCACGGCCCAGAGTGCCTGTTCCGTCATGCCTGGTTCCATGGCCTCGAACATCCTCAGGCACGAGATCCGGGTGGCCTCCACCGAACAGCGCATGGCGGCGATCTCATCGGGGCCCTTGATGGCCCGTGCCCGCTCCATCACTGCCATTCCGTCGGTGAGCACCAGGCCCTCGGCGACCAGGGCCGAGGAGCCGGCTGGCGGGATCACGTCGACCGCCAGCCGGTTGTTGTCGCCACCGTGGGTGCGGGCCAGGTCGGCGATCTCGGCTGCGAACCTCGCAGCACGCTCGTCCACCCGGGTACCGGCCGGAAAGTAGGTGAAGGTGGTTGTCGGACGAACCTCATCGATCAACGGGTTGTGGGCTGACAGGAACTCGCATGCCTGGTAGTCGAACAGGATCAGCGGGCCATTCGTGGCAACGAATGCCCAGCGGGCATGGTTGTGGGTGAACCACATCTGCATGTTCGGCGAGTTGGTGGCATACATCTGGTTAAGCGGGTCAAACAGGAGCACGCCGGCCACGTCCTCGACCGCCAGCCTCTCCTGGATACGAGCAAGGCGGTAGCGCTGCATCGCGTCCAGGTCCGGGAGTTCCAGCCCGACAGCAGCCCACTCGGAGACGGCCGGCTCGCCCGGCCCCATGACGTTGCGGTTGCCGATCGTCGCTGCACGCTGAACCAGGGGATCGTTGAGGTCCTCTGGCTTCGTTCCGGGTGCACCCATGGTGGTCTTCCTTTCCTCAGGAGCGCATCCGCGTTCCGGCCGGGTCAAACAGCGGTTCGCTCTGGCGGGTTGCCGTCATTCGGGTTCCGACAAGTTCGATCTCAAAGCCGGTGTCGGTGTCGGCGAGGTGGGCAGGTACATAGCCGAGGGCGCAGGAGGCTCGTGACCAGTGTGCATAGCCACCGGAGGTGACCCAGCCAACGACCTCGCCGTCGTGCCAGATGGGTTCGTTGCCGATCACGTCGGCGTCATCCACGTCGACTGTGAACGCGGTGAGCAGGCGGTCCGGGCCGGCCCCGTGTGAGGCGGCGGCGGCTTCCCGACCTATGAAGTCGCCCTTGTCGAGCTTCACGAACCTGTCCATGCGGGCTTCCCAGGGTGTGTAGATGGGTCGGTACTCGGTGGCCCAGCCACCGAAGTTCTTGTCGAAGCGCATGCTGTTGAGTGCGTTCAGGCCGAACAGGCGGAGGTCGTGTTCAGCGCCTGCTTCCATAAGCATGTCGAACAACCCGGCCTGCAGTGATGCCGGTACCCAGATCTCGTAGCCCAGGTCGGCGGTGAAGGTGATGCGGCCGACGAGTGCCTGGATCATTCCGAGCGACATCGGACGGATGTCGAGGAACCTGAACGCATCGCCGGACACGTCCTGTTCGGCGACTGCTGCCAGAAGGTCGCGTGAGGCGGGCCCTGCAATGGAGAGGCCCGTCAGTTCGTGGCCCAGCGACCTGTAGATGGCACCGTCGCCGAAGTCGTCCAGGTTCTCCCTGAACCAACGCTCGTGGTACCCGTCGGCAATCCCCGAACCCAGTACCAGGAACCGCTCGTCGTCCCCGAGGGTGGTGGGAAGTGCTGCAACGGTGAAGTCGCCGATGAGCATTCCCTGGTGGTTCAGCATCGGGGTCAGCGCCATGCGGCTCTCGGCGGGGATGCGGTTGGCCATCATCCGGTCCAGGAAGGCCCGTGCACCGGGGCCGGTGAACTCGTGCTTGGCGAAGCCGCTGGTCTCGATCATGCCGACGCCCTCGCGTACGGCCCTTACCTCGTCGGCGACCACGTCAAAGGCGTTGGAGCGTCGGAAGGTGACGTCCTCGACCGGTTCCTCTCCGGGCCTCTGGAACCACATGGCCGTTTCCAGGCCGTAGTAGGCGCCCCACACGGCGTTGGCGTCGGTGAGGCGACCGTGGATGGGGGAGGTGAACAGCGGGCGACCGGCGGGTAGTTCCTCGTTGGGGAAGGAGATGCGGAAGCGACGGCTGTAGTTCTCCTGAACCTTGGCACGCGTGTAGGCGGGTGTGGTCCAGTCGCCGTAGCGGGCCACGTCCATTCCCCAGACGTCGAAGCCCGGGTCGCCGGTTGTCATCCAGTTGGCCATCGCCAGGCCAACACCGCCGCCCTGGCTGAGCCCGGCCATGACGCCACAGGCCACCCAGTGGCCGCGCTGGCCACGTATCGGCCCTATCAGCGGGTTTCCGTCGGAGGCGAAAGTGAACGGCCCGTTGATGACCTGCTTGATTCCGACCTCGTTGAAGATGGGGAAGTGGGCGAAGCCCACCTCTAGTGAGGGTGCGATCCGGTCAAGGTCGGGCGAGAGCAGTTGGGAGCCAAAGTCCCACGGGGTCTCCCTGGTCTGCCACGGCACGCCTGCCTGTTCGTAGGTGCCCAGCAGGAGGCCGCCACCTTCGGCCCTGATGTAGATCTCGCCACCGAAGTCGACGGCGCCCCGGCCGTGCCCGTCGGTCGCATCAAGCCACGGCCTCAACTCGGGGATCTCCTCGGTCAGCAGGTACTGGTGTTCCATTGCCAGAATCGGTAGTTCGATTCCGCACATGCGTCCGACCTCGCGGGCCCAGAGACCTCCGCAGTTCACGATGTGTTCAGTGTTGATTGTCCCTTGCTCGGTGACGACCTCCCATGTGCCATCGGCCCGCTGGACGATGTTCTCGGCCCATGTGTTGCGGTAGACCTCGGCACCGGCCATGCGCGCACACGTCGCATATGCATGCGTCACTCCGGACGGGTCCACATGGCCGCCCACAGGGTCGAACATCGCTCCCACGAAGTGCTGTTCCTCCATGAATGGCACGTGTTCCTTGGCCTCGGCCACCGAGACCAACTCGGTGTCCATCCCCAGGTAGCGGCTGCGGGCGTGGACCATCTTGAGCCAGTCCATGCGCTCCTCGGTCTCGGCCAGCATCAACTCACCGGTCAGGTGGATTCCGCATGGTTGCCCTGAGGTCTCCTCGAGGTCCTTGTAGAGCTGGATCGTGTAGCGCTGTAGGGCCGCCACGTTGGGGTCGCCGTTGATTGTGTGCATGCCGCCGGCCGCATGCCAGGTCGACCCGGCGGTCAGTTCCTTGCGTTCCACGAGCACAACGTCGGTCCAGCCGGCCTTGGTCAGGTGGTAGAGCACGCTGCACCCGACGACCCCGCCACCGATTACCACCACCTGCGCCTGCTGCTTCATCTATCGGGCTCCTTGTGGATTCGTGTTGCTCAGTAGTCGGTCTCTATGCCGCCGTCGGCTATCCGCTGGGCGACAAACTCGTCGAGTTCAGCACGAACGGAGGCGTCCATGGGCGGCTCCTCGTGGGCGTCGAGGAGCTCCCGGGCCAGTATCTCTGCCCGCTGGTGGGCCTCGATGCGGCCGTTCTCTTCCCAGCTCTCGAAGTTGCGCCAGTCCGAGACCATCGGAGCGAAGTGCTCGGTTGTGTAGCGCTCCTGGGTGTGGGAGGTGCCAAAGAAGTGTCCGGCCGGCCCAACCTCGGCGATCGCCTCGACAGCCAGCGAGGCGTCGTCAACGGTGATTGGCTTCAGCATGGTCGCCACCATGTTGAGGTTGTCGGCGTCGATGACCATCTTCTCGTAGGAGGCGAGCAGGCCGCCCTCCAGCCAGCCGGCCCCGTGGAGGAGCAGGTTGACGCCGCCCATGACCGCACCCCACAGGGAGAACACGCTCTCGTAAGCCGCCTGGGCGTCGACGCTGTTCGAGGCGTTCACGTTCGATGACCGGTAGGGCAGCCCGTAGCGTCGGGCCAGCTGGCCACCGATAAGGCATGCCTGCCAGTACTCGGGGGTACCGAATGCCGGGGCACCTGAGCGCATGTCTACGTTGGAGGTGAAGCCTCCGTAGATCACCGGCGTCCCCGGCCTGACGACCTGCGTGTAGGCGATGCCGGCGAGGGCCTCGGCGTTCTGGAGCACCAGTGCACCGGCAACGGTTATCGGCGCCATTGCACCGGCCAGGGTGAACGGTGTTATCACGATCACCTGGTTCCTGGCCGACATCTCCTGGATGCCGTGGAGCATGACCGTGTCGTAGCGCAGCGGTGTGCTGGCGTTGATCACCGAGATGATCGATGCCTGCTCGTCGATGGTGGCCTCGTCGATTCCCCGTGCGATGCGGGTCATCTCAATGGCATCGAGGTTTCGCTGCCTGCTGAGGCTGTAGACAAACGGTGGTTTGTCGGAGAGCGTCAACATGTCGTGTGTGGCGTGCAGGTGGCGCACCGAGGGGTGCAGGTCCATCGGTTCCACCGGGTAGCCGGCCGAGGTGTGGATGATGTTGAGTACCTGCCCCAGTTTGATCAGGTTGCGGTAGTCATCGCGGTTCCCGTCGCGCCGGTCGCGGCCCAGACCGGTCACGAACGGTGGGCTGGCCACAGAGGTGTTGGTGATGAAGTTCCCGCCCATGGTCAGGTTCCGCTCGGGGCGCAGCCCGTGGAGCGTGAACTCTGCTGGAGCTGTGTCGATCAGGCTGAGGATCAGGTCGGGATCGAAGCGGACCCTGTCCCCGTCAACCTCGGCACCTGTTTCGAAGAGCTGGTGTCTGGCTGTCTCGTCAAGGAAGTCGATGCCGGTCTCGGACAGAACCCGCAGGGACGCCTGGTGGATCGACTCCAACTCGTCGTCGGAAACGGCCCTTATCGGGTCGAGCCGCATCCTCGGCTGTTTGAATGGTGGCTGGTCGGCGGCCACGTTTCGGGTTCGGGGCCGGTTGCTCAGGCGGCCCCTTTGCTCGCTCATGAGGGTAGGTCCTCTGAGGTCGGCTGAGGGTCAAGGGCCGGGGTCAGGTGCAGCTCGTCACCCTCGTAGGGGTGGGCCCGGGCGACGTCCTCGTTCAGCACCACGCCCAGCCCGGGGTCGCCGGACGG
>Ga0207990_1001520_pt1 | contig 11728 bp, 12 predicted proteins | sample ETNtaG_8_FD_185780 | JGI IMG/M metagenome (GOLD analysis project Ga0207990, IMG submission 185780) | Marine microbial and viral communities from oxygen minimum zone, Eastern Pacific Ocean - ETNP201406SV75 (SPAdes) (version 2) | ecosystem: Environmental > Aquatic > Marine > Oceanic ...
GAATTTGTCATCGACAGTCATCTTGAGCCTAGTCTTGCCGGAAAACTGCACGTTTTTGAGTTCGTATGTATAGCCACCCGCAACACCATCCAACGCTTCATCACTCAACTCGGCATTCTCCGCCAAGTCCTCCGCACTGAACTCACAACCATGCTCTACACCCAAGGGCAATCAGTGCGTCGGCATCAATCTCTTCACCAATTCGGGCTCGGAGTTCTTCACTGTCTGTCACTTGCTGAATGAACTGGTCTAGGTTTTCTTTGCTCATGGGAGTCTCCTGTTGTTTGATTAAGGCCGGCCGGAGAGCGTGAGAGCACGGGGCTATCTGAATGAGTTGTCTGCTATGTCGAAATGGGCTTTGAAAACTTGGGATAGAGCCATTACGAATAAGCCGGCCAAGATAACCCATGCCTCGTAAAGAATAGTCAACAACGCGCCTGTTGTTGACGGCAGTCCCATGTTGATCCAGACCGGGAAAAGGAGGATGCTTGCAATAATCATTATCACAACGGCAAACCAATAGAAAATGCCACAGATAAACCTACCCGCTTTGTACTTACTGTCTGCAAAATTGAGTGTTCTTATCATCCCAGAATCTCCGGTTTGTCTAGGCCAAGTCAAGCATACGCCTGCCGTGGTGGTGACTCAACTGGGAGTGTGATGGGATTACATAAAAGAAAACCCCGCATGAGCAGGGCTATCTACTATCGCCTTGGAGATATCTTTGGTTGATCAATTCTTTGCCCGCTGTTTCTTGTTTCTGTCGTTCTTTAGTTGCTTTTTTGTCCCTTCATTAAGGTCATCGAGTTTGTCGTCAGCAGAAACAGCTGCAGCAACTACAGCGACAGCAACTACGAATAGTACATACCCCCACACGGTATTGGGGCCCTGATCGGGTCCCTCATATCCGGGTGCATAGTTACCACCATTTACCTGATCCATCTCATCCATCGTCATTTCGTTGTATTGTGCGTTCATGCCTTTCTCCTTGAATATGTATTTGGCTGGTCAATTCCAGTGCAGCCATTGTTGTGCAATACCAAGATCAAAGATGTGTGCCCGGTCACCTTGTGAGGTTTAAGTACGGGGTAGATGTGATGGGGGTCACTTAAGACCTTAAGAAAGAGCAATTCAGGCTATGAATATTGGTACTGGATACGTATCTGAGGGCGGAGAAATCTAACCATTGCTAATACTCCCTTGCCACCAAGAAAGACCCGCCTTTGAAGGCAGTCGCGTACCTCTACCGCCCCCCAATCTCCTTGGGTGTAGTCTCCGATAACCCTATTCAACCCTTCATCAGCCGTCGGCGTGATTTCTGGAACAGATAAAACCAGGCGATTCTTCGGCGACTACCTAGCGTATGCGCGCCCGACCGGCGTGACGCTGCGTGGTGTGAATATGAGCAGCGCAAACCTGGCTGGTACGAGTGTAGAGTTGGTATATGCGGTCGAGCCGATAATCTGTTCCAATTGGCCTCCATGGGGTAATCGTGTTCTGGCTACAACTCATCACAGGAAATCCTTATGACTACTAGACAACCCATCAGTACCGACGGTGCACCGGACGCCATTGGCCCGTACTCACAGGCGGTCCGTGTCGGCCAGGTGGTCTACCTGTCCGGACAGATTCCACTGAACCCCGCGACGATGGACATTGTGGAGGGCGATATCGAAGTGCAGACCCGGCGGGTTTTCGACAGCCTTGCTGCCGTGGCGCACGCGTCCGGTGGCAGTCTTGCCGATATCGTCAAGCTGACCATCTACCTGGTCGATCTGGAACAGTTTCCTCAAGTGAATAAGGTAATGACTGAGTATTTCGAGCCGCCCTACCCGGCACGGGCAACGGTAGCCGTCGCAGGCTTACCCAAAGGGGTTCCGGTCGAGGTGGAGGCGGTACTCCATCTACCCGATTAGTTGGCCGCTGCGGTTGCCGAGCAAGGAGTAGCGGGGCTTTTGCAACAAGGGGTGTATCAAACAGTGTTTCAGGGTCTGTTGAAGCCGGGCTTCTTATGGGCGACACCGAACCTTTAGCGATTACCGCTTTAAAAGGGGTTGGACCGCAACTGGGGGCAAAGCTCGGTCGGCTGGGTATCAACACGGTTGTCGATCTGCTGTTCCATCTTCCACTGCGTTACCAGGATCGCACGACCCTGGCCCCCATCGGCAGTCTGCGTCCGGGCAGTGAGGCGTTGATTCACGGGCGCATAGAAATCAGCGGCGCGCGCTTTGGACGTCGTCGCAGTTTGGCCACCGTGATTTCAGATGATACGGGCCGTTTGACCATGCGCCAGTTTCATTTCAGTGGAGCGCAGCAGCGTGGCCTGCGCCGCGGAGGGTGCATCCAGTGTTATGGTGAAGTCCGTGCCGGTCCATCGGGTTTGGAAATGGTGCATCCCGAATATCGCTTGCTGGATTCTTTGGATCACAGCATTACAGAGGCGACACTGACCCCGGTATATCCTGGTACCGAAGGCATCAGTCAGCCTAAATGGCGTGATCTCGCCGGACAGGCACTGGCCAGATGTGGTCACGATATTCCCGAGCTTCTGACTGAGTTTCCCGAAATTGTTTCGGCACATCTATCACTTGGAGAGGCTCTGGCGCTGTTGCACCGGCCACCGCCTGGCTCAGATCTGGTTGCATTGCGAGCAGGCACGCACCCAGCCCAGCACCGACTGGCTTTTGAGGAGTTGCTCGCCCACCACCTGGCACTGCGGGGGCGCCGGACCCAACGTGATGCGCTGTCGGCAACGCCGATTCCGCCTTCAGCCAGGCTCTGGCCAACCCTGCGTGGGCAACTGGATTTTGATCTCACCGGTGCGCAGCAGCGGGCGATCGGTGAAATACTCGCAGATATAGCTAAGGCACACCCGGCATTGCGGTTAGTACAAGGTGATGTGGGTTCCGGCAAAACGATCGTGGCAGCCGCTGCCGTTGTCGCAGCCGTTGAGGCGGGTCAACAGGCCGTTGTGATGGCGCCTACTGAACTACTTGCCGAACAGCATCTGGCTGTTTTTGGATCCTGGCTGTCCCGGCTTTCCCTTGAGCCAGTGTGGTTAAGTGGGCGCTTAAGCCAGCGTGATCGTCGGCAAGTTTGCACTTCGCTCGCTAACGGTCAGGCCCGGGTGGCGATTGGCACTCATGCTTTGTTTCAAGATGATGTGTCGTACGACCAGCTCGGACTGGTCGTCGTTGATGAACAGCACCGCTTTGGCGTTGCCCAGCGGCTCGCTTTGCGCGACAAAGGGCGCATAGATGATCACGCACCGCACCAACTGATTATGAGCGCGACACCAATTCCACGATCATTGACCATGGTGATGTATGCTGATATGGATATTTCAGTGATCGATGAAATGCCGCCCGGTCGACAGCCAGTGGAAACGGTGGCGTTACCGAACAGTCGACGTTTAGAGGTGCAGGATCGTATCCGCGAAGCCTGCGCCCGTGGCCACCGGGCATACTGGGTCTGTCCGCTGGTAGAGGATTCTGAGGTACTGGCGGTACAGGCGGCGACCAGTCGTGCCGAAACGTTGCGCGCCGAACTGCCGGACTTGGTGATTGCTCTGTTGCATGGCCGTACCCCCTCAGCAGAAAAAGAAGCCACGATGAATGATTTTCGTTGCGGCCGTACAGATGTGCTGGTGGCGACCACCGTCATCGAAGTGGGGGTCGACGTGCCCGAGGCTTCTGTAATGGTCATTGAGAACGCGGAGCGTCTGGGCCTGTCGCAACTGCATCAGCTGCGCGGTCGGGTGGGTCGCGGGGATCGCCAGTCGACGTGCGTGCTGATGTACCAGCCGCCGCTGGGCGCGCTGGCGCGCGAGCGTTTGGCGGCTTTGCGCCAGACCACCGATGGTTTTGCGATTGCCCAGAAAGATCTTGAACTGCGTGGCCCTGGTGAACTGCTGGGCATACGCCAGAGTGGCGTGCCGCAGTTTCGGGTCGCGGATCTCGCGCGAGACAGGGCATTGTTGCCGGCAGTACAGACTACAGCAACCCGGTTGCTGCGGGATAACCCGGGCCAAGTCCCGGGATTGATTGCACGATGGCTGGGTCACGGGCTGGATTTTTCCGATGCGTAAGCGCTGGGTTCAATACTGGCGACTGGCGCGTCTTGATCGACCCGTCGGATGGCTACTGCTGCTCTGGCCGACACTTTGGGCGCTGTGGATTGCAGGGGAGGGGCGCCCGCAACCGCAAATCGTGCTGGTGTTCGTGCTGGGTGTGGTGACCATGCGGGCGGCGGGGTGTGTCATCAACGATTATCTGGATCGGGATTTCGACCCCCACGTGGCGCGTACCCGCAATCGTCCACTCGCGACGGGTGCGGTGAGCCCATTTGAGGCACTCGTGTTGTTCGCTTTTCTGATGGCGCTGTCGCTGGGCCTGGTATTGACCCTTAACCGCGAGACGCTCGTGTTGGCGTTTGTTGGGGGCGCTATTGCGGTGACCTACCCTCTGGCAAAACGTTTTACCTACCTACCGCAGGTTTACCTGGGGTTGGCATTTTCCTGGGGGATTCCAATGGCTTTTGCAGCCCAGGATAAAACGGTGGGAGCGCTCGCCTGGTCGCTGGTGCTGGCTAACCTGCTGTGGACAGTGGCCTACGACACCATGTACGCCATGGCCGATCGCCCGGATGATCTCAAAGCCGGCATCAAGTCGAGCGCAATATTGTTTGGGCATTTTGATCTGGTGATTAATGCCGTGTTGCAGGCGCTGGCACTGATCACCCTGGTGTTGGTTGGTCAGTATCTGGGACTGAACAGCTGGTTCTACGCTGGCCTGGCAGGCGCTGGGGCTACGGCTTTTTACCAGAATCGCCTTTGTGCAGAACGGGATCGAACCCAGTGCCTCAAGGCTTTTCTTAACAATATCTGGTTCGGAGGCTTTGTTTTTGCAGGCGTTGTGCTGGCCTATATTTGATGACCATCATTAGTCGATTCCTGCCGGCACTGCGCCAGAATTCATACCAGAACCATTGAGCGTGATCACATGAAGAAGTTGAAATCGCACGGGCCACGATACTGGCGTGAAAAACTGGCGGGTGGCAGGGCTCATGAGGTCAAGGTGGCGCCAAAGCGCTTTGCCGGGATTCAGGCAGGACAGTTAATGCTGATTCCGACGCCGGCGATAGTTGATCGCTATATACGCTCTGTTCGGCCTGGCCGATTTATTGATTCAGTCGGATTGCGGGCACGCCTGGCAAAACGCTACCAGGCCGAGGTCAGTTGCCCTTTGGTGACTGGTATCTGCCTGGGTATCGTGGCCGAGGCTGCTTACGAGGCCATGAATGATGGCGTGCCCCTTGATAAGGTGACGCCGTTCTGGCGAGTGATCGATGAGTATTTGACTACTGCCGGCAAGCTGTCTTTTGATTCACGCTTTATCAAAGTACAGCGTGAGCGCGAATTGCCTGGTTTTGACTAAAGTCAGCGGGCCGATCACCTCGATCAACCTTAACAGGGATATTCGTTACTGCGCTGGTTGTTCGGCCAGTCCCATCTGGCCGCCACACCCGGCCAAGAGCCGTTTGGTGTGGGCATTGCCAGTTTCACAGGCGTGATCATGCGCGGCGGAGTTACCTGTGATTGGCGAACCTGATTGTCGCTGGCGTGACTTAACAGGACTCAAGCTTGGCGTATGCCAGCACCAGCCATTTGCTACCGCCTTGTTCGAAGCGTACCTGGACGCGGGCATGCTCGCCCTGACCTTCAACCGTCACTACGGTGCCGACGCCGAATTTGGCATGCTGTACTCGCCCACCCAGGGCAATGCCATTGGCTTGGGTCTGGGCGGCAGCCCTCGGCGCGATCTGGTTATTTTTTCTGGGTGCCCGGGTACGCAGCCCCGCACCCGCACGAATATCCTCAGCAAGCTTGAGCGGAATCTCTGACAGAAACCGTGACGGACTGGCGACATGTTCACGTCCGTGTAGCCGTCGTACTTCAGCACAGGTGAGCACCAATTGTTCCATCGCCCGGGTCATGCCGACATAGCACAGGCGTCGCTCTTCTTCTAATCCTCCAGGCTCATCCAGCGAGCGCTGGTGCGGAAACAGGCCCTCTTCCATACCGCACAGGAATACCAATGGGAATTCCAAACCTTTTGCCGAGTGCAAGCTCATCAGTTGCACGCAGTCTTCCCATTCAGCGGCCTGCCCTTCGCCGGCTTCCAAGGCAGCGTGTGCAAGAAAATCAGACAGGGCGTCAGTGTCTTCTTCACCGTCTGCTTCACTGGCGAAATTGCGCCCGGCACTGACCAGTTCTTCGAGGTTTTCTACCCGGGTGATTGCTTTTTCACCACGCTCCTTGCGGTAGTGGTCGATCAGACCACTGCAGCCGATGGCAAGGTCGATCTGCTCAGCAAGATCGAGGTCCTGGGTGTCTTGCGTCAATTGTTCAATCAATCCGATAAAGCCTGCCAGCGCTGTTTTTGCCCGCCCTGATAGTTCTTCAGACTGGCTAAGTGTCACGGCTGCCTTCCACAGCGATAACTCGTGTGTGCGGCCATATGCGCGCACGGCTTCGACGGTACGCGCACCGATGCCACGCGGCGGTACATTGACGATACGCTCAAAAGCCGGGTCAGAATCACGATTGGCTAACAGGCGTAGGTAGGCCAGTGCATCCTTGATTTCGGCACGCTCAAAGAAACGCAGCCCGCCGTAGACCCGGTAGGGTATACCCTGGGCAAGCAGCAGTTCCTCGAAGACCCGGGACTGGGCATTGGACCGATAAAGTATGGCGATACTGTCACGCCGTTGCCCCTGGCGCTGCCAGGATTGGACCCGGTCGATGACAAAACGCCCTTCATCGATTTCATCCAGCGCGCCATACAACTGAATCAGTTCGCCGTCTGCTCCTTCGGTCCACAGCTTTTTGCCGAGCCGATCGGCGTTCTGGTCGATCACGGCATTTGCGGCTTTGAGAATGTTGCCAGTCGAGCGGTAGTTTTGTTCGAGGCGGACAACCCGGGTGTTGGCAAAGTCCTGTTGCAGTTGATGCATATTCTCAATCCGGGCACCACGCCAGCCATAAATGGATTGATCGTCATCTCCTACTGCAGTGATTTGCTGGTGCTGCTGCGCCAGCAGTTTGAGCCAGCGATACTGGATGGCGTTACTATCCTGGAATTCATCAACCAGGATGTGCTGGAAGCGCTGCTGGTAGGTTTGCCGTAGCGCTTCATTCTCCTGCAGAAGCTCCAGCACCCGAAGCAGCAGTTCAGCAAAATCGACTAGCCCGAGTTTCTGGCAGATCTCCTCGTAATGGGTATACACCTGTACCAGGGTTTGCTGATAACTATCACCCCCACCCTGCAGGCTCTGTGAACGGCGACCTTCTTCCTTGTGGCTGTTGATAAACCACTGAATCTGGCGTGGCTGCCAGTGTCCCTCGTCCAGGTTGAGTTCACGCAGAGTCCGGCGGATCAGGCGGTATTGGTCGTCCGAATCAAGAATCTCAAAGCCACTGGGAAGGCCGGCTTCCTCATGGTGTGATCGCAGCAGGCGGTGGGACAGTCCGTGGAAGGTACCAATCCACATTCCACGTACCGAAAAACCCAGAAAATCCTCGATCCGCCGGCGCATCTCATTGGCTGCCTTGTTGGTGAAGGTCACTGCCAACACCGAAAACGGCGAAGCCTCCAGGGCCTGCACCAGATAGGCGATGCGATAGGTCAGTACCCGGGTTTTGCCGCTGCCCGCGCCGGCCAGGACCAGCACCGGCCCCGGTGGCGCGCCTACTGCCTCGCGCTGGGCGTCGTTCAGGGCATCAAAAATCCGCGAGACATCCATAGTCGTTAGCGGCGAGTGAAACGCTGACAGGCAAGACGGGGGTCAGTCGCAAATGCCAGGCGTGGCCCGGCGTCCCATAGCGATCGGTCCAGTTCTGGAAAATACACCAGATTTTCGCCCTCAACATGGTCGGGCACCCAGGTTACGTCGACAAAATTGCAGTATTTCAGGGCTTCGATGTACAACTGAGCGCCGCCGATAAACCAGATGTCACCACTGCAGCTATCGAGCGCTGCCTGCACTGATGAAAAACAGGGTACCGGGTTCAAGGTGGCCCGGGTAATCACCTTGTTTTGGCGTCCGGGCAGCGCCTTGCTGCCGATTGATTCCCAGGTGCGCCGACCCATGATTATCGTTGTGTCCAGCGTCAGGCGCTTAAAGCGCTTGAGGTCTTCAGGGTAGTGCCAGGGTAGCCCTCCCGCCTGGCCGATTACCCGGTTGGCTGACATGGCAACGATGGCGGCTCGTATGGGTATCGCGCCCGTTGCCGTTATGCCCGTGTTAGACGGCAACTTTGAAACCGATCGCTGGATGGGGCGCGTATCCACTTAGGCGGAAGGTATCGAGCAGCGAATCAGTGCTTGCTTCCAGCAAGCCGTCGATGTCCTCGAGTTTTTGCACCGATGGATCGATCTCAAGCTGCCCCAGCACAACCGGTTCGCGCAATAACTGTTGGCGCAGTCCGGGCACGTGATCGTACTCGGCCATAGAGCCATCGGCTTTGGCCGTGTATATATGCGCGTCGATCAGTGTGTGTCCAAAAAAGCCGGCGGGGATTCCACTGAAGCGGGAAATCAGTTCCAGCAAAAAGGCATATCCAGCGATGTTATATGGCAGTCCCAGCGCTACATCGCAACTGCGTTGGGTGAGATGCAGGCACAGCAGCGGAGCACCGCTTTCATCACGCTGCACATTGAGCACCCAGAAAGCGTGGCACGGTGGCAGGGCGCTGGATTGGGCGTTCCCTGGGGCCCAGGCTGATACGACCAAGCGACGACTGTCGGGGTTGTTGCGCAGCTCGCCAACCACCCAGCTGATCTGGTCATTAAAGCTCGTCTGGTTATCGTTGTGTACCGGAAAATGGCGCCAGAAATTACCATAGGCGCTTGGCACTTTGCCGTATTCATCAGCCCACGGATTCCAGAAACGACACCCATGTTGGCGCAGCAGGTCGATACGGGTATCGCCGGAAAGAAACCAGAGGTTTTCGACGACAATGTTTTTCCAGGAGATCTCCTTGGTGGTCAGAAGGGGGAAGCCCTGGCGCAGATCAATCTGATAGTTGACATTGAATGTTGATAAGGTATCGACCCCTGTGCGATTGGCTTTGCGCTGGCCCGTGTCCAGAACGCGGCGAACGACTTCAAGGTATTGCTGCAATCGATTCTCCCGGATAACGCTGCGTGTTTTGCCCGTTTTAGCCGGTTTCCCGGAAAAAGTGCTCTATTGCCTTGCGCGCCACAGTGGCCGATTTTACATACCAGACTTTGCGGTTAATACACATGGCAGCGAAAGCCAGCTTGCGGCCGTTTTTTTCAGCATAACCGACAAACCAGTCATAGCGCCCGGCTGGAGTTTCTCCAGTGAGGCTACCGGTTTTGCCGCCCACGTTAACTGCCTCCATGGTGCCGCGCGCGAAGTTCTTGAACGAGGCGCGTACTGAGCCATTAATCACGGTCTGTTGCATCAGGCTTTGCAACTCCTTGGCCGTGTCTGCCTTGACTATCTTCTTTCCGGGTGCGGTTTTAGCTTCATAGAGAATCAGGCCGTCTTCACCCACAATGGTTCGAACGAGGGTGGGTTGGACCCGGCGGCCACCATTGACAGCGGCGGCTGCTATCACAGCACCGTGTACCGGTGACAAGGTGGTGGTCCGTGTATAGCCGGCCGCAGTTTCGGCTATTGACCAATCGTCAGTGGGGTCCAGGTCTATGGCACTGGCCTCGAGAGTAAAGTCAGCACCCAGGCCCTGGCGAAAACCGAAAGCCTCGGCATAGGCAAAAAGCGTTTTTCCACCAACGAAACGCACACCGAGTCGGGCGAAGACAGTGTTGACCGATTTGGCAAAGGCGCTGGAAAGGGGGAGCCGCCGGGTCCACTGGTTATCCTTGTGTTCCAGGACGTTTTTTCGGTAAAGGCTCGTGGTTTTGCCATTAAAAGGAATCACGGTATTTGCGTTAGCCTTTCCGATATCAATCGCTGCGGCTGCGGTAATGATTTTGAATACTGAGGCTGCAGGATAACTGGCCTTCAGTGCAAGGTTTTCGCTGTTGTTGCCATCACGCCGATGATTAACCAGTGCCAGAATCTCACCGTTATCCGGGTTCAGGGCAACGAAAACACCATAGTCGGGGTCGAAGTGGTTGAATACTTGGGCAACCGTGTTTTGCAGTTGGGGATCGAGCGTGTATTGGATTGTAGCGGGGTAGTTTTTATTGCCGCGGCGGATCGTAATCTTTCGTGGGTAGCGGTTGGCGCTGATCGCGCGTGCGAGCGTATGACGTACCAATGGCCGGTCAACGCCCCAGATCTCCTGTCGTTGCCAGGATTTGGTGCCCAGGTTTTGAGGCGCGACCACAAGGCCTGCCACAAGCAGCATAAGCCACATGGGCACCAGCCAGGTAAAAGTCAGCCGTCGGCTTGACAGGGGTTTGATCTGCACAGGTTCGCTCATGAAGATGACTGGCTTTTTGTCAGAGTATCACGTGCCTCATTGACCAGAGCAGCAAGATAATCCGTGCCGCCGCGGTCGGTATGCAGGCGTTGAATCAGCCGTCGGTGTGCTTCGATGACCTCCTTGCGTGAGGCATCAGTTGTGACACCGAGAATCTCACTTGCCTGTGATTCTGACATCGACCCTTGTGGCGGCGTTGTGTGGCCAGCGGCTTCATCCTCGTTGCGCCAGGAATCACCCTGGGTGCGGTCAAGGTAGGCTTCCAGCAGTGCCGCAGACTGAGCATCGCGGCTTCGACACTCTTGCAACAGTTCCAGGAGCTGTAGTTTGGATAGATCACCCAGTGCGCGGCCCGCAAACGGGCCACTGATGACTTCCCCGTTTAGTTCACCGCTATCATGGTCAAGCGTCATTCGCAGCACTTCGGTTTCAACCCGGGACGTCTGCCCGGAGCTGGGCCCCCGGGTGGTTTTGAACAGGCGCCAGGCCTGGCGCGCGACCAGCAGCCGCTGCAACCAGGGGACTGCCGCGCTGATGATTGCGAACATCCAGTGAATTCGCCCGGTGACCACCAAAAGCAGTAAGGCGCCGGCCACACCGTACAGTACGATCAATTTCAGGGCGCGACTGCGCTGGACCGGGGTGGCTTTGCCCAGCCAGGATGCCAGCCACATCAGGCCAACCAGCGCGACCAGCGCCAGGAATACCCGTGCCAAGATCAGTCGCCGCCGTGCAGTTGCCGGGTCAGGCGCAAGGCTTCGCCACCGTGGCTGCGGCCAAGTTCCCGAAGGGCTTTAGGACCTCCCGCGGCATAAACAGCCACGGCGCACAAGAGGTCGCGTAACTGATCCGCACTGGCGGCATCAAAGCGACAATGCGCACCACGAGTCAATTGGGCGATACGGGCAAAGGTTTTCGCGGCGCCCGGATCACCGCCGTCCTGAAACAGAAATACCGGCACCCCAAGAATACTCAGTTGGCCAGCGAGGCGCGCCAGATTGTCCGGGGCCTCCTCCACGCAATCGCCAACGAATACCAGCGCATTGACTTGGCCATGGGTCGCCTGTTTTATAGTGTGTTGCAGTACCCGGGCGATTTGCGTTTGCCCAGCCCCACAGCGAATGGCGGTCATCACCGACAGCAACTCGTTGGCACGAGATGTCCACGGGGCAGCTTTGAATTCACCGTAGCCGCGGTAGTAGGCAAGTTGTATGTCCAGTCCACCCAGCGCTGCCGTCTGTTCGAACATCT
>Ga0207990_1001521_pt1 | contig 11723 bp, 5 predicted proteins | sample ETNtaG_8_FD_185780 | JGI IMG/M metagenome (GOLD analysis project Ga0207990, IMG submission 185780) | Marine microbial and viral communities from oxygen minimum zone, Eastern Pacific Ocean - ETNP201406SV75 (SPAdes) (version 2) | ecosystem: Environmental > Aquatic > Marine > Oceanic ...
CGGGACCGGCCGCCCCCTCGCCCTGGTGCCACGCCATGGCCCGCCGCTCCGGCACCAGCACACCGCCGGCGTTGAACGCCCGGTAGCCCAGCTCTGTGTCCTCGGCACCCCACTGGGTGAACGACTCGTCGCTGCCACCCAGGTCGTCGTAGAAGGCCTTCGAGATGCCGAGGTTGCCGCCGGTGACGATGCGGAACAGGTCGGTGTCGGCCGAGGTGAGGTCCTTCGTGCGAGACATGTGGAACTCGATCCACTGCGGTGACGACACGTTGCGGCCGCCCACCAGGTCGTCGATGCTGCGGGCCGCGGCCACGTCCTGAGGGGTGATCCCCGTGAAGTCGACGTGGTTGCGAAAGCCCAGGGTCAAGATGCGGTCGTCCAGGTGGTGCCAGCGGGCGTGGGCCTCCACCTGCGTGGGTTCGGGGACCATGTCGCAGTCCAGGAACACCAGGATCGACCCGGTAGCGGCGGCTGCGCCGGTGTTGCGGGCACGGGCCAGCCCGAAACCGGCGCGTTCCTGGGCCACCACGCGGGCCTCGAACGGTGCCCCCGGCGGGACGACTATGGGCGGGTCGGACCCGTCGTCGGCGATGACCACCTCGAGGAGGTCCATCGGGTAGGTCTGGTTGGCCAGCGCCGCGAACGTGAGGGCGAGGGCCTCCTGGCCGTTGTAGCAGGGCACCACCAACGTGACTCGCTGGCTGGGTTCCCAGTAGCCGATCTCGCCGGGGTTGAGCGACCGCCAGTCGTTTCCGTGCACGACGTCCGGGTTCACGGTCGGTCACCCGCCATGACCGGCCGGCGTCGGATCGTCGTCGTGTTGGAAGCGTTCATGGTCTGGTCCGTCACTGGGAGAGGAGGTGGCTTCGGAGGTCGGCACCGGTCACCACGGCGTACGTGCCGCTGACGGCCAGCGCACCATCGCCCACCGGTCCGTCCAGGAAGGCCGGAAGGCGGTCGAGGCGTATGACCACCCGGTCGCCGTCGGCAACGGTAGCCACGCCGGCAGGCGAGGCGACGGCGCCCGGCGGGAGGCCCCACGCCCGCGAGATCCACGTCGGCCACGGCACCTGCGGTGTGTGCCACACCGTCGTCTGGCCGTCGGCCGGTCCAATGGCGTCAACGAGGCGACCCGCCTCGGCGGGAGCCCCGAAGTACCGGTCGTGGGTGGCGCCGGGCGAGAGGCCGACCAGGGCGACAACCAGCAGCACGACCAACGAAACCTCAACCACACCACGTCGCAGGCCCGACAGAGCGCAGCCGACCCGTTCGGCCAGGGCGGCAAAGCCCGGGAAGAGGGCCATGAGGGCCGGGAAGTTCCAGTAGTCGTGGACCCAGGCGTTGTCTGCCGGGACCACGGCGAACACCACGACCATGGAGGCCAGGACACCGGTCAGGAACCGCGACCGGGCATCGGCCAACCCGGCCACAAGGGCTGGCACGGCCAGCACCAGGTACCAGGCCGGCAGCAGGCGACGGGCGAACGTCCACTGGCGGTCCAGGAACTCACCAACCGTCCAGTCGAAGCCGACCCGACTCCCGGCGTGGTCCGAGAGTTCTGTTACTCCACCACCCTGGGTGACCCAGGCCAGCACCACGAGCGCCCCGACGGCCATGCCCGCGCCGACGACGACGACCGTTCGGTCGAGGCCACGGCGCCTCAACAACCAGAGCCACAGGAGCGGGGCCAGGAACACGCCCTGCCAGGAGGCTGCCACGGCTGCGGCAGAGGCCACGGCGGTCCGCCGCAGACCCCGACCGGTTGCCCCGTCGGCCACCTCGTCGGCCACAAGGAGGACCATTCCGACCATCAGCAGGTTGGGCAGGAAGCCGAGGCCGAGGCGCCCGTAGATCCACCAGAACGGTGTGGCCACCAGCGCCCCGGTGGCAGCAGCGACCGGCAGCGGACCGAAGCCCATGCGGCGCCCCACCCAGAAGAAGGCCGGCACGGTGGTCAGGCCCGCCAGGTAGCTGACGGCCTTCAACTGCCACAGTCCCTGGCCGAACACCGTGGAGACCGCCAGGTGGATGCCGGTCAGGAGCGGCGGATGGTGGGTGTAGGGCACCTCGGAGAACGGCTCCCAGGCGGCGCCGAATGACGAGCCGGAAGGGCCCAGGTCCCAGAAGTTGCGGACGTGGAGGGCGAACTGGCCCATGATCCGACCCTCGTGGGAGTCGCCGAGCGGCAGGCCGAACGAGCGGGCCCAGGTGACCACCAGGAAGGCCGTGAGGGCCGCCACCAGCAGCGTCGGCGCCCGGTCGACGACCCGGGACGCGGCGTCCGTGTGTGGTGGCGCCCCCGGCCGGTTCATCACCTCACGATAGTGTCGACCACCGTGGTTGACCGGGTGACCGTAGGCGGATGGGTCGGCTCGACGAACCTCGGCGACGAACTGCTGTTCCGCATCCTGAGAGACCTGCTGGGCGCCCGTGGCGTCACCGTGGGTGGACCCTCCTTGGACCCGGCCGGCACAATGGCCGTCCACGGCACCGAAGCCCACGGCCACCTGAACCCGTCGGCGCTGCGCCACAGCCTGGTGGCGTCCGACGCCTTCGTGTTCGGCCCCGGTGGCCTTCTGCAGGACGAGACAGGCATCTGGAACCTCCCCTACCACCTGCGGCGCATCCGGATGGCCCGCCGCGCCGGGCTGCCGTGGGCCGGCATCGGCCTGGGTGCTGACGGGTTGACTACTGAAAGGGGCCGGGGCCAGGTACGAAAGGCGCTGGTAGGACACACGGCGATCGCCGTACGGGACGGAGCGTCGTTCGACGCCCTGCGGGAACTGGGCGTGGAGCGGATCGTGCGGACCGCCGACCTGGCGTTCCTGGCCGAGGTGCCACAGGTGTCCGCCGACGGCGTGCTCGGGGTGTGCCTACGGGCCCCGCAGAGCGGGCGGTTCCGGCCCGGAGCACTCGACCACGCCCACCGGTGGCCCGACGGTCGGGCTGACGCCATGGCGACGGCGCTGGACGAGACGGCCCGGGCAACCGGGCTGACCGTGCGGTTCCTGGCCTTCGACGCCCCCAGCGACGGCGCTGTGCACCGGCAGGTCGCCGAGCGGATGGCCACGGCGGCCGAGGTGGTCGAACCGGAGCTGGACGGCCTGGTGGCCGCGCTGGCCCGGGTCGACGCCATGGCCACCATGCGCTACCACGGTGCCGTGCTGGCTGCACTGGGAGGCGCCGGCGTGGTGGCGCTCCCGTTCTCGCCGAAGCTGCGGTCCATCGCCGACGACCTGGGGCCCGGCGCCACGGTGCTGGACGACGCCACCAGCGGCCTGCCGGTGGCCGTTGCCGGCGTGCTGGGGCACCGCCACCACCTCGCCGACCGCGTGGACCGCCTACGCACCCTGGCCGGTCGCAACGTCGAGGTACTGGACGACCTGTTGGGGGCCTCGTGAACGCCCGATGGCGCCTCGGGGGCCTGCGGGCGCTCTGGCTGGTCGTGGTGGCAGTCCTGGCCATCTGGCTGGCCACCAGCCGGTGGACTGCCATGACAGGCCTGGTCGGCGACCTCAGGCCGCTGCCCCTGGCCCTACTGATCGGCGCCTCGTGCCTGCTGCTGGTGCCCAATGCAGCCTTCTGGACCCTGGCCCTGCGGTCGATGGGCCAGCGACCCCGGTACGCAACGGTGCTGAACGTGTCGGCCCGGGCGTTGCTGACCCGCTACGTCCCGGGCGGCATCTGGTACGCCGCGGGCCGCGGAACGCTGCTGCGAAAGCACGGGATACCGATGGCGGCGTCGGCGACCGCCGGTGGCCTGGAACTGGCCCTCGGCGCCCCGATGGCCGTCGTGGTCGGCATGGTGCTGCTGGCGGTCGCCGGCGAGCTGGCCGCATGGTTGGCTGTCGTGGCGGCCATCGCCCTCCTCGTGGTCCTCACGGTCGGCGGGTCGATCATCGGCCGCCTCATGGCCCGGTGGGCCCGGAGGAAGGGCACCGAGGCCCCCTCGATACTGCCGTCAGCCGCGTTACTGCGGCTGGCCGCCGTGCTGGTCGTCTACTGGCTGGCGATCGGCACCCTGTTCTGGGCCTACCTGGAGGTGGTCGGTCCGACGGCGTTGCAGTGGGGCCACACGGTGGGTGCCTTCGGCGTGTCGTGGGGCATCGGGTTCTTCACCCTCTTCGCCCCGCAGGGCATCGGCGTGTTCGAGGGTGCGCTGGTGACGGTGCTGGACTGGGGCGCCGACGCCGTGCTGCTGGTGGCCGGCTTCCGGGCCGTGCTGCTGGCCCGCGACCTGCTCCTCACCGCAGTCGCCGAGGTCCTCGCGCGGCGGGGTGGAAGCAGGGTCTAGGCGCCGCCCGACATCTCGACGAGGACGTCGACCACCTCGGCCGCCGGCCGCTCGTCGCCGAGCCGCAGCGGCCGTCGCCAGGCTTCCGGATCGGCCAGGAAGCCTTCGACGAGGTCGTCGTCGTACCGGCTGACCAGCACGCTCTCCCCGACGCCGTCCGGCCGCTCGGTGCGGTCACGCCAGAGCACGGTGGGCACGCCTAGGCGGGCGCACTCCTCCTGGATGGACCCGCCGTCGGTGATGACGAGCGGCGCAGCGGCCAGCATCGTGACGAACTCGTCGTAGGGAACCAGGTCGCTGGTGGCCACGCCGAGGGCCTCGACCGTGGGACGCCCGCCACCGCGGGACAGCACACCGTCGGTCGGCGGATGCACCACGAACGTGACCGCCAGGCCCCGGTCGGCCAGGCGGCCGAGGAGGGACAGGAAGCCGTTGAACCGCTCGGACCGGTGCAGGTTCTCGACGCGGTGCATCGTGGCCACCACTGGCCCGGAAGCCGGCTCCACGTCGATCAGGGCGTCCCGCAGTGCCTCCAGGCCGGTGTTGCCGGACGTCTCGACGATGCGCGCCTTGAGCCCCATTGACCGCAGGTTGTCTCCTGACGAGGCGTCCGGGGCGAAGCACACGTCGGCCCGGCGCATCACCATCACCCGGATCAGCTCCTCGGGAAACGGGTGCATGAAGCTGCCGGACCGCAGCCCGGACTCCAGGTGGGCCACAGGCAGGCCGGCCCGTCGCGCCATGAGGGTTGCCAGCAGCGTCGACGGGGTGTCACCGTGCACCAGGCAGATGCCGTCCCGACCACCGAACACCCGGGACCGCAGGCGCCTCCGGCTGAGCAGCAGTCCTGCAAGGCCCAGCGCCCAGCGGACCGCTGCCGGCAGCGTGTCGGCATCGGCATCGCCGCCCAGGCGGACGTCGGGGTCCCTGATCCCGAGGCGTTCACGCAGCACAGGCAGGTAGGCGCCGTGCTGGCCGGTCTCGACCAGGCGGTACGACACGCCGCGCCGGTCCAACTCGCGCAGCACCGGCGCGACCTTGATCGCCTCGGCCTTGGTACCCCAGATGACGTGGATCAGGGGAGTATCGCCGATGCAGCCGTCAGTCGAGGTCGATCGTGCAACTCTCGTTGCGAAGCGTCCCATCGCTGTAGATGGTGCTGCACCAGAACGACCGACGGTCGACCATTCCGGCGACGAGCGCCCCGGTCATGTTCACCGACATCATGTCGGCCTCCATGAACAGCGCCGCTGTCAGGTCGGCCCGCACCATCGTGGCGTGCGACAGGTTGGTGCGGAAGAACAACGCCCCGGACGCCTTCACGTCGTCCATGTTGGCACCAGCCAGGTTCGTGTTCGACAGGGCCGTACCTGCCATGTTCGCCCCCGCCAGGTTCGCACCGGTCAGCATCGTGCCGTTGAAGAGAACCCCCTCCAGGTTGGCCCCCGAGAGGTCGATCCCGGGAAGGATCATGCCTGCCAGGTTCTCCCCCGCCAGATCCACACCGGCGCAGTCTGCATTGGGTGCCAGTTCGCAGGTCGGGCGTGTCGAGGAGGTCGGACCCGGCTCGGTGGTGGTTGTCGCCTCGGCCTCCTCCTCCTCGGCTGCCTCCTCGGCGGCTTCCTCGGCGGCTTCCTCGGCTGCCTCCTCGGCTGCGGCCTCGGCTGCCTCCTCCTCGGCTGCCACAGTTGTGGCCTCCTCCTCCTCGGCTCCCCCACCGCAGGCGCCGGCGATGAGCGCCAACGCAACCAGTCCGGCTGCGATCCCAGCGCCCGCTCGGCGTCCCTTGGTGTTCGTCATGTTGACTCCCGATCCGTTTGTGTCCGTCATGTTCATCCTGCTCAGTCCAGGGCGAAGATCAGCACCATGGCGGTGAGGGCATTTGCCGTGTACGGCTCCCCGTCCTCATAGACCGCCGCAGAGCCATCGGCCTGGAACAACTCGATGACACCATCAGCCGTCCGGGTTGCAATCAACTCGGACCCGTCAAAAGCCAGGACCGGCTGCAGCTCACCGTCAGTCAGGTTGCCCAGCGCCGCAGCAAGCGTCGCGGGCGCCATGGTGATTACCACGCCTGTGTCCGAGGTGACAGCCGTCGCCGAGTTGCCCTCTGTGTCCCTGATGGACTGCTGGGTGCCATCGGCCGAGACCTCCACCGTGGCTGCCTCCGCCTGGCGGGCAGCGACGGCGTCGTCGGCCGCCAACTGTGCCTCTTCGACCGCCTCCTGGGCTTCGGCCGCCATTTCCTGAGCTTCCTCAAGTTCGGCCTGGGCCTCAGGACTGTCATCTCCGATGGTCGCCAGGGTCGCCACCTGAACAGCTACCAGCGCGTCCTGAAGTTCGCCGTCCTTTTCGTCAACCTCGGCTGCGGCCTGATCGGCCTCAGCAGCTGCCGCGGTGTATGCCTCACCGTTAGCCGGAACCTCGATCTCCATCCCGCCGGTAGCGGTGAAGGAGGATTCGACCACCAACTCCCCACCCTCTGTGATCACGGCGCCGGCTGACGGGTTGAACACCACCACGCGGGCCGACTCTTCGGCCGGTGGGGCGTCGACTGCAGCCGCTGTCGCCGAGTCGCTCGCAGCGGTGGCCTCCTCGGCACTGGTTGCAGCGTCATCAGCGGAGTCCATGAGGGCCTCGACGTAGGCGTCGCGATCACCAAAGTTGTCGACAGCCGTCTCGGCCGCCGCCAGGAAATCGTTCGCCGCGGCGAGGGACTCTGTGGCAGCTGCCAGTGCCTCGGGGTCGTCCGGGTCGACGGCATCCATCGCCGCCTCCGCTGAAGCGACCTGTGACTGGGCCAGCTCCGCGGACTCGTGCGCCCGGTCCGGCAGCGTCAGGGCCGACTGCACAGCAGCGGCCAGGGCTGCTGCGGCTGTAGCTTCAGCTTCCTGAGTGGAGGCGGCCACCGAGGCGGTAACCAGTTCGGCACGTGCATCAGCGGCTGCCTCAACCGCCGCGAAGACGTCCATGTTCGGGTCGGCTACGGCGATAACGACCGCGGTCGCCTCGGCCTCGGTTGCCTCCATCAGATCGACCATGTACTCAGCCTGTCGGGCCACAGCCGAAGTCTCCTGGACCATGGCCAGTGCCGTCTGGGCGGCCGCAACCTCGTCGTCGGTGGCGTCGTCGGCCGTGGCGGCAGCTACAAGACCTTCAGCAGCTTCCATGGCCTCGGTCGCCGAGTCGCGGGCGGCTGAAAGGTCACCCTCAGCTTCCTCCCTGGCGTCGGATGCCGCAGACAGAGCGTCATTGGCGATTCCTGCCGTCATGTCAGGGTTGTCCAATGCCACGGCGACAGCGTTGGCGTGTGCGACCGCCGTTTGCGCGGCGTCAACCGCTGCGCTCGCGTCTTCGGCCTCCTCGCCGGCCAGTTCGGCTGCGTCATCGACCGCTGCCGTATCGCCGGCAACGACCGCATCGGCAATCGCCTGTGCCCGGTCCGCTGCAGCAGTAGCAGCGTCTGCGGTCGCCTCAGCTTCGGCGGCGGCGACAAGGTTCGGGTCGGCAGCAGCCGACGACTGGAGCGTAATGACGCCGTCGTCGCTGAGGACGTAGCCGACAGAGTTGCCGCTGGACAGCGTCACCGTTGTCGAGCCTGCGTCGGGGTCCTGGAGAATCCCTCGAGGTGCGACACCCGGGACCGGCTCGTCCGGCGCCTCAGCGGCGTACTCGGCTGCCTCCTCGGCTACCTCCGCGGCTGCCTCAGCAGTCTCGGTAGCGGCGTCGGCGGCCTCAGCGGCAGCGGCAGCGTAGGCGTCGGTGTCGGCGTACTCGTCGGCCGTCGCCTGGGCCGCCTCGGCGTCAGCCACGACATCCGCCAGAACAGCCGCAGCCTGGGCCACAGCTTCCGCGTTGTCCGGGTCTACGTTGTCAACCGCCGCCTGAACCGCTTGGAGTTCCAAGTCGGCGGCGACAGCAGCTTCAGCAGCCTGTGCCGGCGCAGCTAGGGCAGCGTCGGCGGCGGCGGCAATGGCGGCGTCAGCGGCGGCGGCGGTAGATGCAGCCACGGCCTCGTCGGCGGCGGCCTGCGCTGCGGCGCGAGAGGCGTCGAGCGCCGCAGCGGCAGCCGCGACGTCCATGCCGGGATCGCTCACAGCCTCTGCCACAGCCGTTGCCTGGGCGGCGTCCTGGGAAAGCAGGGCGGCCACGGCATCGGCCCGGGTTGATGCGGCGCTGGATTCCTGCGCGACGGCGACAACAGCGGTCGCAGATGCGAGGAGGTCCTGGACGGCGTTGGCGGCACCGAAGAGCTGCAGAAGCGGGTTGTCGTCATCGGTCTGGGTGGAACGACGCGACGAAGTCTGTTGTCCCTCTGCGTTCGCCTGGGCCTCCAGGTAGGCCTGGATATCCTCCATGGTGAAGCCAGCGTCCAGAGCCTCCTGTAGGGCCTCCTGCTGGTCTGCAGCAGCCTCCTGCAGCTGCTCGGTCACCAGGGCCATCTCCTCGGCATCGGACGCTGCTTCCTGTTCAGCCTGGTCCGCTTCAGCCTCCGCATTGTCCGCGGCGGATTCTGCCGCCTGTGCCGCTTCGTTAGCCACCTCTTCAGTCATGTTCGGATCGTTCATGGCCTCGGCGACCGCGACGTCCTCCAGCCAGTCGTTGGCAGCTTCATCAGCCGTGTCAGCGGCGCCTTCGGCCTCGACCGCCGTGGCGTCGGCCTCAGCATGTATCGCCTCGGTATCGCCGGAGTCGATTGCGTCGGCAATGGCTACAGCCCGATCGGCCTGGAACTCGGCCGCATCGAAGTCCTCAGCCGCATCGGCGGCAGCGTCCGCGGCCACGTCGGACTGGCTCGGAGGCTTGTAGAGGGCACTGAGCGCACCGTCCTCGTTTTCGGCGCTCAGCATCGCCACACCGTCCGGTGTGTTGGTAAGCATCGAACCGTCCTCGTTCACAACGGACTCAGAGACGTTGCCCTCGGGATCAACGAATGTCGTGGCACCGTTGGGCTTCACCTCAACCTTGGAACCATCGGACATCTCGGTCTGGAGGGCGCCGTCAACCGCTCGTTCGGTTATCTGGGTGCTGCCGTCGGGGAAGGTCACGGCGGTCTTGCCGGTGACCGGGTTCGACTCGGTGACCATGCCCTGAGGGTCGGTAACAACCACGCTGCCGTCCGGGTTCTCACGGCTCACGAAGTCGCCGCCATCAGCGGTGGTGTAGGTGGTTGCCCCGGATGCCGGGTTGTAGCGCTGAACGCCACCATCGGGCATGTTCTTCTGGACGGTCCCGTCGTCGAGGGTGGACGTGACCGTCTGGTCGCCGTTCGGGGCGATCTCGATCTCCCAACTCCCGTCCTCGGCCTCCATCTTGGAACTGCCGTCTGTCATCAGGGTCACCGAGGAGCCGTCTTCTGCGGTGACCTTCTTGCCACCGAAGCCCCATTCGTCGGTGAACTCCTCAGATCCGTCAGCGTTCACGACGTTGACGGAACCGTCGCCCATCTGGGTGACCAGCGACCCGTCTTCCTGGAAGAACGACTCGTCCCTGGAACCGTCCGGGTTGATGCGCTCGAAGGTGCCGTCGGGCCGGGTCACTTCGACCAGGCCGTCGGAACTGCGGGTCATGAAGTTGCCGGTCTCCTCATCGAGAACCTTCTCCATGGACCATCCGGACGGCTCGATGTAGACCTCGCCACCGTTTTCCAGTTCCATCTTGGTGCCGCCATCAGCAGCTGTGGTTACCTTCGCTCCGTCATCAGTGATCTCGGTGACCGTTGTAGCGCCGGTGATGCTTGTGAACTGGCCTGAACCGTCGGCGTTCTCCTGGAGAACAGTGCCGTCGGGGTTGGTCTGTATGAAGCCGCCGTCGTCGGTGACCTCGCGCTCCATAGCCTTCCCGTCGCCCCAGAACACGGTGAAGCTGCCGTCATCACGGACGACCTGGCTCATACCGTCCTCCCAGGCCATGGCCTGACCCCCGTCGCCCATGTCGAATGCCATCGGCGGCTGGAACTGCTGGACGCCCTCGTCCTCAAATCCCGGCGGTGCAAACCCGCCCTCGGGATCGAACCCGCCGGCTACGCCCTCACCCTCAGGGCCGAAGTCGCCCTCCAGGCCCGGACCGCCAGCCACGCCGAAGAACTCGGCCGCATCGAAGCCACCTTCCATGTTGGGATCGAAGAAGTCCATGACCCCTCGTTCCATACCCCCGGCCTCCGGGTCGAAGTCGCCCTCTGGACCGCCCGTATAGGACTCGAAGAAGGTGCCGAACGGGTCGCCGCCCGGTCCGCCCTCAGGGCCGAAATCGCCCTCACCCTCAGGGCCGAAGTCGCCAGGCCCGCCGAACGTGAAGGCCCGCTGCGGTTGGAAGAAGTCGCCCTCGAGGCCACCCTCCTCGTTGAACTCGAAGACCGGACCGTTCCAGCCAGCGCCACCCTCAGGGGGTCCGAACGGATCTCCCTCAGCGCCAGGACCGAAGGGATCGCCACCCTCGGGACCGAAGTCGCCAGGTGCACCGAAACCGGGAACACCCTGGCCGGGAGCTCCCATAGCGGGGGCACCCATCATCATGGAATAGAAGTCGTCGCCTACTGCGCCGGCGTCTTCACCGAACGACTGGAAGCCGGCGAACTTCGCCTGGCGCCCCGCGCTGTCGGCGAAGTCGTCCATGAAACCACCAGGACCGTCGGCCTGGTCATCGGGGCCGAAACCTCCAGCGGCTGCGAAGTTTCCATCATCGCGGAAGCCCTGATCGCCGGTGGCGAACGGATCACCAAACGGATCGCCCAGGCCACCCGGTACACCAAGGTTGAAGCCCTGATCGCCGAAGCCACCCTCATCGCCGAAACCGGCGAAACCGGCACCCTCATTACTGAAACCGATATTCGGATCGAAGCCCGGATCGAAGCCTTCACCATCCTGGAAGGAAGTCAGCGCGCCGCGCAGCATGTCCTTCATGTCCGGGCCGCCTTCACCACCATCGTCGACCGAAGCAAAGAAGTCGTTTACGTCCATCCCACCCTCAGGGGGTCCGAACGGATCTCCCCCTGGACCAGCCAGGAAGCCGCCCTGCTCGCCAAAGGGATCGACGAAGCCCTCGCCACCGCCACCCCGGCCGCCGCCGCCATCACCGAAACCGCCACCACCGCCGTCATCACCGAAACCGAAACCACCGCCGTCATCACCGAAACCAGCAAAGAAGTCGTCGGTGTCAGCAGGCCGGTACTCGCCGGCGTCGAAACCGCCATCGCCGAAACCGGCAATGCTGTCAGTCCCACCGAAACCGGCGCCCATGTCGCCGCCCATACCGGCACCCATGTCGCCCCGATCACCGAAGCCGCCCGTCTCAAAGCCGCCCTCGCCATCAAAGCCGCCACCGCCAGGCATCCCTATGCCGCCGTCATCACCGAAACCGAAACCGCCACCGCCGCCGCCGTCATCACCGAAACCGAAACCGCCACCGCCACCGTCATCACCGAAACCAG
>Ga0207990_1001523_pt1 | contig 11716 bp, 3 predicted proteins | sample ETNtaG_8_FD_185780 | JGI IMG/M metagenome (GOLD analysis project Ga0207990, IMG submission 185780) | Marine microbial and viral communities from oxygen minimum zone, Eastern Pacific Ocean - ETNP201406SV75 (SPAdes) (version 2) | ecosystem: Environmental > Aquatic > Marine > Oceanic ...
ATCAACAACCACGGAGCAAACAGGACTGGTACTTGAAAAATTTCCTGCTGAATCTATAATTACATAGGTAAATAAATAAGTATCTGCACCCAGGGGAGTACCTACTTGTATTGTATCTGTTATACCTTGGCTCATGGAATCCGCTTTGCTTAATACATCACCGGTTCCTGTATCATAAAACAATCTAATCGAATCCTGCACTATTGGGAGTTCAACTAATTCAAATCTTGGCGATGAATTATTTGTTATATTGTCAGTATTGTCAAACCCTGCGTCATCTTCAACCAATAAATCTGGCGCACTGGCTGACATAGTTGGGGGTTGCGTGTCCACACGGATCGTTAAAGTTTTATCAGAAACGATTGATAAATTTCCTGCCAGGTCTCTTGCAAAAATAGATATCACATTGGAACCCTCAGCCAAACTATCTGTGGTGAAAGTCATCGTTGCATTGGTCGCTTTCAAGCGCTGGTTAAGCACATCATTTACATGGAGATAAACAGAATCTGTCACAGTCAATTCAGAGACACTGAATTCAGGCGTATAATCATTAGTCAAATCATCATTATCTTTCGTACCTGAATCTGAATCAATGGCAAGATCGATTTCGACCGTTGAAACATTAGGTGGCGTTATGTCTACTGTTACACTTAAACTGGACGACGCAGCCGAAGTATTCCCAGCAGCATCCATTGAAAAAGCTGTATAGGCAGCTGTCTCTGCATCGCTAATGGTAATCTCTTGTGTCGTGGTTTCTATAGCAACATAGTCATCCAACGTGACGTCACCTGCTTTAAGGTAAAGTCGATCTCCAGGAGTGAGAGACCCTACAGAAAATCCAATGGTGGTATTATTGGTTATATTGTCTGAGTCAGATACGCCAGTATCTGTCCCGGATGTTAAATCTGGTGTAGCTGGCTGGCTCGAACTCGTAGCATCCACTGTTACAGTCAATCCCGAACTTTCTAATGATTCATTCCCGGCAGAATCAATCACTATGTAGGTGAAGGAATAGTCATTATCGGACAATACGGAAGAAACCATCACAGTATCCAGCGTTCCTTGTCCCATGCGATAGGCGCCACATAGTACATCATCGGCATCGACATCAATATTATAAAATAATCTAATTGAGTCAGGAACTGCTGGAAGCCCCGATAATATCAGTTTTGGTTGTGTTATATTTGTAATGTTATCCTCATTTTCAAATCCCTTATCATCTGATTCCAATAAGTTGGGAACAGTTGCAATATCCCAGGGTGTTGTGTCCACTTTTACGGGAAGAGCCGTAGATAGGTCAGATACATTTCCCGCGAGATCCATAGATTTAACGGATACTGAATATCCAAGAACATTTTCAGCCAGTGTTGTGGACGTAAGAGACAAGGTTGTGGTAATAGCTTTATCTTTGACAGTTGTGGTGGTACCATCAATCACAAGATAAATAGAATCACTTACTTCTAATCCCGTCACTGTAAAGGTGGGTGTTACATCGTTTGTCAAATCATCTTCATCATCTACGCCCGTATCAGAACCGCTATCCAAAGCAACAACAACACCAGTCATCACGGTTGCTGTTTTATCAAAAGTAACAGAAGTCTCATCCAAGGTAGCAATTACATCAGCATCTCCCGGGTTCCCCGCTAAATCTTCAAAAGAGATTACAAATGCGACCACGGCTTCAGTATCATCATCTTGCATGAGATAGGTTCCTGTCCATGTAGTGCCACCATCACCAGTAGTAGGTACGACCGCATCACCGGCTATGGTAAAAATAGGCGAACTATGTAAAGGGTCATTATCCGCTGTAATTACAAGTGTAATCTCGTCTCCGGTTGTAGCTCGGTCAGGGTTGTATGTATTATTGGATGAAATAGATACAGCTGATAATGTGGGGACTGTTTTGTCAAAAGTGACATTGTCTCCAGATAATTTTGCTAGTTGAGTTACCCCTTCATTTCCGGCATAATCCATGAATGCAACCGAAATAGATAGGATTCCTTCTGAATCACTTTCTAACATTTGTAACGTACCTGTCCAAGATGCTGCAGTTACACCCACGACTTCTGATATTGCCTTGCCAGCTATCAATATTGTTGGTTGTTGCAGGATTTCGCCTGCTTCAAAGGTAACGGTAACATTATCATCCACTTTACACATACTGGCATCATTGTCATTATTTGATGCGATGGTCAATGTTGCGGCGACTGGGGGTGTTTCGTCATATGTAACAACCGATGCATCACTGGTTGCGTCCACCTGTTCGCCTGAATTACCATTTGTAGCATCAAAATCAATTGTGAAAGGAATTATTGTTCCTTCCCCACCATCATCATCAGTATCATCTGCATATGGCTCGCCCAAGTCATAAGTAGCCGCCCAAGATTCATAGGAACCATTATGGGATAATGTTTTTGTTGCAAGAAATTCATCATTTTCGTTAATGGTTATCAAGACTGTGTTTTGAATTAATTGTTCAGCCGAATTAAATGTAAGTGTAAGAAGACTTTCGGTATTTGCATAGTCAGTATGCGCAGAATTATCAGAAACGAATACAACACTGCTTAACACAGGTTCTGTTTTAGAAAACGTTACATTATTTCCATCAATATCATTGGTAATTGCAGAATGGGGATCTCCTGCATTGCCGGCACTATCAGAAAATGAAATATTAAACGCAACTTGTCCATTGGCATCACTTTCTATCATCGTGTAGGTTGCGGTCCAACTTTTTGCATCTGCCCCTATAACAACATCAGCTGGGTTGGTCGCTATTGTGATAGTGGGTTCTTGAATATTTTCATTAGTAGCCACTAACAATGTTATAATATTCAACGGAACAGCCAACTCAGCACCATTAGTATTATTAGAGGCAATAGAAGCCATAGTAATAGTAGGTGTCCCATAATCAACTGTAACATTTTTCCCTTCTAATACACCTGATATAGGGTCGCCACTATTACCAACAACATCTTTGAATGGTATACTAAAAGCGGCTATCCCTTGTGTAGAAGCATCAGTTACTGTTTTAGTAGCCGTCCAATGTTGAGCATCTACTCCAAGTATTTCATCAACAAGTAAATCGGAGCCTAACATTTCAACATCCGAAACTACTTGCAGATTTTCATTGGAAACAAATGTCAAGGTAATTACATCATCTTCTGTTGCCCAATGTGCAAATGATCCATTATCAGATGCAATGGTTACAGTACCTAGTGTAGGCGCCGTCATATCGAAAATAACAGAACTTCCATCTTCGGTGGCAGCTACCGTAGCACCCGTATTACCAGCAGGATCATCATAAAGTGAAATATTTATTGAGATAGGAAGATTATTATAGTCATCTTCATCAGAGTCAGACATCTCATATGTTGCACTAAAACTAGTAGCGGTATTTCTGGTGACAACTGCCGTATTACCTGCAATAGTGACTGTTGGATCAAGGCCAGTCTTGAGGTCCTCATCTGACACAAGCGTAACTGTTATCACGTCTCCTGATTTTGCTCTAGTGAAATCATCAAGTGCAGTTGCGGCAGAAACTTCATTATTCGATTTAATTGAAACAGTTGTAAAACTAGGTGCTTGTTTATCGAAAGAAACTCCTCCATTTGCGTCATCAACCGTCCAAGCGACTACCTGCACCCCCTCATTACCCGCTAAATCTAAAAAATCCACCGTAAATGCAATTACGTCTGCAGTTGCATCGGTTGGTAGCATTTCATATGTAGCCGTATAAACACTCTCACCATTGGTACCGGTGGCAATAGTTGCAGCATTAGCCGCTATCGTTATTGTTGGCGTTTGTATATTATTATCTGCAACGATAGAAACAGTAATGTCATCACCTGCCTTAGATAAAGTTCCAGAAGGTGCATTGGTATTACTCGATGTTATACTTACACTAGGAAGCGTGGGGATTGTTTCATCAAAAATAACATCATTACCACTCACAATTTCAGTTACTCGAGTACCTGCATTACCCGCATAGTCAAAGAAATCAATTGTAAATGGAACCGTGTCTTCATCATCTCCAGCTGCAGCAGTATAGGTTGCTGTCCAGCTAGCCCCACTCCCTGAAACGGTAGTAGCTTCAGTTAATATAGTAACTGTAGGATCTGCAATTAAATTTTCAGTATTAGCAGCAGTAAATGCTAATGTTATTATACTTCCTACTTTTGCATAAGCATTATTAGTATTATTCGTTGAAATTGTTACTGCACTTAACGTTGGTGCCTGCCTATCATAAGTAACCGCTGATGCATTCGTAGTAGTGGAACCTGTTCCATCATCAATGATAGTAGTACCAGCTACACCAAGGGCATTTTCAAAAGCTATTGTAAATGCCACCGCACCTTCAGTATCTAGATTATCCATATCATAAGCGCCAATGTAAGTGATACCATCACCCGCTGCGGTGATAGTGGCATTGTTGCCCTGTATGGATATTACTGGGTTTATACGCAACTGCTCATTCGCAACTACTTTTACTTCAATAGTATTACCAATCTTTGCTTGGGTTATATCATCATTATCAGAAGAGATTTCAATAGTACCCAACGTAGGAGCAGTATTATCGATACGGATATCACTACTTGCAGATGTTACAGTTGTGGTATTACCAGCTAAATCAACAGCCGTATAGGTGTAACTTGCATATCCATCATCCTCACCCCCTGTTAACACATGTTCTACGGTCCAGGACGTTTTGCTTGTGGAAGCCGTTGTTTGATCGGAAAGAGTCTGACCTGCTATTGCGGCGTCTTTGATACTATACAGAGCCTCAGCAGACGTAATATTAATTATAATAACATCATCCTCCGTAGCTAACTCATCATCATAGTCATTTGTTGTTTCAAGAGTTGGACTACCTGCTTCAAAGGAAGGGTCCGTTGCGTCAAACTCTACATTTGAATTATTTGAAATGTCATCCTCATCAACAACAACACCTGAATTTCCTGCTAAATCCTTAAAACTTATGTTAAACACGACGTCCTGTTCATTGTCTTCAGCATCCATTTCTTTTTCGGCAGTCCATGTGTAGTTATTGCCATCTTGTGCTTCTGTAGCAGCTTCACCATCAATGGTGACTACTGGAGTCTGTAATGACTCATTTCCGGTAGCAGTAAATGAAAGAGTCACATCATCTCCTACTTTTGCCTGATCATTGGAAATGGAATTATTTGAAGAAATTGAGACAACACTTAGAGTTGGCACAACTGAGTCGAATGTAACACTACTGCCTGATGTATGTAAGGATACTGCAGTAGCAGTATTACCTGCTCTATCTTTGATAGCCGAAATATCAAAAGCGACCGCTCCTTGAGCATCTCCACCTTCCATCGTCCTCATAGCGATAAAGGACGTAGCTGGTACATTGGGGTTCATTGACGTGGGGGCTTCACCTGTAATCGTAACGGTCGGCACTTGTATATACTCAGGCTCTCCCCCGGCATCCGCCGCGGTGATAGTCAACGTAACATCATCACCGGCTTTTGCAAAAGTACTGGCATTATATTCATTATCATCTGAAAGTATCGTAGCACTGATAATAGGTGCAGTATAATCTATAATGACAGAAGAACCATTTGTGGACTCTGTAACCTGGGCAGATGCTTGATTTTTGTATTCATCATAATAATAGATAGAAAATGTAGCGGTACCTTCGGGATGAAGAACAACCGTAGTTGTAACTTCCCAAACCTTAGCATCACCTGTTGCATCAATCGCAGTAGATAGATCCTGAATTGTTGCACTCCAGAGATCTTCGCTTCCTAAATTTTCATCATCTGCCGTAAGAGTCACTTTAATTTCATCGCCTGCTTTTGCCCAATCAGTATCAGTATTATCAGAAACAATTGTAACTGATGATAATGTTGGCCGAACTAGATCAAAATCAAATGACTCTCCATCATCGTCCGGAACATTTGAACCACTACTTGTGCTAATACGAATTTTCATAGTGATACCATCCACATTTCCAGGATATCCGTCAGTAGCAACTAATTCAGTGTGACTAAAGTTAATCTGGCACGTACCTGTTGAACCATTCCAGTAAGGACTTAACCTACCATTACCGAATACCGTACCATTGTTTGTGTTTCCACCATTACTTCCAGTACCATTTATATTGTACCAACCACCGTCATTAAAATTTACATAACAAGTATAGATATCATTTTCTAGGGCCTCCCCTTCAATCCGGAAACCACCATCAAGGCTACCATTATCTGAAGTCGTCGCTCTAAAATTATAGATGTCAATCTCATCTGAATAACCAGCCATAAAAAAGCTAGCATCTGCTTGAGAGAACAGATAGCCTGTCTGCAGTACCAATAAGTAAGCAAGAGCTTTCAATAGGTTTTTAAATAAGTTAGACATATCTAATAATGTTAATAACCTAAAGAATTATATATGAAGTCCTGCAGAACAACTCTAACTATTTTCCGCATCATCCCAAAGTATTTAGTCTGGTATGTGATGGTTTTCATTTTTCAGAAAATATAGCTAGAGGTTAATTCCTAATACAATGATTCCATCCACCCAGCCAGTATGTCCAAGTTCAAATGCCTCCTTCGTTGTTGCATTGATGACTTCGGTAGAACGGAATCCACCACGAATATCTAAAATCCCACCAATCCTGATTCCGTATGTTGCTTCCATTATAAAGCCGGGAGATGATCCCACAATACCAGTACCTAGTTTAATTTTACCAGGACCAGCCGGAAAAGCCAATATCCCCATTGCAGAAATCCCTGCATATGTATCGGTACCAGGGGGCAAATTATGCTTAAAGTTGAACGTACCAATCTCAGCACCAAATCTGAATTTCATACCCAAAACCTGCATGAGCACAGGAAATTCAACGCTGCCCCTTAGGTCAACATTTGATGCCCAATCAATTATATTTGAATTTACAAACCGCGGTGATCCACCTTGTAAATCAATCGTGTACCCCAGATTTTCAGCTTCATCCGATAATACTTCATTGTCTTCACTTTCATCAAATTCATCTTCATCATCTTCGTATTCTTCATCGTCTTCATATTCGTCATCTTCGTACTCTTCATCGTCGAGATATTCGTCATCTTCGTATTCTTCATCTTCGTATTCTTCATCATCGCCGAAGAATTCTTCCACATCATCAACATCATCTGGATCTTGGGCATAGAGAGAGGACGTAGGTGCTAATATGAGCAGGCTTAAAAGAGCCCATAGAACAACCTGGGCATTACCAAATAGAAAAGAAAGGGTTATTCTTTTCGACATGTCGAACTCCAAAGAAGGTGTACCACTCCCGTGACCACCTAATGTTTGTTTATTTTTACTTACCTCGTGAGTATAAATACTCACTCCAAATATAAGGCAAGGGCCTCGTCGAAGGCAAATTTAAAATTAAGATTTATAATCAATGATAAAAGCCTCTTTTTAGAGGCTTTTTTGGTGTACGCCCGGGAGGATTCGAACCCCCAACCTTCTGGTCCGTAGCCAGACACTCTATCCAGTTGAGCTACGGGCGCATATAATTATTAATAAAAATAAGATTTTTCTTATATAAAAGACTTCTGAATTTAAATTAGGATTGAGTGCAGGTAGTGAAAAAAAACAAACTTTTTCGTAATTCATCACCGCTGAATGTTGCTTAATTAGAAATGAAAATAGAATTAAAAATCGATTTCAACCTTATCCTTCTTTTTGTTGTTTTTGGATTGACCCAAGTCTAATTCCTTATACGAAATACCAGCCTTATCAAAATATTCCGCAATATGAGCCAGAATATCTTTTTCATCTCCCGGCAAATAACCCTGGTGACGATATATAATTGAACCATCGGTATCTACCAGGATGGTCGTGGGCATAAGTTTCACTCTCATTTTTTTCATAACTTGGTTATTAGGATCTACGGCAACCATAAATTCAAATTTTTTAGACCGAACATAGGATTTTACTTTGCCCATACTTTTGGGTGTATCCGTATTGATGGCCAAAACTTTGAAACCGGTGTCTTTAAAATGTTTATGAAATTTATTTAAATAATGCATTTGTTTTTTACACGGTTCACACCAAGTTGCCCAAAAATCAACGATTATGGGGCCATCTTTGAGAAAGTCATACAATTTAGCATATTTCCCATCCAGCATTTTTAATCGGACATTGGGTACTTTTCCCTGTCCCCATAGGATAGTCACCATTAATGGAATTAACAATATTTTTCTGATCATAATTCTCTCCTTTTTAAATTTTCAATTTTTTTTCTTAATAACCACAAGCGTAATATCATCATCATTCATTAAACCTGACATCCAATTATCACCTAAATCTATGAGAGCATTTTTTATACCTTCTGCCGATTTACTACCATTTTTTTCTATGCATTTAAGGACAGGTTCATAATCTAACATTTCTCCATCATGGTTAGAACATTCAGGTAATCCATCTGAGATAAGAACTAGTGCATCACTTGAGTGCATGCTGAAGTTTTCAAGGTCAAATGACGCTTTTTTCATAGATCCTAATGGTAATCCTGGAATTAAAATTTCATCTACTAGTCCCGTATCCCCATGATATAAATAAGCTGGGGGCATTCCAGCAGATGTAAAATCAAAGGAACTTTTGTTAAACTTGGCCATGTTTAGAGACATACGCGTTGTTCCTAGATCAATTGCTTTAATAGTTTGATTTAATCTAGATGTCGTAATATCAGGGGATCCAAAATCAGAGCCAAATAAGCCAGCTTTTGTAATTGAAACCATCATACCTGCATTTAATCCATGTCCTGTTGCATCACCAACAACAATGTACAAGGAACCATCATCTTGCAGAAAAAAGTCGTAATAATCACCGCCTACTTCTGTGGATGTTTTCATATGAAATGCAAAATCATAATCTGGGTGTTCCGGCGCCGTTTGTGGAATCAATGACATCTGGAAATCCCGTGCCTGTTTTAATTCCTTGATCCGTCTTTCTTCTTCCAATTCATGTTTTTGTTTTTGAACACGATGTTTAATAAAAACATAAACACCCAATATCCCTAATACTGCATAAATACCAAAAGCCCAATAGCTTAAGAGTGGATGGGGAATAAAAATGATCGCGAGTACGACAGGTTGACTCCAAACACCATCGTCATTGGATCCTTGCACTTTGAATTGGTAAGATCCTCTACCCAAATTATTATAAGAAGCAAATCGCAGGCCATCGGAATTAACCCAATCCTTGTCCAGGTTTTCCAGTTTATAGCGATATCGATTTTTTTCTGTTTTATGATAGTTCAAAGCAACAAAATCAATGGTAAAAGATTTGATCCGATGATCAATTTCAATGCTCTGGCTCAGACCCCCAAAGTGTTCTGAAACAAGATCGTCAAAGGATGTCTTTTTAATACGGGTAATCACACAGGGCGGCTGATAGTCATTGTATTGAATATTTCCAGGATTGACCACCGTGATTCCTTTGGGTCCGCCAAAAAAGAAATTTCCGTCTTCACTAATCGAATAGCTATTCCGGAAATAATCAATATTTCCAATGCCATCGGTTAAATTAAAATTCGTGAATGTTGTATTTGATTGATTAAAAAGTGAAATACCATTCTTGGTACTAATCCAAAGGTTATTTTCGTCATCAACTGCAATGGCAGTTATATAACTACTGGGCAGGCCATCCTGAACAAAAAAGTGGGAAAAAGTTTCATCTTCTTTTTGGTAGCGATTCAAACCACCATTGGCCGTCCCAACCCAAATGACACCATTTTGATCTTGTGTTAAACAGGTAATCCTAGCAGAGGACATTCCATCGGGAACATGTTCATCAAATACGTGGCCAACAATTTCAAAATCATTCCCATCCATGATACTTGGGATCAAATCAACAGGCATGAAGTAAAGACCATCCATCTCGGTTCCTAACCAAATATTCCCATCTTTATCTTTATATATCACTCTTGGAACCAACTCCGATTGATAATTAATAGTGGAATCATTTTCTGTATCTATAATGGTTAAACCTGATCGTGTACCCAACCAAACCATCCCATTCTCTTCTACAAGAATATCATAAATAACATCATCAGCAATACGCTTGTTTTCAGGAATATTTTCCAAGGATGAAAAACGGGTTATTTCTTCCGTGTTTAAGTCGATTCTTAATACACCTTCTGTAGAAGCGACCCAAAGGATTTCATCATTTATAATTTCCAAATCCATAACTTGATTTATGCCCAATGCGGATTTTTCCATTTCATAATCCCTGATCCCATCCGGAGATAACAATTCAAGTCCATGGCCCGTCCCGGCCCACAGATACCCGTCTGAAAGTGTTGCGATTGAAAAAATCTTGTCGCTTTTTAATCCCCATTCATTTTCCCGGTCATATCGGATGGATGAAAATTTTGGCTTCACAAACGAATAAAAACTGATCCCATTTTGGCGGGTCCCAATCCAGACATGGCCTGCTTTATCTTCAATGAAGGCTGAAACGTTATTATCAGCTAGAGAGTTTGGGTCCACCGGGTCATGTTCAAAATGAGTGAAAGATGTATCTAATTCTCCAAAATAAGGATCAAGGGTAATAGATAAACAATTGATCCCCGGATAATTTTCGGTGGTAAACCATAGCTTTCCGGATTTCTCTGCTATGAGTATTTCATTAACGTTGTTTTCAATGATACTATTGGCGTAGGGTGTTTCCTGAATATTATGGAATTTATTTTTTTTAGCATCAAACCGGGATAATCCATCATTTGTGGCAATCCATAATTCCTGCTTTTCATTATCCCAATTCAAATCATTGATCGTATTTGATAGGATTGAATTGAGACCTGATTTTTTGATAAATATAGTAACAGTATTACTAGAACTGGTTGTGATTTTTCCCAAACCCTGCGTTGTCCCAATCCATAATTCCCCGCTTTTTCCCTTTGCAATGGCTGTGATTTGAGATTGAAATAATTCTGAATTTGCCTTAAACGGGACAATTTCATCTTGGGTTCTGTCGAAATAAAATAATCCAGATTCTGATCCAATCCAGATCGTTTTATCATCATCTTCATAAAGATTTTGAATCGATATATTTTTTAGCAGATCATCCCTACCGCAATTCATACATACCGTTGTATCCGTTTTTGAATTGAGTTGAAAAATAGAATTACTGTTGAAAAGTTTAACCCAAATATTCCCGTTATGATCTTCGGCAAAGGTTTCTGGATTAATGAGTGCTAATCCACTATTTTTATCCAATTTTGCTGGACGTATAAAAGTTCTTGTATTGGGGTCAAATTTGCTGATTCCCAATTCTGAACCAATCCAAATCTTATTCTTTGAATCTTCGTAGATACATGAAATCTTATTCCCAAGGATTGAAGTTTCATCAAAGGATTTCATTTGATAGTTCAGGAATTCATATCCATTATAATAATCCAAGCCATTTTCGGTACCAAAATAAATAAAACCATTATGATCTTCAAAAATGACCTTAACGGTACTTTCAGATAATCCGTCTTCTACAGAAATATTCCTGAAGGAAAATGGGTCAGATTGACCCAATAAAAACTGAATTAGGACACCTAACAAAATAAATATTTTAGCAAGATAGGGTTTAAATATCAAACGTGTTAACCTTGATCATTTCGATGTTGGATAAAAATTAAGCGACGATTACTCGCCGCTTAATTTATAGCTTGTTATCATCGTATTCTACAACTGAAACTGAAGTTTTTGACCAG
>Ga0207990_1001526_pt1 | contig 11708 bp, 10 predicted proteins | sample ETNtaG_8_FD_185780 | JGI IMG/M metagenome (GOLD analysis project Ga0207990, IMG submission 185780) | Marine microbial and viral communities from oxygen minimum zone, Eastern Pacific Ocean - ETNP201406SV75 (SPAdes) (version 2) | ecosystem: Environmental > Aquatic > Marine > Oceanic ...
GCCAATGGTGAAACCTGGGAATCAAGCCTGAACTTTACAGCATATGCACCTGTTATTGAAGTAAGTTCTGTTATCGGCAGTTTGGATCCCGGTGTGTCTACAAGCCTGGAAGCACATCTTTTAAATACCGGCGGTGCGGATATTCATAGCCCAATGGTTAGCGTTGTGGGTGACTCCTATGTCACTGTAAATGAATCATCTTTTACCAATGCCTATGTTTGGGATAATGGTGATGAAATAGATAATGAAGAAGTCCTTACTCTATCTGTTTCTGTAAGCCCTTCAACGCCTATAGGACATATCGCTGAATTTACAGTTACAGTTAATTCCAATCAGCCGCCTACTACGGATTATGAAGAAAATGTTACCTTTACAATTCCTGTTGGACAGGTGATTGCCAACTTTGAAGCAGGTCTGGGATCACTGGACTGGAATCTTTCATGCAGCGGGATTGGCTGTGCAAACTGGGGTGTAGATAATACGGAATCTTATACTGGTTCAAGCAGCGCCCAATCCGGTGCTATTGGAAACAGCCAGTCTTCAGATATAAGCGTTACCCTGGATGTAACAGCCGATGGTGAAATTGATTTCTACTACCGTGTATCAGCAGAATACTCTTCATCCGGCAGTTATTTTTATGATGGTTTGGAGTTTTATATTGATAATACCCTGAAGGGGCAATATCAATCTACGACTGGCGGTGGATCACCCTGGACCAACGTAAGCTATGATGTGACAGAGGGTGAACATACATTTAGATGGACCTATGTGAAAGATGGCGGCGGCGGCAGTACAGACTGTGACAATACAGAATGTGAAGATGCAGCCTGGGTGGATGATATTACCTTCCCGCCTGCATATATGGAATCTGATGGCACACCTGGCGATGTGAATATGGACGGTATCATCAATATCCTAGATGTGATTGTGATTATTAATATGATTTTGGGTGTAGAAGATGAAAATGCCTTGGCAGACCTCAATGGAGACGGCAGTATTAATATTCAGGATATTATTCTGGTTATCAACCTTATCTTAACTTAACAATAAAGTTGTTAAATTAACTTAACCTTCTTTTTAGCCCTCAGTTATCTGGGGGCTTTTTTTATACTTCCAAAATAAACTTTGTGGGGTGATCTAATCCCTAATTCACTCCAAATATCATACGCCTCCCCCCCCTATATATCCTCACTATTGGTGCTTCTATTTTTAATTAAGTGTGATCTATAACACAGCACCCTGATATATTTTTATTCTAAATTTTATATGTAAGGCGAAGAAGCGATTGTTTCACTGTCATACTATAAAGGCCCAACCTAGGAGGATGGGCTTTTTTAATTTGTGGATGATAATTACTATTATAGTATTATTTATAGTAATGAAATTGAGTCAGTATTTCAGTATCAGGATGCAAACTCCGATGGACGGGACATGACAAAGCTGATTTTTCAAATAATTGTTTTTCCTGCTTGGCAAGTTTAATCTGAAAATATATATTAATGATAATTCGCGTAATGCGACGAGGATTAGTTCCCATTACCTTTTCAATCTCTGCCCGGACACCACTAATATCAATATCCCTCCTTTCAGCAGTAATCCCTATAATAGTAAGCATGCAGCTTCCCAACGCACTGGCAGTGAGATCCGTTGGAGAAAATGCTTCTCCCTTCCCTTTATTATCAACAGGTGCATCGGTTATTAATTTCTGCCCTGATTTTAAATGAACCGATTCTGTACGAAGGTTGCCTTTATACTCTATTTCAATTTGATGCATTTATTAAGAATAGCTTATTTTGAAATTAGGATGAGGGATATTAATGGAATATTTAAACCGCTGCTACTGAATTAAGTGAGCGCCTGTATTCATTTAATCTGTTCATCCCTTCCTTAATATCATCTACCGTAATTCCTGAATAGGCAAAGCGAATATATTTTCGGTCTTCATTAGGCAAGGGAGTCCCAAAATGCTCACGAGTACAAAATGAAACTCCGGTTGCTCGTAATATTTTTGAACGAAAGTCTTCATAGGATTGGGCTTCCATATGACGATATAAATCTGTCACATCCGGGAATAAATAAAAAGTCGAATTGGGCGTAAATAAAGAAATTCCTTCCATTTGATTTAATATATCAGCTAAAGAGTCCCTTCTTCTTCTTAATTCATTTAATATAACTTCTACACCACTTTGGTTGCCAGTAAGAGCTTCAAGACCGCCATATTGAATAAAATGATTGGTGCAGGATTCATCGTTCACGCTGAGTTTTGCAAAAACTTTCATTAATTCTCCAGGACCAATTGCTGCACCTAATCGCCAACCTGTCATAGCATAGGTTTTTGAAAAAGTATAAAGTATAACTGTTCGTTCTTTCATGCCTGGAATTGACACAATACTTTTAGGTTTTCCGCTATACTGAATCTCAAAATAGGCCTCATCACTGAGCACCCAAAGATCATGCTTCTGTGCCAATTCAGCAACCCATTCCATTTCATCCATATCGGATTCTGCGCCCATTGGATTTTGATAATTATTATAGATAAATAAGCGGGTATTTGATCCAATTAAACTCTCTACCCTTTCTCTATCAATTTTAAACCCATCTGAGTTGGAAATAAATCCGTAGGGTAACGCATGACCACCATGAAACTCAATTTGGCTTTCATAAATCGGGTACCCCGGATTTGGGTATAGAACGCCATCTCCTGGATTCATAAGTGACTGAATAAATTTAGGGATTACGGGCTTTCCTCCTGGCTGTATCACCACATTCTCACGATTATAAGAAACGCCCCTTTCAGATCCTGCCAAATCAGCTAAGGCATCCCGTAATTGAGGAATACCTGCAGAGGGGTTATACCCCGTTTTACCATCTCGCATGGCTTTATTAGCAGCCTCCATAATGTTAGCAGGTGTAGGGATATTTATATCACCCAAATGGAAGGGATATACTTTATTTCCCTCAGCTGCAAATTCAGCCGCATCTTGAGATACCGCAAATGCAGTTTCTGTACCAAGATCTTTTAGTCGTGATGCGAATCTGTCTTTCATTCAATCCCCATTTTATCAAATATATTTTCAGGTATTGACTTTTTCAGTGCATCTATACGTAATTTTCTTTTATTAGCAAATTTTTGGATGGCTTTACTTTGCCAATGTGCCGATAAATGAGATTCATCAATAACCTCTTCTAAATTGCCTCCAAATCGCCAGCTATTATCCCAATCAGGAGATAAGGAATATTCCTTTACAATGGGGTGTTGAACCCAATGAGACATATTTCCTAAAGAAGTATTGGTAATTACCATACAATCTAACCATTCATCCTCTTTTATAACTGACCGCCTATATTCTTCTGATTGTAAATGAAATAATCCCCAAGATAATGCAGCTACAATTTTAATATTGGGTCCATTTTCAATAATTTTGGGAAGAATTGAGCATAATTCATTTATAACACTTGTGCCTCTAACGATCACTACTCCACTTTTTTCTCTATCATCATTATAATCTTTTATTACATAAGCGCCCTTAGCAGCTTCAAAATGGGATGGCATCTCCAAATTAAGGCGATGAGGAATTTCAATGGGTGGACGTGTTAAGTGCAACACAATGATGGGTATATCCTGAGCCAATGCCGCCCCAAGCATTACCGGAACTTCATTATATTCCCACGGGTGGAGATTGAGAATTTTCCCTTCGGGAAATAATTGAGTTACACCTGGTGCAAAAATTCCAAAATGGGTTCGAAAATCTTCAGCAGTTTCTGGTCCCGAATGACCCGCAACCCAAATGGTTTTACCTACTTTCAATTGGGAGTCTTGTGCAATTTGACTGAATAATCGATAGGCACCATATTTTAAATATGAAAAGGATCCATAGGTACTGCAGGATGTTATATATCCATTAAATTCTTTATAAGGATTATTTGCAAAATTAACCGTACTAATACCCGTCATGAGCCCTGCATTAGCAAATTCCGTAATACCCTGAGGAAGTAATGTTCCTTCAGGATTATCTTCCCGATGATACACTCCAAATCCTGTACTATTATTCCAGCCTTTACTAAATCCGGCAATATTTGTTGATCCTGCTAAATCGGCTGAACAGACCAATGCTACCGGTCTGCCATATATTTCTTTACAATAGGAATTTATCCAAGAACCAAAATTTCCAAAAGCCGCTCGGTTGGGCGCTATTTCACCTGATTCAAGATATAAATTAGCGGGATAATTTTTAAAATCATAAAGAGTATTATCCGCAAAAGGATTCTTCTCAAATCCTATTTTTACAGAATTATTTTCATGAATGGATTCTGCTATATCAATAAGATGGTTTGCAAGATAATCGGTAAGGCCATCTATAGAATCAAATAATGACATCACTGAATGCATTGTATCTGCCATTTGCTTTTTATTTAAATCAAAATCGACTGAGGGTTCTATATTTAAATGTTCAAATTGGACTCCAAAGCGATTTCCAAAATCTCCCATAATTTTCCAAAACTCTTTAGAATTTCGTTTATGAGGCGCTCCATGGCTGGCATTGTCAAATTTTCCATATCCCCTACCTTTTCGAGTTTTCATCCATATTGCTTTCGGTTGGTCTGGATTTTCAGATTTGAATAATTCCTCAAAAGCTATAAGTATGCTTTCCCAATCATCCCCATTTTCTGTTCCGGCTACTTTCCAGCCATATGGTTCAAACCAATCAGCAGGGTTCCCAGCTTTTATATCGCTAAAAGGTCGGTCGTCAATTCCAAAATCATTCCAATCCACCAGGTAAATCAAATTTCCAAGTCCCAATCCATAAGCAGAGATTCTCGCCTCATGAGAAACACCGGTAGTAAGTCCACCCTCCCCTTCCATGGCAAATACTCTTGAGCTTGGTGCACCGCTGTATTTGAGAGCAAATGCCTGACCAGCAGCAGGAGCTGCACCGTGTCCGGATGGTCCTGTATTATATTTAAAAAACAGGGTTTTTCCTTCCATTTCAGCATGTCCTGGCAATCCTCCCCGTCGTCTCAGTGTAAGCAAGTCTTCCCAATAAAGCGTAAATTCCTCTCCCTTTGGATTCACATATTTTGGATCACCCGTTTCCTTATATTTTCTCCGAAGCGCTTCATTGAACACAGCCAAAGTAGCATACACTACCGGATTGGTATGCCCAGCAACTAAAACAAAACGATCACCAAAAGTTGTACCGGGATTGCGAATATCCCATTTCATAATACCAGACAGCAATGTAGCAATTAATGCATGCACTTTAGAGCGAGAACCGCCGGGATGTCCACTTTGAGATAGATTTAAAGCAATATCAATAGATTGGTCTACCATTCCGGCAATGGCATCCCAATAGTGTAAATTACTCTTATGTTGGTTAAGTAGATTCATAAATAGACTATAAAATTACAGCGATAACACCTTTTTTTTCAATTCAAAGAGAGGGACAACTCCATCTTTTAAAATTAATCTATGGAATTCCGAAAGTTCAAATTTATCGCCTTGGGTACGTTTATACTCTGCTAATAGCGAACTCATTTCCATTATCCCTATGAATGTAGTTGTTCCGGAAAAATAATGTAAATCCGATTCCATTAATAATATCTCTGCTCTATCTTTTTCCATAAATGCCATTTTTATAAGATATTTAATGGCATCATCTCTGCTGATATCACCAGAGTAATATTTTATTTCTATAATGGCCCGAACTATAATTGAAATTTCTTCTTTCAATTTTAAAATATGATACTCTTGCTCCCAATTTCCATACCCTTCTTCAATTAACATATTTAAAGCATAAGATTTCCACCCTGCAGAAGTTATTAAATCCGGGAATAAATACCTTATCATGGATGGATAAACTTGAGAGTATCCCAACTGTATTCCATATCCCGGAATAATATGTAGTGCATTGATAATATCTATTTCCAGCTTGTTTAAAGGATATTCTCCAAAATCATCATCAGGGGTTTTTATATTGTAAATAATATCTGTAGAAACTTGTTTTGGATGATTATCGAATAAGAATGTCGGAATTCCAGAATTGGCATATTCTTGAGCAAATGCCAAATGGATGGTTTTATTTTTATTTCTGGGCAACAGAGACTTAGTATAACAAAATTTTTCGATGTTAGTTAACGATTCATAAAACTGCGACAATACTTCATCATTTCTTATCTTGTATTTGGGATTATTATTAATATCTTCAATCACCCATTTAATAACTTCCAAAGTATCTTCACGGTCTAACCATACGGGTTCGTCATTTTCCTTCAGGTAAAATGGCAAAGTCAAATGAAATAATCTATCCTGAGTGGGTCTAAGTTTTTTCATTGCCAGTTTATAAACACGAGGAGCTAAATAATTACCACCCGTATAATAGTGAAATCCATTTTGATTAAGACGCAGTTTTTCTGGAAATGGAATTTCTTCTAATTTTTCTGGATAAGAATTGAGCCAAACTTTATATCCATCTAATGCAATAATAGCCTTATTAATCAATTCATCAATTGAGTCAAGAGTAATATTATCAGAATTTAATTTAAGAGGTAATTGTTTGAGGAGATTTACCAACATATCTAATTTTGTATTACTATAAAGAATATGAATTTTTGAATGGGTAGTTAAGAGAATCTTAGAATTATTCAATAATTCCGGGATTTTATCTAGTCTTAATTTTACAGCATTTACCCTGTCATCCATATTTATATCAGTTCGTTCACTCAAGATATAAATTCCATCGTAAACTTCATCAAGTGTCCATAAAGGATTCCACTCCCATGGTTTAATTTCATCAATAATAAATTTCATTTCTTCTAATTTAGAATATAATATTTCATAATCAATCCGTGAATCTGGAGGAATTTTAGTGGCATCAATTTGAGATAATTCTATGAGAAATCGAGAAATATCTGCATAATATTCATCCATTTCTGCTTTAGTATTTAATGAATATTTGCCATTTTTAATTTTGATATTATATCTCGTGGATTCAACAGGATGATATTTGAAATACCAATTGATAAAGGCTTGGTTTAAACTATCAAATGAAACCTCCGGAGAACTCCGACAGCCAAATATTATTACTCCAAATAAAATTAATATTCTTTTCATTTTTTTAAGTAAAAACGAGCTTATCGAACATTTCCAGACCAGCCCATTTTTGTCCGTAGTGTTTTAAAATACCCATTACCTGGAAGGGAAATAATTTGGGCACTGTGTTTAGCTTTTGTTATTTTAATTTGTGTTTGATCATCAATTAGAACTTTTATCTGACCATCTACTGCCAGTGAAATTCCATCATAAGGTTCTGGAAAACTCATGGTAATAGTTTCAGTAGATCTGAGAACAATGGGGCGAGCCGACAAACTATGGGGACAAATTGGAGTAACAGTAATAGAATCCATTGAAGGATAAATAATAGGACCGCCGGCTGAGAGTGAATAAGCTGTACTTCCGGTGGGTGTTGAAAATATGACTCCATCTCCCTCAAAGGTATTAAGATAATGATTTGAAACCTGAACCTCTGCCTTTAACAGCCGAGCTGATGGACCATGATCGACAACTACATCATTAAGTGCCCACAATGTTTGAATGGCATCATTGGGCGGTGACACTTGAACCTCTAATAACATTCGTTGAGATATAAGGTATTCATTGTTTAAAATACTATTTATACTTTCTTTTAAATTAGTTTCTCTACATTCACTCAAAAATCCCAACCCACCTATATGGATACCCATTATAGGTTTCATATTTTTTTCAAGCCTTCGTACAGTTGAAAGTATTGTACCATCACCTCCAATGGCAAATAATACATCACATTTTTCAACCAATTGTGAAAATTCCATAATAATATACTCGTTAGGAATTTCAAAGTCTGTATTTTTTTCTAAATCTGATGATATGAGAAATTCCACATTTTCATCTTTTAAAATGGAATAAACTTTTTGAAGAATAGCATAAAATTCCTCTTTACGATAATTTCCTGTGCACCCAATAATCATGATTGTTCAATTCCCGGTTTTTCACTCAACTCATCATTTTCTTTTACCAGAGTAGAAATACGATTTTCAACTTCATCTAACTGAGCACGACATATTTTCATTAATTTCATTCCATCTTCAAAATAATGAACCATTTTCTCCAGAGAAAGTGAATCAGATTCCAATTTTTGAATAATGGATTGAAGTTCTGAAAGTGTACCTTCAAAATTGTGTTTTTTAGACATTGTTAATTTTCCCTTCTTTAACCTTGGTCATAATTATTCCTTTGGATACCTGAATCTTCATATCCTCATTTATTTTAACTTGATCAGGTGAAAAAATGATATTGTTTTTAGAATCCATTGCTATTGCAAATCCTCTTCTTAATTGAGTTTTAGGATTCAATAATAATATTTTATCCTGCAGCGAGTCCACTATTTTTTTTTGAGAATTAATTATACTATTATAACTCTGTTTAATACGATAATCCATATCATTAAGTTTTGTATTCCATTGTTCCAGAAGTAAACGAGGTTTAAAAAAACCATGCCTATTTTGAAGACTGGCAATTTTTTCTTTATAATTTTTAATTATCTGTTTAGATGCTATTTGAAGTCTTTCTGAAATACTATCTAGATATTGAATGGTTTCCTGCCTATCTTCAGATACAATTTCAGCTGCCGCTGATGGAGTTGACGCCCTACAATCTGCTGCATAATCAGAAAGCGTAGTGTCCGTTTCATGTCCGATAGCGGAAATTATTGGAATTTGAGATCTATAAATAGCCCGTACAACCTGTTCATCATTAAAACACCAAAGATCTTCAAGAGAGCCTCCTCCTCTACCTACAATGAGGGTATCCATTTTGCCATACTGGTTCATCAGTTTAATGGCTTCTGATATTTTTCCAGCTGCATTTCTTCCCTGAACCGGGACAGGATGAATAAGGCAAGATACATGAGGTGCTCGACGATTTAATACCTGTATAATATCTCTCAGAACTGCACCCTCACTACTAGTAATAATACCAATTCGATTGGGAAAACGAGGGATTTTCTTTTTACTTTCCGGAGCGAATAATCCTTCTAATTCCAGCTTTGCTTTTAATGCCTCGTACGCCAACCATAAATCACCCTGACCTGTAGGATACAAATTTCTTATCTGTAATTGAAACTGACCTTTGGCTGAATACAGGGATAGATCACCATTAACGGTTACTTTTAATCCCGTTATAGGTTTATGTTTCAGCAGTTTTGCATACTGTGAGAATATCACAGCAGACAGTTCACTTTGTCCATCTTTTAGAGTCAAATAGATATGACCGGATGGATATGCCTTACTTGAAGCTATCTCCCCCTGAATCCAAAGGTTTGTATATTTTTTTTCCAAAGTATACTTCACCTGGTTTGCAACCTGCGTAATGGTAAGAATAGAATGACCAGCTATATTCATAAAATGCAAATGCCGCCAACTCAACTTCAAATTGACGGCATAATTAATTCAATTTCACATCATAAGTTTTATGATTTAGAAACTAAATTATTTCTTTTTCTTATGACGATTTGCCCGTAAACGTTTTTTTCGCTTATGAGTATTCATCTTTTTCTTTTTACGTTTTTTTCCACAAGGCATATTTTTTCCTTTATTTTAAAACCCTCTTAATAATGATTTATTTACAACATTCTTTAAAATTTTTGAAACTTTGAAAGCTGGTATGAATCGCTCCTTTAATCTGACAATTTCTCGAGTGGCAGGATTTCTTGCATCCCTGGCAGCCCTTTGTTTAATTACGAAACTGCCAAAACCTCGTAAATCCACACGCTCACCCCGTTTCAAGGCCTCTGATATACTGAGGATTACTCCATCTAATACAGCTTCTATCTCAACCTTTGTGAGACCAGTTCCATCAGCAACTTCTTTTATAATATCAGATTTTGTCATTTTATCTTGTATGGTAATTTATATTCTGGCACCGGAAACATAAACAAATTCCCTATAGTAGAGCTCGGCAATATATCCCCGAAAAGCATATCTAACAAACCCTTTTCCTTTTTGGGTGGATAAACAATTTCAGGTTTCTCACTAGATCCAGATTTATGGGCAGCAAGAAGTACTGCATCTTCAAATGTTCCTAACATGTCAATTAATCCATTTTCTACGGCTTGTTTTCCGGAATAAACTTGACCATTAGATAAATTACCTGCAATATCAAGAGGGAGTTTTCTTTCATTCGCTACTACAGATAAAAACTGATTATGGAGATCATCGATTAATCCTTGAAAATATGCCCTTTCTTCCTTAGTTATATCTTTAAAGGGTGATCCCGAATCCTTAAGAATTCCACTTTTAATGGTTGTGTATTGGATTCCCATTTTATCAATCAGATCACCTACTATAGGATATGACATAATAACGCCAATAGAACCTGTTGCCGTACCGGGATTCGCCATTATTGTATCTGCACCTAAGGCAATATAATAACCACCTGATGCAGCCACACCCCCCATGGATGCAATGATTGGTTTATGACTGGTTTGTGAAATTTTTCTAACTTTTTCATAAATTTCCTGACTTGCAGCTACACCTCCTCCAGGTGTTTCCAACCGAACAACGATAGCAACAATATTAGATTTCCTGTTAAAGTAGTTGAGATCTTCCACTACTTTTTTGGAACTGGTAATGGGTGCATTAATTTCAACAATACCCACCTTAGGTCCCGAAGGTATCACATCCTCCCATGGAATAATTGAAAGAATTATTATAAAAACAATTAATCCAATAATCCAGTATGAATAATTTCGATTTTTACTCATCAGGCTTTTGTCCATATTTTTAATTTTTGTCCAGGATAGATTCTATCAGATCTAAGTCCATTCCATTTTTTAATTTTACCTACTGAAGTGCGATATGACATTGCAATTTCACTGAGCGTGTCCCCAGAACGTACGGTATGATATACTTGCTTAGGCCCTGTAGAATTTGTTAGCGCTAACTTTCGGTAGAGATCATAACCTTCGGCAGGTATTTGCAATCTTTGCCCCGGCCTTATATATTTTGCTTTTGCCAATTTATTAACAGCAACAATATCTTTAATCCTTACATCATATTTTCTGGCAATAAGCCATAAACTTTCACCCCTTTTTACTTTATGTTCTAAAAAAAGAACTTCCTGAAATTTTTCAATTTCTACTTCAGCAAAAAGAGAGTCAAATGCTGGTGAAGCATTAATTGGCATTTTAAATGCATACGGTTTTCCTTTTTCTATGGGTGGAATAGTGCCTTGTTTCAATTCTGGATTATAATTTTGGAGGATAATTGGATCCAATTTTGCACATTCACTAATAACTTGTAAACTTACCGCCTTATCAATTTCAACAATATTCCATTCCATTTTTTTCTCTTTAACTAAAGAAAAACCGTATTTAGCAGGATTATTAGAAATAAAAATTGCAGCCATAATATTAGCAACATAATTCCGTGTCTGTGGTGGGAGGCGAGTGAGTTTCCAATAGTCGTTTGTGCCTTGCCTCTTGATTGTTTTCCTCACTCTCGTAGAACCACAATTATATGCTGCAAATGCCAAATACCAATCATCAAATTCATTGTGTAAATTTTTTAATAACCTAGCTGCAGCATGAGTTGCCTTTTCTATATCACGACGTTCATCTACCCACCAATTTTTCTTCAATCCATACATTTTCCCCGTTGAAGATATGAATTGCCAT
>Ga0207990_1001529_pt1 | contig 11683 bp, 10 predicted proteins | sample ETNtaG_8_FD_185780 | JGI IMG/M metagenome (GOLD analysis project Ga0207990, IMG submission 185780) | Marine microbial and viral communities from oxygen minimum zone, Eastern Pacific Ocean - ETNP201406SV75 (SPAdes) (version 2) | ecosystem: Environmental > Aquatic > Marine > Oceanic ...
AACGAGAATCTGTTAACAGATGGATTAGAAACCACTATTTTTTGTCACAAGTTGAAGAAAGTTGACTACCAAAATTCTCAGATAAAGATAGTTGAAGCTGCTGGAAAATCTAATCGAGTTTCATTAAAAAAAGTAATGGATTATCTTAATAAAGAAGAATGTAATCATCTTATGGTTGAAGCAGGTTCAAAAATAAACACCAGTTTCATAGCTTCGAAATTAATAGATGAACTAATATTTTATGTAGCGCCTACAACACTAGGAAAAAACAAAATAAATTTCTCGGAATTCGAAAGTTCTTTTTCAAACATAGGTACAATCCACCTGAAACTAAAAGAAATCAACGAAATAGGACCTGATATTAAACTTGTTACTAAACCAATATATTCGTAAAGATGGAACTTAATAAAATCCAAGAATTAATTTCAGACCTTTCTGAGGGAAAGATGATTATTCTCATGGACGATGAAGAAAGAGAGAACGAAGGAGATTTGATTCTTGCTGCTGAAAAAGTAACAGCTGTAGCCATAAACTTTATGGCTACACATGCTAGAGGATTAATTTGCTTGGCTTTAAATCAAAAAAAATGTGAGCAACTTAATCTCGAGCCAATGGTCAAAGACAACGGAACTCAGCAAGGAACTGCTTTCACAGTTTCCATCGAAGCAGCAAAAGGTGTAACAACAGGTATATCAGCTGCAGATAGAGCAACAACCATCTTAGCTGCAGTGAAAAAAAATGCTTCTCCAAAAGACATAGTTCAACCAGGACACGTGTTCCCTTTAAGGTCATCTGATGGCGGTGTCTTAACTAGAGCAGGTCATACAGAAGCGGGGCTGGATTTAACCAAATTAGCTGGCCTTGAACAAGCTGCTGTAATAGTTGAAATCATGAATGAAGATGGAAGTATGGCAAGAAGAAAAGATTTAGAGAAGTTTGCAAAGAAGCATGATCTTAAGATGGGAACTATCGCAGACCTAATTCACTACAGGAATATTAATGAAAAGAGTGTTGAAAAGATTGAATCAACAAAGGTTAAAAATGAATACGGTGAATTTGTTCTGACAGCTTATCAAGATACGATCTTTAACCAGATTCATTTGGCTTTAGTAAAAGGAAAAGTATCTGCAAATCAGGATACCCTAGTAAGAGTACAAACTCTTAATACTCTTCAAGATGTCATGGGCATAAATGAGTTTGGTAGCAGATTTTCGTATTCTCAATCTCTAGAGAAAATACAAGGAGAGGAAGCTGGTATTCTTCTTTTATTATCTGAAAGAGAAACTCCTCAAGAAATCCTTAAGAACATGAAATTTTTAAAAGGTGAGCGTAAGCATATGAGAACTGAGACTGTGGATAATAGGATAATTGGAATAGGTTCACAAATTCTAAGGGATTTAGGTGTAAAAAAGATGAAACTGCTTGGCTCAGAAGTAAAATACCCACTGGCTGGATTTGATTTAGAAATAACGGAATTTATAAATTAAGAAAACTATGACTCCTAAAGGAAAAAAAGAATTTAAAGCATCGAATTCTTCCATTAATGCCAAATATGGATTGCTCTCTACTCAGTGGAATAAGTTTGTCGTGGATGTAATGCTAGAAAGTGCTGAAAAAGAGCTGACATCTCAAGGCGTGGAACCAAAGAATATTGTAAAAATTGAAGTACCAGGAGCCTATGAGTTGCCTTTAGCTGCAAAAAGGATGCTAGAAAATGGTATCGACGCAGTCATTGCTCTGGGAGCTGTCATTAAGGGTGAAACACCTCACTTTGATTTTGTTTCAAGTAGCTGTGCAAATGGATTAACTAGAGTCTCATTGGATGCAAATAAACCAGTTCTCTTCGGAGTTCTAACAACAGAGACTGAAGAACAGGCCATTCAAAGAGCTGATCCAAAAGGAGGCAATAAAGGTGCAGAAGTAGCTCAAAGTGCTATGGAGTTACTTGAGCAATTAGCTTCTCTATGACTAAGTTATCTAAGACTCTCTCTCCAACAAGATCAAGAGACAAGGTTCTACAAACTTTATACGAATTAGAGTTGAGTGGAGAAGATTTAAAAGATGTACTCAAAAATCACTCTTCAGAGAAATCTAATGCATTTTATAACGATATTCTAAAAGGAGTCTTAGACAACCAAGAAAATATTGACGAAATAATCAAAAATAATCTTGACCGCCCTATTCAACAACTTGATGTTATAGAAAAGAATGCACTCAGGATTGGATTATTTGAACTAATGAATAAAGAGCTAGACGTCGCAATAGTTATCAATGAATCTATCAGAATGACCAAGAAATATGGTTCGGTTGAAGGATATAAGTTGGTTAATGCAGTCTTAGATAAAATTATTAAAGCGGACTAGAGTTAAATTTTACAAATATTGGTGAGGACCAAGCTCTTTCTTCAGTTAAAGATAAGCAATCTCCTGTGCCTTTGCCCCTGGGATCTCCACAAAGATTAACTTTTATACATCTACCATTTTGATCTAACTCACAATCCAAGCCACTGGCATTAATGGCTTCAGTTGGTTCTTGCACTGCTCTGACGTAATAGACTATTTCTCTGCTGCTGCCTTCAAATTGTTCATCAATAAACTCAGCCTGACAACCCTCTTGTGATGGCTCGCATTCAAATGTTCTCCATGGATCTTCTATCAATGCATTGATGGGTTCACCTTCATAAACTTGGGGTCTTATTCTTATTACTTCAATCCTAGAGATATTCTTTCTTTCGTCAGATGGATTGAAACATTCTCCCCTGCATAGTCTCTCTAACACCTCAGAACCTAGATTATCGTTATCCAAGGGACTGCATCCAGGTAATTGTTTCTGTGCCCCCAGTGCTTTCACTTGGAATTTTGGGGAAGAAGACATTTCAGTTTCAGCTCCCATGGGAATAGATAATCCGCCAGGGTGATTTACTAAATCAAACCAGAGTAAGATTCTTTCTCCACTGGTTGCGTAAACCTCACGGCTACTTAAAGCCCCCCAAATCTCTTCCCTGTTCCTTGACTCGACATGCGCAGCCACCAATCCTCCTGTATAGAGAAAAGAAGAAGCTCTTTCAGACTGAAGAGGTAGGGTTACTTTGGAACACTGGATGCCATAGCACTCCAGTTTGGAGTCAGGACCAAGATCTAATTTTTGTGCTAAAGGCAATTTGGGATCGGATAATCTCGGATTCATAAAATTTCTGCCTGTTTGGTTTTCCATATCAACACGAGATTCAGTATTTAATTTCCTTTTACTTTCTTTATAACCTGTCCCCGGTCTGGCTTGGTGGTTATCACTAGAACCTATAAAGCCATATCTGAATCTTAAGGGCTGTTCAGTTGAGAAGTCCGTAAGTGCTAAAGCGTATTGAGCTGACATTTTAGGTCGATAATCAAAAGCTGGTAAAAAGCAATCTTTGCATTGTCCTGAGTCTTTCCACTCCATAGGATCGTATCCCGGTACAGTCAGCAACCCTAATGGATTGGAACTCACAAATATTTGCCTAGCTTCTATAGCTCTTTTATTACATTCTTCATCAGATCCTGCAGATACTCTACATCTCTCCCTGATAATTTCTCCAGCTTGGAAGCAATCCGGTACATAACTTTGACTGGGTTGATTACACAACAAGGTCTCATCATTTTGAACCTCCATTGGAGCCCAAGGTCTATATTCCTCAGAATTTCCATGCCCTGAATAAATTTCTAAAAGTTTATTAAGGGAAGCATTATGTGCATTCGGGTTCAGTTGCAAGTCCCAAGAAGTCAAAGGAGGAGTTACATTTCCCCAAGCACTTCCATGTGGGATGACTAATGTATCTAAATTTAACTGTTCAAGTTTTCTGAATAGCTCTGCAGAGGTTTCTGCTTTTTCATAACAATCAGAATTGGGGTTGAGTGCTTCTCCTTGCTTGCAATCTTTAGAAGCTTTTGCAACTAAGGATTTGAATCTCCAGTCCAAGTAATTTTTTCTATTAGGAAAATCTAACAGTACCGCAGCGGCAGTTACCAGAGTAGTACTACCAAAAGCAAAGCTATTAAAAGCTCCTGAAGTAGTTGAAATAGGCATCGAAGGTACTTCTTCTTTATCTATACCCCTAATAATTATATTCTTATGTCCATAATGAGTATCTTTATTCACACTGGCTTGAGTCCACTCCCAACCTAAGAAAGGCACTAAAGGTGGCTCGTCTAAATCGTCAGAAACTTGCACACAGCTTTGAATTGAGTCTAGGCTATCTTTCCACTCTCTTTTAGTTAACCACTCAGCATGATCAGTAACTGCAAAGAAATCTAGATTTGAACAAAATCGAGCAAAGTTACATGCGTCAGCTACCGGATGAGTTCCTTCTCCATTTGCGATAGGAAGATTTAACAACAATGCATCAAACGAGAAAGTTGTATGAATATGCAAATCACCAAAGAGTATCTTTTTAGCTGGGGGCTTCTCACTAAGCGCTTCTTCCTTTATAAGGGTAGAGCTAATTTTATTAAGTTCAATAACCTCTCCAGGCCCTTGATAAACCCCGAACCAATTAAAGAATACACCTACCAAAAGAAATAGAATTGCAGAAAGGATGGAAGCGAAGGCATACAGTAGCCACTTCCTTAACTGTTTAGCCATTTGCAGCCTAGCCAGAGGAGGTTTCAGGTAGTATTAATATATAATTTTTCAAGCTCTCAAGCTCAACGAAGTAATAATCTCTTTTGGGTTGCTCCTCTAGGAGTTCTACCTTAAAAATTCTTCCGTCCCTAAAACTTTCAAGTAGTTTTATCTTTTCACCTTTTTTAACTCTATACAGATCTCTTGCATCAATAAATAACCTGTAAGGAGAGTCTAAGAAGTCTCTATTTAGACTCAGCTCAATGGCATCGTGCTTGTAGTGATACAAGACCTGCGAGTTGTCTCTTTTTAGTTTAAGTTCATTGCCTATTTCATAAACTATGGTCTCATTGGCGAATATAGCCAGTGAGAGAGCTGAAAGGATTGATATCAACAAGTATTTCATTTCTATAGAGGGTATTTTCGGATAATTGCATCCTCGCGTCTAGGGCCTGTTGAAATCATGACTATGGGGGCCCCACAAAGTTCTTCGACTTTGGCTATGAAATTAATAACATTGTCATTCAAATCTTCAAATCTTTGAACGCCTGCTGTGGGTTCTTGCCAACCCTCAAGTTCGATGTACTGAGGCTCAATGTCATTTAGAGTCAAGGATTCTAAAATTTCCTCTCTTGATAACGAACTAGAATAATCTGTACATATCTTTATTTTGTCTAAACCATCTAGTACGTCTATCTTTGTTAAGCAGATTCCATTAATACCATTCAAATAAACTGAATGAGACAGCAATACTGCATCTAACCAACCGCACCTTCTGGGCCTTCCGGTCGAGGCACCGACTTCCCCTCCTTTTTCTGCAAGATAACTGCCTATTTCATCATTTAATTCAGTTGGAAAGGGTCCTTCTCCCACTCGGGTTGTATATGCTTTAGATATACCTAAGGAATAGTCTATGCTGGTTGCACTGATGCCTGCACCAGAAGCTATTCCTCCTAAAGAAGAATTACTCGAAGTTACAAAAGGATAAGTTCCTAGGCTGTAATCTAAAAGAGCACCCTGTGCCCCTTCAAAGAGAATTGTTTTGTTGCTTTCTTGAAATGCTTTTAATTCTGCGATCACATTTCCCACAAAAGGTTTCAATCTTTCTGCCTGTTTAAGGTTTTCATCTAGAAGCTCATTTAAATCTTCTTGTTGAGCTTCGTCATGTCTTTTGATCAAGAAGTTGTAGATATCAAGAGCTTCTTCTAATTTTACTTTCAGTACGCTGGGATCATACAAATCAGCTACTCTTATAGATCTTCGGCCTACCCTATCTTCATAGGCCGGCCCTATCCCTCTTCCTGTTGTTCCAATTTTTGTTCCACTTCTTGATCTTTCTCTGAGTTGATCAATTTTTTTATGATAGGGCTGAATAAGACACGCAGCGTTACTCACTACTAACCTATCCTTTAGATCCCCTATAAACTCAAAAGCCTCATCTATTTCAGAAAAAAGTGCTTCGAGACTGATGACAACACCCCTTCCCAAAAAACACTTAATATTCTTATGACATATAGACGAAGGCAGTAAATGAAAAACCACTTCCTTCCCATCAATGATCAGGGTATGCCCAGCATTATGACCACCTTGATATCTAACAGCGGCATCTATGTCCTTTGACAGGAGATCAACTACCTTACCCTTACCTTCATCTCCCCATTGCAAACCTAAAAGAGAAATCGAGTTACTCATTCATAGTGCCTACTGAAAATATATCTGAAACGGCATTTAAGTTAGATTCTTAATCTATCTTAGAATTATCTAGATACTTGAAAAAATCACTATCGGGGTCAATTAGTAAAATATCTCCTTTTGATTGAAAGGTAGCTTGATAGGCTTTAAGACTTCGGGTGAAATCATAAAATTCTGGGTCTTTGGAGTAAGCCTCAGCATAAGTTGCTGTCGCTTTTGCATCTCCATTGCCTCTAGTTTCCTCTGCTTCCCTATAGGCGTCTGCCAGAATAATGGTTTTGTCTTTATCAGCTGTAGCTCTTATTTTCTCAGCCACTTCATTGCCTTGAGCTCTTAACTCTCTTGCAAGCCTTTCTCTTTCTGTACGCATTCTGTTGTAAACGGAATCACTTACTTCAAGGGGTAAATCGATTCTTTTAACCCGAAGATCTATTACTTCTACACCCAGTTCTTCCTGCGCTATCTTGTCTAGCATAGATGTTAAGGAATTCATAAGCTGATCCCTTTCTCCTGAAACAACTTCTTTTACTGTTCTAATACCAAACTCATTTCTTAAACCGGTATCTACCCTTTGACTCAGAAGGCGCTTAGCTCTTTCTTCATCTCCGCCAGTGGTGGTGAAATATTTGGCAACGTCTTTAATCCGCCATTTGATAAATGAATCAACCATCAGAGCTTTCTTTTCTGAAGTTAAATACCTTTGTGGTTGGGCATCTAAAGTTAATATTCTTGAATCAAAATATCTGACTGAATTAACGATCGGCCACTTAAAGTGCAGTCCCGGTTCAAGATCAAACTGAACAATCTCTCCAAATCTCAGCTTCACTGCCCTTTCAATCTCACTAACAACAAATATAGATTGTGAAATAATTATGACTGTAATAAGACTTAAAGCCGAAATAAAAATACTAGATTTTTTCATTTAACATCCCTCTCTTATTGCCTATTTCTTTTTCTGATCTCTTCAATAACTCGATCAGTTAATTCTCTAATAGATGAAGTGCTACCCGTACCAGGGCTTGAAGGTTGTACCGATACACTTTCATCACTTTGCCTAACAATTTTATCAAGTGGCAAATAGAGAATGTTGTTACCGCCTTCAACATCTATCATAACTTTCGTACTGTTAGACATTACGTTTTGTACTGCATCCAAATAAAGTCTATTTCTTGTTACATCTGGAGCTTTCTGGTACTCAGAAAGAAGTAGATCGAATCTGGTAGCATCGCCTTGAGCTTCAGCAATAACTTGAGCTTGGTAGGCTTCTGCATCTTGGATCATTCTTTGTGCTTGTCCTCTGGCTTCCGGAACCAGTCCATTCGCATAAGTTTCAGCTTCATTTCTTACCCTGACTTCGTCTTCCCTGGCTTTAATAACATCATCAAAAGCTGCTTGTACTTGGTCTGGTGGGGCGGAATCTTCAATGTTTACAATAACCACCTGTAATCCTGTCTCATACCTATCGAGATATTCCTGGAGTCTGGCTTTAGTTAATTGTGCTATTTGCTCCCTTCCCGTGGTTAATGCATCATCCATAATCGAACTACCAACAACATGTCTCAAAGCACTCTCTGTGGCTTGAGCTAAACTGTTGTCAGGGTTCCTGATGTCTAAAACGTATTTTTCGGGATTATTAATCTGATACTGTACTGAAATAGTTACAGCTACAATATTTTCATCTTTTGTAAGCATAAGAGCATCGTGTCTATGCGGTCTTACTCTAACGACATCAACTATTGTCCAACTATCAATGATCGGGGGATTCCATCGTAAGCCTGGGCCTTTTGTTTCCATGTACTCACCCAGTCTCAAGACCACTGATCGCTCCGCTTGTTCTACCTGGTAAATACCCATTCCAGTCCAGATAAGAACAACCAGAATAAAACCAAAAAGAATATTCTTCTTTGAAAACCCAGGTCCAGATCCACCTGAAGATCCTCCCAGAATACTGCTTATTCTTTCTTTGAATTTATTTATGGCCTCATCTATGTCAGGCGGGCCATCCTTTCTCCCCCAAGGGTCTTTATTATTATCATTATTTCCATTCCAAGACATCAGATTACTTCCTTAATTTTATTATTCTTTAAATCTATACCTTTGTTAGAAATTAGATTGTTTAGTTCATTTTTATCTATTTCCAACCGCAATTGTATCAGACCTGTCTCACTTGTTGTCTCTTCTAAGACCCTGCCAAGAGAATAAAGTTTAGCTCTAATTTTTCCTTGGTAGGGTTGTAATTCTATCCACTCTTTTACCATGAATTTTTTTCGGTTGAACTGGATAGAATTTACAAGGTGTTCCAAGCCTGTGTTCTTGAGAGCTGACACCCAGACTTCATTATTGTTATTAGAAGTCACTTCAGAAACTTCAACTATATCTACTTTGTCAGATTTATTGTTTACCCGAATACAAGGAATGTTTGATATTCCCAATTCCTTCAAGATCAATAAGACTTGCTCAGTTTTATAAATGAAATCAGGATCTGAAATATCAACAACATGAACCAAAATATCTGCTGATTTCAGTTCATCTAAAGTGGCCTTGAAAGATTCTATTAGTTCTGTAGGTAAGTCCGATATAAATCCAACAGTGTCTGAAAAAAGAATATCCTCTAAACCAGAAACAGAATTTTTTCTAGTTACCGAATCGAGGGTAGCAAAGAGCTTGTTGGCTACATAAAGCTGACTTTCCGTTAATAGATTAAACAAAGTTGTCTTACCAGCATTTGTATAACCGACTAAAGCAACTAGGGTTTTATTACTTTTATTTCGTGAATACCGATTTACCTCCCTTTGCTTGTGAGACTTACTTAACTTATTTTTTATATTTTTAATTCTTTGATTAATAAGCCTCCTGTCAGTTTCTAACTGAGTTTCCCCTGGACCTCTCAAACCGATACCTCCTTTTTGCCTTTCCAAATGACTCCATCCTCTAACAAGCCGAGTAGAAAGATGAGACAACTGGGCAAGCTCTACTTGAAGTTTACCTATATGACTAGAAGCTCTTTCTGCAAATATATCTAAAATTAAACCAGTCCTATCAAGCACTCGAGCTTGAAATATATTTTCTAGATTTCTCTCTTGTGAAGGGGTCAAATCGTGATTAAAAATAACCAGTTCTGATTCTGTTTGTTCTAAGGAACGCTTTATTCTTTCAGCCTTCCCTTTAGTTATAAATAGACCCGAAGTAGGTTTGGCCTGCTTAGAGAAATCTTCATCAGAAATCTCTGCTCCAGAAGAAAGTACCAATTCTTTAAATTCATCAAAAGCTTTTAAGGATGAAGACCTCTCTCTTTTTTTGGGTAACTCAACCTGAACTATTACAGCCTTCTGAAAAACAGACTCAACCATTTATTTTTTTAGTCTCAACTTCTTTTCTATTAACTTAACAGAAGCCTTAGTGTCTTGGCTTACCCAATGCAGATTCTTCCATCCTCTTAACCAAGTCATTTGACGCTTGGCTAATTGCCTTGTTGCATTCACGGCTTTCACTATCATTTCTTCGTAGGCAGTCTTCCCTTCTAAATAGTCACATATTTGTCTGTATCCTACACTCTTCATAGAACTTTTCTCTGAATCCATTTGCTTTAAGTCCAGTAACCTTTCCACTTCTTGTACTAGCCCCGCTTCCAGCATTAATAAGAACCTTTTCTTAACATCTTGTCTTAAAGATTCTCTACTCTCTGGTTCAACAGCAAATTGCATAACCTCCCTAGATTTTACAAGTTCACTACCTTGATTTCTTTTCCGCCACTCAGTCATGGTTTTAGAACTGACTAGATAAACCTCTAGCGCTCTTTGTATACGTTGCGAATCATTCGGATGAATTCTTGAAGCAGATTCAGGATCAATTTCGGTAAGTTTTTTATGAAGAGATTCCCATCCACGTTCTTTTGCTTCACAAGATAATTCGTTCCTAACATTTTGATCAGCTTTTGGCATTCTTGAAATACCACCTAATAAAGACTTGAAATAAAGCATAGTTCCACCTACTAGAAGTGGAACTTTTTTTGATTTATCACATAAATCTATCTCTCTTGTCGCATCATTAATAAAAAGGGCTGTTGAATAAGATTTCCAGGGGTCTATAAAACTAAGTAAATTATGTGGGTACTTGTCCAAAATCTCCTTTGAGGGCTTTCCTGTTCCAATATCCATCCCTCTATAGACTTGCACTGAATCCACGTTGATAATCTCTAATGAAACCGTCTTAAACAAAGAGATAGCCAGGTCGGTTTTACCTACTCCAGTGGGGCCCATAATTGTCACAAGAGGTAATCTTTCTTCCATCTAGAACAAAAGATTCGCTACTTTCTTAGCTAAAGGCAGCGAAGAAGTTAGTCCGGGACTTTCTATTCCAAACAAATTTACCAATCCTTTTATTTTGTGTTGCTTGGAAGTTTGTATAACAAAATCGGCTGGCTCTTCTGTAGGACCGTAAATCTTTGGCCTAATACCTGTGTAATCAGGAATTAATTTATCGGGATCTAGATCAGGCCAGTAGTTTTTTATTGCAGAAACAAAATCTTCTTTCCTAGATTCATTAAAGCTGTAATCAATATCCTCTATCCAGGATACATCAGGACCGAATTTAACTTTACCGCTCATATCAAAACTTACATGCACACCAAGACTGTCTTTTGTAGGAAACGGGTAAACTAGATGTTTTTTAAAAGGGTGATTGCCGCTAAGTTGGAAGTAATGTCCCTTTGCTAGATAGCTTTTGGGAAGAACGCCTTCTGGTATCCCTTTAATTTTCCTCGCTAAATCCACAGCATGCAGTCCCGCAGAATTTATTACATTATCCGCTTCTATAGTAAAGCTATCCTCTGCTCTTACGTGCAGAGAAATACCCGTTGAATCCGAGACTTCTATCTCTTCAACCTCTGAGTTATGACTGGTTATAATGTTCTTCTGCTGTACTTCTGCTTCAAGACTTAAGATTAATTCCGCTGCATCTATAACCCCTGAACTAGGGCAGTAAAGAGCAGATTTTGCAAGTATTTCTGGTTGAAATCTAGGGATCCTTCCTTTTGATATAAGCTTAAGGCCTTTTACATTATTTTTCCTACCATTTTCCAAAAGAGAATCTAATTTACCTTCTTCATCAGAAGTTGAAGCAATTACTAATTTCCCAGTATTCCTATGCCAGATATTTCTTTTCTTTGCGTACGCGTAAAGTAGTCCACTTCCTTCAACACATAATGTCGCTTTATTAGAGCCTGTAGGGTAGTAGATACCTGAATGGATGACTCCTGAATTTCTGGAAGAGGTTTCTTCACCGGCCCTAGAGTTTCGTTCAAGAATAACTACTTCATGACCTTTTCTAGAAATTTCTTTAGCTATGGAAAGACCGATAATTCCAGCCCCAATAATTACAGTGTCGGTTTTTAAAA
>Ga0207990_1001534_pt1 | contig 11663 bp, 13 predicted proteins | sample ETNtaG_8_FD_185780 | JGI IMG/M metagenome (GOLD analysis project Ga0207990, IMG submission 185780) | Marine microbial and viral communities from oxygen minimum zone, Eastern Pacific Ocean - ETNP201406SV75 (SPAdes) (version 2) | ecosystem: Environmental > Aquatic > Marine > Oceanic ...
TTCTTGATGTAACAGGGCAGTGGGATCCCAGTCTGCTTTTAGTACTAGGCGGCGCGGTTGTGACAACAACCCTCCTTTATCGAAAGATTTTTACAATAGCGACGCCTGTTTTAGAATCACAGTTTTATTTGCCTGAAACAACGGTTATTGATCGCGCTTTAATTTTAGGCGCACTATTGTTTGGTATCGGCTGGGGATTAATTGGTTATTGTCCGGGGCCTGCACTCGCCAGTTTAGGTGTTCGTTTTTATGATCCGCTGATTGTTATTGTGGCAATTCTCTTTGGGATGATGGGTTATCGTTTGTTAAGCTGTAAGACCATAGTTAAATAAAAGAAAACGAATTCCTAAAAGAGCTTACAAAAAAATTATGGCTTTGGGGTTGAGGCGAAAAGCTATCCTATAAACGATTAAAGAGCGTTGTTTTGAAGATGTCATTGACCTTCGGTTACAACCACTTTTCCAACGACCCGATGTCTTGTGTTGTAAAAAAGGAAGTGGTTTTTAAATGACTTAAGTGCATTTGTTGTTAGGCGTCGTCGAGTTGCTTGAGTCCTTGTAGAATAGGGGTATTAAAGCTTCCATTTTAGTTAATTGGTCGGCAATGTTTTTTTGGCTCGTGTTGTTTGTACAGGCTAACACCAATACACTGGCGGCTTCACTAATTGATTTTGCACCTAAATTTGCGACAACGCCTTTAAGCGTGTGCGCATGCCTTGCTTGTGCTTCGGTATCATCTTTAAGGGCGTAAAATTCTGATGGAAATATTTCAAGGCGATCACGCAGTCTTAGTAATAGACGGCGATAAAGGGTGGTATTACCCTGAAGTAGTTCTAATCCGAAGGAAGTATCAATGTCATATAAATCGAAGGGTGTCGTTGAGTTACTTTCAGTCATTTTCTTAGGGGTTCCTATCTTGGTAATGTAGTAAGGTACGTTCATTGCTTTGGTTTAAGAAGAATGCACCCAGTAGGAAAAAATTATGTAAATTCCGTTTAAAAGGCATCATGTTGTTTAATTATCATTTAGTGTCTATTAGTCATGGTTTAAAATAGCTGTTTTTTTAAAAATTCAAATAGCATAAAAAATTTAGTTGATGTTTGATCTATTTTAAGGAGCTTTAATGGAGATAGGTGGTGGATTTATTGGTACTGTTTTAAGTAAATAATTATAATGGTAACGATGTTAATTTAAGCGCTATGCGTTCAACTGAGAAATCAAAATGATGTCAAAAAGAGCGGTTCTGTTGGTGAACTTGGGTTCACCTGAAAAACCTGAAGTGAAAGCAGTGAGAAGCTATCTCAACCAGTTTTTAATGGACGCTTATGTGATTCAATTACCGTGGTGGTTAAGGCGTTTGGTGGTCAGTTTGTTGGTGCTGCCAACGCGACCTGAGTCTTCAACAAAAGCCTATCAAAGTATTTGGTTGCCAACGGGGTCGCCGTTAATTGTTATTTCTAATCAATTGCGGGAAAAAGTACAGGCACAGTTGAGCATACCCATTGAGATGGCTATGCGTTACGGTCAGCCAAGCATAGAAAAGAAAATATTAACGATTGCAAAATCAAAAGCTATTGAAGAGATACTCTTTATCCCTCTATATCCACATTTTGCACAAAGTACAGTGACAACCTCTATTCGAGAAGCCCAACGGGTTATTAAAAAGCATAAGTTGACGATTAAATTATCGGTGGTTGATCCTTTTTTTGAAAACCCGGCTTACATTACCGCGCTAGTTAATAGTGCCAGACCTTATTTGGAGAAACCTTACGATCATATTGTTTTTAGTTATCATGGGCTTCCAGAATCGCATCTTCTGAAGCTCGATGTTTCGGGGCAACATTGTTTGCAACAGGCTGATTGTTGTAATACCAACAGTAGTTTTCAAAAAAGCTGTTATCGCCACCAGGTACTTCGGACCACAGAATGTTTTGCAGCGGAAGCAGGTTTATTGCCTGAGCAATATTCAGTCGCTTTCCAGTCGCGTCTTGGGCGGGCAAAATGGTTAGGGCCGAATACTGAAGATCGTTTGCGCGATTTGGCTGCTGAAGGTTGTAAAAAGGTCTTAGTGATTTGTCCGGCTTTTGTGACGGATTGTTTAGAAACGCTCGAAGAAATTGCTATTCGAGGCCAAGATGTCTTTAAGGAGGCAGGCGGTGATTCGCTGACGTTAATCCCTTGTTTAAACGATTGCCCTGAATGGGTTCAAGTGCTTAAATCTTGGAGTAGTCAGTCGCTTTAAAAAAGTGATTGATATTTAGGCTAAAGTTTTTTTCGATAATGTTGGTAGGTCACGTCATTCATAACGGAACAAAATTGATTGCATTAGAGCGGGGGGCACAAATAAATATTTTCACAGTTAGCGTAGCGAAGTTCTTTATTTTAATAGCGTTACCCTTATTTTCGTCATTGCTTTATTGCTTTATTGCTTTATTGCTTTGAAGTGACAGATTTTAATCAGTCTGTTGAAAATATTTTAAAGGTGGGTGATAAAGGAAAGTATGGTCAAATTAAGGTCGATTTAAATTATCGGTTTGAACATGTTGATACGGATAGCGCCGGAAAATCGGTAGGAAATGCATCTACCGTTCGGTCAAGAATAGGTTACCTACCACCGACATTTCAAGGTTTGCAGTTATATGCCGAGTATGAAGGCAATCAAGATTTTGGCGCCAATACTTATAACAGTTTTAGAAATGGCAAGACTCATTATGAAACGGTAGCAGACCCACAACAACATGAGTTAAATCGGGCTTGGGTTAATTATCATTTCTTTGAGAGTAATCTCAAGATGGGTCGGCAAAGGATAAAGTTAGATAATGATCGGTTTATTGGTAATGTGGGTTGGCGTCAAATGGAGCAGATCTATGATGCGGCGGTGTTAACCAGTTCGTTTTTCCCTGATATGGATATAACGGCGGGTTATATTATCAAAATACAGGATATTAAATCACTCAGTACGGCAATGGATTCGCAATTTATTCATGTGGGTTACACCGTTCCAAGGTTCGGTACATTGGTGGGGTATTCGTATTGGTTGCATTACAACGACAATGTTGCAGATAACGTAAAGTCAACATAAACGCACGGCGTTCGTTTTGATGGCGGCTACCAGGTTTCTGATTTATTTAGAGCGCTTTATACGGCTGAATATGCTAACCAGAGTGGTCATGCGAATAATCCTAACGCTATTAGGGGGTTGGATTATTTCCATTTAGTCCTCGGGGCTTCGGCATTAAAGGTAACGGGTAAAGTGGGTTGGGAACAATTACAAGGTCGAGAGGGTTATGGTTTTTCAACGCCACTGTCAACCTTGCATGCGCATCAGGGTTGGGCTGATCAATTTTTATCCACGCCTAGTGCAGGTATAAGAGATATTTATGCTTCTGTCAGTACACGTGTAATGGGTATTAATTTAAGGGCTGTTTATCATGACTTTGATGATGATACGAGGTAGGTAGATTATGGCCAGAAGTATGATTTTGTGGCGATTATGAAATGGGGTAAACACTACAAGGTGTTAACCAAATATGCTTACTATGATGCTCAAACCCATAAAACCGATAAGCAAGTGTTATGGGTTCAAGTTGGTGTATCGTTTTAAGAACGGCATAGTAAGGGTTGCCAACAAAGTGTCTAGCATAGATGTGGGATTGATTTAATCGGCGAAATTAGCACGGCCGGTTTTATTAGATTTTACGCATAGGCAGCTGAGTGACGATAGCTTGCTATTGTAGGCTGATGAGCGGTGCGTTATTAACGATTTTTGTCACTTGCCAAGAAAAGTTTAGTGGCAAAGTGATAAAAACGCTAAGAAGAGCAAGTAATATGTCTTAGCGGCGACATCTTAGACATCTTAAGGGTCATTAACGACGAAGGACTTTTACCCATAACGAAATCATTGAGACGTTGGTTAGAAAGACACGTTCTTTTTATGATGTCATTCGTTATTTTTTTCAAGTGTCGGTGGTTTTCTGCCCAACATAGATCAGCCTTTTTTTCTTAGCGTTTCCAGTATGCCGGCTAATGGGACTAAATTCATCGTGACTCTGAATAGGACGTTATTATTTTCAAGTAATCCGAAACAGTCATAGGAGCGTAACATAATGTTTGTTTGATTAAGCGTGTTGGATGCGGATTCGGGGTGTTGCTTAACTAAAATTGTGAGGACATCACCATTTTTAAGTGTTTTTAGATACTGACGGTCTACAGAAATTTCGTGAGAGGTATACACCATGGGGTTTTGTTTGAAATCATGGTTTTCTAGATGCGCTTTTTCTAACAGAGCTCCTGACGCTAAGCTACAAGGAAATATTTCTGGGTATTTGGCAAGATGGATTAATTCATCAAAATAATCTGATTGTTCGGCTAATGAAGCGGATAGAAAGTTCTTGACGTTACCGTTGTTTAGAATTTTCCGTTTAAGAAAGTAATCAGTTCCAGGGACATATGTTTTATCCGAAATAATTAATAAGTTGTGTAAGTTATCAAAAGTGATTCCTTCTAGGAATAGGGGTTTTTGGGTTTCTTTCTTAAATCCTAATAAAATAGTGTTTCCATCCGATTTAATGGCAATACGATTGCCTAATGTTAAATGAGGAATCGTTCTTATCAGGGTTTTTTTTATTTCTAGACTAAACGGTGTTTCCGTTCGCAGCGCGTTAACAAAAGTGATTTGATAATTACTAAACCGTAAGTTGTTTCCGGTAATAATCTCATTTTCATGGTGGGCTTTTCGATATAACCGAATTTGGTATTCAATTAACGTGTTGAGTTGATAGCCTAGAACGATAGGGCCCTTAAAGGGATTATGGGTGATTTGAAGCCATTTGTGCTTATCGTGAAAAAGATTAAAGTCATCCGAGGCATTTCTAGCAACTTCGATATGGATTTGGTTGAATTTTGATGAATGGCTTGTCATTAAGTGTTTTTTAGGGAGAGGGTTGTCGTTTAGTTAATGCGCAGGCGTTAAAAATAGTAGAGTAGCTTTAGTCTGTAATAAGTTGTCGCACGACGTTGCGTCACCTTCCTACGCAAGGGTTATAAGGGTGGGCTGAATTTAGATTTATAGAGTCTCCTTAGATTTGTCTTGATAGACATGAGTGAATTTTTAAGGCGAGCGTCTTATAATAAAGGATACCGCATTTTTTTGTCTTAAGAAAAGGGCTGTTCTTATTTTTTTAGTGGCACCCATTAACGTCATGTTTTGTTGGGCATCAACGGTCGAAGGGCAGATAAAAAAATTAACATTACTATTAAGCGAATAGTAATGCTAATCAATGAATTTACGTTGTGGCCACCTTAATTCGGTAGTAGGCAAGAACCTTTTACTTTATTTTGAACCAGCGTAATGTTTTTTTCGTTTAGATCACGAAAGATCACATAGAAATTATGGTGGCTTTCCTGAATAACTTCGTAGTCGGTGTTGATTTTATTTTTGAACCAAGTTAATAACTCGTTAAGTTTTTTCCGATTGACGAGATGAGTTTCATATTGACAGTACATTAATCATTCTCCCAAGTGTTAAAAAGAAAATTACAAAGTTAATGGATGTATTTTGTTAAAAGGTACATCTAATCCTACGCCTAAACTTAGAATAGCTCAATATTCAAATAATTAAAAATTCTCATCATGGCTTTTTTTAATCGCTGCAAATGACGTAGTCGACGGTCAATGTAAGTCATTGATTACAAGTTTAGCCACAGATACTTAATAAACTTAATCTTAATTCTATGTATAGAGGTGTAAGTTATTGTTTTGCGCCTAGTTGCCATGTAAGCTATTGATTGATAATAACTTTTTAATTTGTACAAAAAGTAGTCAGCTTAATAGGTTGTCTTGTTATTGGGTCTCTTAGGGGCCTTAAAATTGGTTATCCACAAAGTTATACACAGCTTCTGTGGAGAAGTTTTGTCTGGGTTGTTGTTTTTACGTACACCGGTTGGTGCCGTAAAAGCTGTTATTGATTTTTAGCTTAGTGGATGGTCGAATCCTTCAGGTGTATAGTATGGCTGGGTATTATTTTTAACGGCAGACAAGAAAGCAAGGAACTTTAGACAATGAAGTTAGTTAAGTTTCCCTTTATAGGGTTTAGTTTTGGTTTATTTCTTATTTTTATTATTTTAATAGGTCGCGGTACAACGTCTCAGGGTGAGGCCGTATTACCCTTGTTAACGGTTCTTTTTGTTTGTGAGTTTGCCTTTATTATGACTGCAATAGGCGCTTATATTGGCTTTCGTAACATGCGGTCGGTAGGTTTTAAAACGTGGTATGCCATGGTTTCTCTATTGTGTTTTTTTATGGCGATTGGGTTGATGCAATTAGGCGTGGAGTTGTGGTCGCAATTAATGGCACAAATAGCGGTAGTCGAGTCATGAAAATTACTGCTTTAAGAGTGATTTTTTAAGATGAAATTGTCCCCACAAGATTCTAAATCACTAGATTTTTTGAATAACAAATTGTATGCATGGTTATCTTGGGGGCTGCCTGTCGTTGTGATGTTATTGTCAAGGTTGTTGGGTTCTCAGTTTCAAGTCACTGCATGGGTTTGGGGGGTAATGTTTTTTTGGATGGGATTGTCTTGTTTATTGAATGCCTGGCGATGTCATCGAGTACATTGTTATTTTGCTGTGCCATTGTTTTTTGTCTCCACCATGGGTGCTTTGGGTATTGCTCTGGATTGGGCGGTTTTTGATACGCTTTCGCTGGATTATCTCGGGTTGTTTACGCTGGTTATATTCCTTTTAGTGTGGGTCGTTTCTGAAAAGTATTGGGGTTGTTACAAAGGAGATTGATTCTTATTAACCTGATATAAGCCGATTTAACTCTATTTTCTTTTTAGATAAAAAAGGAGAGTCTGATGAAGATTGTCTTTGTGTTAATTAACGCCACAGGGTTATTTAATAGCGGTGTCGTTGTGAGCTATTTCTTATAATTATTGTTAACCTTCACGGTTATAATTTTTTTAAAATTGTTAACGGACGGCAGTGATGGTTATCGCAAGACTACTTTTATAAAGGTATTTTCATGGGTATTGAGCCTGAATTTATTGGCTATATGGCTGCATTTTGTACGACTATTTCATTCTTGCCACAGGCTTATTTAACGCTTAAAACGCGTGATGCCGAGTCCTTGTCCTTAGGGATGTACAGTACCTTTACATTGGGTGTTTTGTTATGGTTACTGTATGGTTTATTGATTGAAGATAAAGCTATTGTTTTTGCGAATGTGATTACCTTTGTTTTATCCGCGACTATTCTGATTTTTAAGATTTACCATACCTTGACTCGTGCTAAGTAAACAGGGGACTGTTTTTCTCGCGATAAAGAAATGCCGCTCGGGGTTATAGATTCATGTCGAATACCCTATAATGAACGTTTATATAATGCAGCGACGCTTGTAGGCCGCATTTAAACTTTTATAAGGTATGCTCAGAAATGATTAAAGATAAACAAGAAATCATAGAAAAAATACGGGGTAAGAAAGGCATCATTTCTGACATGGATGGGGTTATTTATCACGGTAATAAGTTATTACCGGGCGCCAAAGAATTTGTGGAATGGTTGAAAAATGAAAATAAATCATATGTATTCTTAACCAATGCGAGTGAGCGTACACCAAGAGAGTTACAGGAAAAATTATCTCGTTTAGGCATCGAAGTTGGGCACGAGCATTTCTATACCAGTGCCCTTGCGACGGCAACCTTTTTAGCGTCTCAAAAGGAAAATGGCAGTGCTTATATTATTGGTGAAACCGGTATTATTAATGCGCTCTACGATGTCGGTTATTCGATGAATAATATCAATCCTGATTATGTTGTCATTGGTGATACCCATTCATATAATTATGAGAAACTGGTTACGGCTTCACGCCTAGTTCGTGATGGTGCCAAATTGATCGGCACAAATCCTGATATAACAGGCCCTTCAGAGCAAGGGCTTATTCCTGCAACGAAAGCATTGGTGGCACCCATTGAGCTAGCAACGGGAAAGCCAGCCTACTATATCGGTAAGCCTAATCCGCTGATGATGAGAATCGCGTTAAAAAAATTAGGGCAACAAAGAGAGGATACGTTAATTATAGGGGATAGGATGGATACGGACATCATTGCCGGCATTGAGTCTGAAATTGATACCTGTCTTGTACTTTCAGGTTGTGAGACTGAGGCATCAATTAATAATTACCCTTATTCACCTGACTTTGTCCTTAACGGTGTTCTTGATATTACGTCATAAAGCATTGGTGTGATAATAGCGGATGACGGCGATTTTGAACGCTTAGTTATAATCGCTATTGATTAAAACTCATGTTGAACGTGGGCTTTTAGGGTGTTGATGTCTACGTTGATATGGTATAGCGATAAGACCAGACGTTATGTTTGGACGGATTGATAATCAATGGCGGTTGATGGTTACGAATAGCCACGCATCAGATAAAATGGGCCGTGAGTTTTTAGGATTGTGTTATGGACGATGATAAAGGGCTTTTAGAAGAGCTGCTGGATAATACTGTACAGCTCGTCTTCGCTATGGTCGGTGTGGTAGTGGCTATAGTGGGAATGATAGCTGTCCTTTATTTATGCTGGTTTCTTTATGACAGGTATATTGAGGCGGTCTGGTTTACTTATATTGGGATACCATCATAAAACGTAGAATTTATTTTTAAATACATATTCTGCCGTCATTTGAATGATAAGTAATGGCTGTTTTTATATTAGGAATGGTATAAAGAGATCTGCCACATAGGTTCATGTAGTGTCTAAAACAGATTACTATAAGGATGATTTTTGACTAAAAGAGGTCGGATCAATGCGAGCATACCCGTGGTTTGTTTTATTATTATTTTCATTAACTTCAGTTGCGGACGAGATTGGCGAAGTAAGTACGAAGTTTAGGTTAACATCGCCGAACGATAAAATAGTGATTGAAGCTTTTGATGACCCAAGTATTTCAGGCGCCACCTGTTATTTAAGTCGTGCTAAGAAAGGAGGGCTGTCGGGTGCTATCGGGTTGGCAGAAGATAGCTCTGATGCTTCTATTGCTTGTCGTCAAACCGGTCCTATTCAATTGCCTGAGAACCTTAAAAATGGCGAAGAAGTCTTTAAGAAAAGAACATCAATGCTTTTTAAGTCATTACAGGTGGTTCGTTTTTACGATGCAAAGCGCCAAGTATTAGTCTATCTGAGTTTTAGTGATAAATTGGTCGAGGGGTCGCCCAAAAACGCCATATCGGTCGTCCCTATTCGAGATTTTTAGTCTTTTCTGGGTAAATTAATCATTTCTTACGTGCAACAATGACCCCATCACGGGTGGGGTTTATAAAACTATCAAATGCGGGGTCTTCGAAAATTATGTTGTTATGTTCTAGAATAGCTTCTGTCCACCCGGGCATAATATCAACAGGATTTTCTAAAGCAACGCGTCCATGCCAGAGTACATTGTCGGCAATATAGAATCCGCCAGGATTAATCCTTTTACGTGCCATAGTCCAGATTTCAGGGTAATCACCCTTGTCAGCATCGTTGTAACAAATATCAAATGTACCCTCAGTAGTGTGAAAGATATTTTGTGCTAACCCGGTTTGAAAATTAATCTTGTTCCAAGAGTCGCTTTCTTGTAAAAAATATTTAGCTTGGTTCAGGTTTTTAGGATCGCCATCGGTGCAATACAATTGCCCGTCAGCACTCATTCCTTGTGCGAACCAGAAGGCTGAGTATCCATAGCCACTGCCAAATTCAAAGATCCGTTGCGCATTGATAGTTTTACTTAGGAATGCCAGAAAAATACCAACCAAGCGATCAACAATGGGAAAATTATTATCATGGGCAAATTTTTCCATGGCCGATAATAGCGGGAGATCCGTTGCTTTTGTTAAAGAGAGCATGTATTTTTCAATCTGCGGGTCAACAGGAGAAAGTAGTTGAGGATTTAGTATGTTGGGCGAGGTTAGTTTTTTCATGAGTTTTTAAGAGGAAAGAAACCGTTTTGTCGATACATAGTTGATCCTAGTAGGAAGAAGGTTTTGTCAAACTAGCCTTGTTCCACAGGCGAATCTCCAAGGGGAGCAGGATTTTTTACGTTGTCCGGATTAGTCGTTATCGCTACATCTCCCCAGCCTTGCGGTTCCCGTACCGGTGTTTTGCGCTCTAATAAATCATCGAGTTGGTATTTATCAATGGTTTCGTACTTCATTAACGCATCTGCCATGGCATGCAAAATATCTTCATTATCTTTAAGCATTTTTTCGGCGCGCTGATAGTTACGATCAATAACCACCCGAACTTCTGCATCTATAGCCTGCGAGGTACTCTCAGAAACCGATTTGGTCTGCGTAACCGAACGCCCTAAAAAGACTTCACCTTGCTCTTCACCGTAGGCTAAAGGCCCTAATTTCTCAGACAAACCCCATTGTGTGACCATGCTCCGTGCCAGCTGAGTTGCCCGTTCAATATCGTTGGAGGCTCCTGTAGTGACACTATCAGTACCAAAAATCAACTCCTCAGCAATACGGCCACCATATAAACTGGAGACCTGACTGTCTAATTTGCGTTTACTGGCACTGTAGGCGTCTTTCTCCGGTAAAAACATCGTGACACCCAAAGCTCGGCCCCGCGGCATAATGCTGACCTTATACACCGGGTCATGCTCAGGACACAAGCGACCCACAATCGCATGACCAGCCTCATGATAAGCTGTCATCCGCTTATCTTCTTCAGTCATCACCATCGAGCGCTTCTCAGCCCCCATAATCAATTTATCCTTCGCCTTCTCAAGCTCTACCATGCTCACTACGCGTTTATTGGTGCGCGCTGCCGTCAATGCAGCCTCATTCACCAAATTAGCCAATTCAGCACCTGAAAACCCCGGAGTCCCTTGCGCAATGTATTTAACAATCACATCATCGGCTTTCGGGACTTTGCGTAAATGAACTTCTAAAATCTGTTCACGACCCTTGATATCGGGTAAGCCTACGTTGACTTCACGGTCAAAACGACCCGGCCGTAATAAGGCTTTATCTAATACATCCGGACGGTTAGTCGCGGCAATAACAATAATACCTTCATGTCCGTCAAAACCATCCATTTCAACTAATAACTGGTTTAAGGTTTGTTCGCGTTCATCATTACCGCCCCCTAAACCCGCACCCCGTTGACGCCCGACCGCATCAATCTCATCGATAAAAATAATACACGGTGCATTCTTCTTCGCTTGCTCAAACATATCTCGGACCCGAGATGCCCCGACACCGACAAACATTTCTACAAAATCAGAACCGGAAATCAAAAAGAAAGGAACCTTCGCTTCACCCGCAATCGCACGGGCTAACAAAGTCTTACCGGTTCCCGGTGGACCAACCATTAAAGCACCGCGAGGAATCTTACCGCCTAATTTCTGGTATTTCGGTGGGTCGCGCAGAAAATCAACCATTTCGGCCACTTCTTCTTTCGCTTCCTCAACGCCGGCAACATCATCAAAAGTGACTTTGATCTGATCTGGCTCTAGGATTTTGGCTTTGCTTTTGCCCAGTCCCATAGTGCCGCCTTGGTTCCCTCCCATTCCACCTTGCATTTGACGCATAAAAAAGATCCAAACCGCAATCAACAATAACATTGGAAACCAGGAAATAAAGATTTGCATTAACATTGATTGCTCTTCTGGAGCTTGC
>Ga0207990_1001535_pt1 | contig 11652 bp, 9 predicted proteins | sample ETNtaG_8_FD_185780 | JGI IMG/M metagenome (GOLD analysis project Ga0207990, IMG submission 185780) | Marine microbial and viral communities from oxygen minimum zone, Eastern Pacific Ocean - ETNP201406SV75 (SPAdes) (version 2) | ecosystem: Environmental > Aquatic > Marine > Oceanic ...
AGCCCTGGCCAGTCACCGTGGGTGAGACGCAAGTCGGGCAGATCACCAGTGCAATCTGGTCGCCCTTATTTAAAAAGAACGTGGCACTGTCCCTGATACAAAAAAACCACTGGAATCTGGGCACGCAGGTCACAGTTCACCTGCCCCAAGGCGATGAGATGAGCGGTACGATTGTGAAACTGCCTTTTGATCCGCCCCGTTAGCACTCATATGTCACAATGCTGACCCGTTATGGCAACGTTCGCTCCACACTCCTTACATCGGTCCCGGCCTGTTCGGTATCGGCCAGGTCGACTGTTTCTGATTGCAATCATGTTCCTGATTGTGGGTGGTTGTGAATCAGATCGTGAAGAGCTCGAAGCCAGCAACAGCTGTGTATGGTGTCGCCTGAATGGTGCTGATCTTGCCGGCGTTGATCTTGCCGGGGCAACCCTGTGGATGACTTTTCTGGAAAGGGCAGATCTGCAGGGGGCGATACTCAAGGGCGCTAATATCAACCGGGTGAAATTCACCGGTGCCAATCTGACCCAGGCAAATCTTTCTGGTGCAGATGCACGCAAAACGGTCTTTACCCATGCCGACCTCAGCGGCGCTGATCTTAGCGATGCGAATCTTGCCGAGGCAATTCTTGAAGAGGCAAATCTTACCGGTGCGAAACTCGATGGGGCTACGATGCTGATTACAATAATGCATCGGGCAGATTTTTCTGGTGCCAGCCTGGTATCTGCCAATGTCCGCCAGGCTCTAGGTCGAGAAACCGTTTTTGCCGGCGCAGATCTTTCTGGGGCAGATCTGGGTTGGGCTGTGCTGGCGGGAGCAGACTTTCGCCAGGCAAATCTTAGCGGTGCTGATCTAGAGGGAGCCGACTTGACTGGTGCGGATCTCACTGGCGCCATCTGGACAGATACCAGTCCGTGTCTCTCACGTAGTTGCAACGGCAGAGCCTATAGCGAGTGAACTGCAGGTGTTTAGCCTCACAGTTAGGCGCCGAAAGCCCCGCTAGATTATTGGATAGTGACAGATCATTTTTGTTCGATTGACCGAACAGGTGGGGTATTTATACTGCGCTTTACGACTGTATTACTCATGGCACCCCGGACCGGCTACGAATGCAACACATCTCTCCCATATTCAACGAACCGTGCGAGGTAGAATCGCTCACGTTCGAGCGCGATGGCTGGCAGTTGGTGCGATGCATTAAAACAGGCCTGGTATTCCTGCCCAATCCACCTCCTTACAACAGCAGTGAAGTGCCGGTTTGTATGCTTAACTGAAACGCGTTTTGGGGATGGTATAGCTAATCGGCAGATCAAGAAATGAAAGAAGACCACATACTGAGCTTTGATCTGGGAAGTCGTGCCTTTGCAGTCAGCACCGAATCTGACATGGCCCAGCGCCTGTTTGACCAGGGGCTGAACTGGTGTTTTGGTTTTAATCAGGAAGAAGGACTGGCCTGTTTCAAAAAGGCGCTGGAATTTGACTCAGGTTGCGCAATGCTGCATTGGGGAGCGGCCTATGCAGCAGGGCCGTTTTACAACATGCCCTGGTGTGATTTCAGTGAACCCGAAGCTGTTGACTGTACTACGTTTTGTCGGGGTCATATTGATCAGGCGCTGGCGCTGTCGGATAACGCTATGCCATTAGAGGCGGCGCTGATCAGGGCGCTGGCTGTGCGGGTTCAAAGGCCACACACCGTCAGTCAATCGGAATATGACGGGTGGGATGATGCTTACGCAGAGGCGATGCGCAAGGTTTACTCTGACTTTCCCGAAAACCAGGACGTCATGGCCCTGTTGGTCGAGGCAATGATGACCCGTACACCATGGCGGCTGTGGGACGTCAAAGCAGGACTGCCAACGGCTGGTGCCGATACGCTTGAGGCAATTGCGGTCTGTGAAAAGGCCGTTGCCCTGGCCGATGAAAGCGGCGAACAACAGCATCCAGCGATTTTGCATCTGCATATACATCTGCTTGAGATGTCTCCCGCGCCGGAACGGGCAATGGACTCAGCCGATCGCCTTGGCGGTCTATGCCCCGATGCAGGCCATATTCATCATATGCCCGGGCATATCTATGTTCTGTGTGGCGAATATGAAAAAGCCAGGATTGCGAGTGAAGCCGCCATTCACGTGGACCGCAAGTATCTCGCCTACGCCGGGCCTTACAACTATTACACCACTGCGCGGTGCCATGATCTGCATCTGATGATGTATACCTGCATGCTTCTGGGACAGTTTGAGCCTGCAATGGCCGCCGCGCAAGAGATTTGCGACAACCTGCCCCCTGATGTGATTGACCTGAAAGACAAGCCGTTTATCGCAAGCACTATGGAGGGCTATTACGCCATGAAAATGCATGTGCTTGTGCGTTTTGGAAAATGGCGTGAAATCATTGATACCCCAATGCCCCAAGACCCAAAGCTTTATTGTGTTTCGACCTGCATGCATCACTACGCCAAAGGGATTGCCTATGCAGCAATGAAAGAATTCACAGAAGCCGAAGATCACCAGCGCCAGTTTTACGACTCTCTTGAACGGGTACACCCGGGCCGAAAATTCTTCAATAACCCGGCAATCGAAACACTGGGTGTTGGCGAAAAGATGCTGCTCGGAGAATTGGAGTACCACAAAGGCAATCACGAAATCGCTTATGCGCATTTGCGTGAAAGTGTGCAGCGTTGCGACGATCTACACTATTCCGAGCCGTGGCCCTGGATGCATCCGCCACGCCATGCTCTGGGAGCGTTGCTGATGGAGCAAGGCCACTACAAAGAAGCTGAAGAAGTCTATCGCGCAGATTTAGGATTAAACGATGCTGTACAACGCTGTGCTCAACACAAGAACAATGTCTGGTCTCTTCACGGTTTGGTTGAATGCCTAAAGCATCGCGGCGAAACCAAAGAGCGTACTGATCTTCAGGTGCTTTTGACGACCGCGCTTGCAAGAACGGACATCGCTGTCACGTCCTCGTGTTGTTGCCGCAAAACGGTCGTTGATATTGGCAACTGCTGAGCGGCCAACTATTATAAATAGAGGCTTCGGGCTGCTCTACTCGTCTTCCCCGCGCATCAGTTCATCCGCGCGCACCCACTGACGGACGCTATCGGGCGGAGGCATGGGCGCACCGTCGTAATTCATGGCATCCAGCAAGTCGGCAGTGGGTACAGATTGCCCACGGGTCCTGAATAGGCCGCGGGTCGTGGCTCGGGCCGCACGGGTGTCGCCGGTCAGTATGTCGTGGCGAAAATACAGCCACTTATCATCCCAGCCGAGAATACTGCTCTTCAGTGTAATTTTCTCAAAAGCATGCAGCGGTCGCTCAAAGCGCACCATGACGCCACCGGCAATCGGAAACCAGCGCTGGCGCAATACCGCACCCACCAGGCCACACTGGGTCATCAGGTCAAAGCGTCCCAGATCCATCAGGGTGAGGTAGCGCCCGTTGTTCATATGCGCGTTGGTGTCCAGATCGTTGGGCCATACCCGCATGGCAATTAACGATGGCCGCAGAGCAGGGCTAAGCCGGGTAGTCAGTGCCCGGCCGAACACCCGGCTGGCACGCAAAAAGGGGTACACGCGCTTATCAGCTCGGCAAACCGCCGGCGAAATACCTAAAAGGCGTCATCTGGGAAGGTCATCATGGTGGTGCCACCCGACATGATGGATGCAAAAAGCGCGCCGCTTTGCGGCAGGATGCGCTCCATAAAAAAGTGCGCAGTGGCGATCTTGGCCTGGTAAAACCCGGTGTCATCATTGTCTTGTTTTTCCAGTGCGACTTTGGCCATCTGTGCCCACAGGAAGGCCAGCGTCACCAGGGCAAAAAGTTTCAGGTATTCGCTGGAGGCAGCACCTGCCTCATTGGGGTCTTTCAGGCCGGCCTGGGCAATCTGCCCGGTGGCCAGTTGCAGGCGGCCGAAGGCTTTGGCCAGCGGTAGCACAAAGGGCTGCAGTTCGGCGTTCGCCGTGTTGCTGGAAATCCAGGCCTGCACCGGATGAAAGAAGCGCCGCAGATAGCGACCCATGTGGGCGGTCAGTTTTCGCCCCACCAGGTCCAGTGCCTGGATGCCGTTAGCACCTTCATAGATCATGGCGATGCGCGCGTCACGGGCGTATTGCTCCACGCCGTTATCGTGAATATAGCCATGCCCACCATAGACCTGCACCGCCATCTGCGCCGTGTCGTGGCCGACTTCTGAGAGGTAGGATTTCACCAGCGGGGTGAGCAGTTGCACCAGGTCATCGGCCTGTTTGCGCTGTTCGGCATCTTCGCTGCGATCGCGAATGTCGATTTGTCGGCCGACCCATACGGCGAGTGCCCGCGTACCTTCGGTAAAGACGCGCATGGTCAGGAGCATCCGTCGGATGTCAGGGTGTACCAACAAAGGGTCGGCGGCCTGCTCGGGGTAGCGTGCCCCACTAAGGGCGCGGCCCTGCTGACGATCACGCGCATACTCGACCGCGGCCTGGTAGGCGCTTTCCCCCAAGCCCAGTCCCTGGATGCCGACACCGAGTCGGGCATCATTCATCATGGTGAACATCGCCCGCATACCCTTGTGCGGTTCACCGATCAGCCAGCCGGTGGCGCTCTCCAGGTTCATCTCGCAGGTGGCCGAAGCCTTGATTCCCATCTTGCTTTCTATCCGGGTGCAGCGTATTGGGTTGCGCTCGCCCGCTTCTCCATCATCGTTTGGGAGAAATTTGGGCACAAGAAATAAACTGATGCCTTTAATACCCTCCGGGGCATCCGGCAGCCGCGCCAGCACCAGGTGAATGATGTTCTCGGTCAGGTCGTGCTCCCCGGCCGTGATGAATATCTTGGTGCCACTGATAGCATGCGAGCCGTTTTCGTTGGCTACTGCCTTGGTGCGAATAAGACCCAGGTCGGTGCCGCACTGGGGTTCGGTCAGACACATGGTGCCCGACCAGATGCCGCTGACCATCTTTGGCAGATAGCAGTCTTTGAGCTCATCGCTGGCAAAAGTATTTATCGCGCGGTAGGCGCCACGCGTCAGGCCGACATAGGTCGCAAACGCTACGTTGGCCGAGCAGGCCATTTCCTCGAGCAGCACGTTGAGTGCTCCGGGCATACCTTGCCCGCCATACTTCGGGTCACAGGGTAGGCCGATCCAGCCGCCCTCGGCATACTGGCGGTAAGCATCGGCAAATCCTGGCGGGGTGGTGACCTTGCCATCTTCGTACTGGCAGCCACTGGTATCGCCGCTGTGGTTTAAAGGGAAAAGTTCGTTCTGCGCCAGTCGGGCAGCTTCTTCCAGAACAGGATCGACAAGGTCCGCGGTGGCATCTTCACAGCCGGGCAGAGCGGTGATCTCGGTCGGGTCGAAGAGCTCGTTGTAAACGAACTGCATATCGCGTAGTGGTGCGGTGTAGCTGGGCATAGTTTTCTCTTTATCGGATTCAGTTACGCAAAGGCTTGCCGGTCTCAAGCATGTGCTCGATACGGTCCAGGGTCTGCGGCGTGCGCAGCAGGCTGACAATCGCGTTGCGTTCCAGGGTGAACAGCTTGTCCTCGCTAAGGGTTTCGGTGGGGTCCACCTTACCGCCGGCCAGCACGTGGGCCAGTTTCTTGCCGACGGTGACGTCATGGTCGGTGGCTTTGCCAGCTTGATGAAAGTCATTCAAAGCCAGTGTCATGGCCGCTTCGCCCGAGGGCCCCGGCAGGGTGAGTTCGCGCGGTTCGGGTGGCGCATAGTCCTTTGCCATTGCGAGCGCACGCTCCTTGGCACTTGCCAGCAGGCGGTCGCGGTTCATGACGATGTTGTCGCTGGGCCTTAGGTAAAGCAAGGCCCGTGATTCCTCCGCCGATTTGCCGACCGTCGCTGTCGCTACAGTTTCGAACACTTTGCTTACGGCTGGCATCGGGCCCTTGGGGTGTCTTGGGTTTTCGCTCCAGCGCAGCAGCATCTCCTTGCAGCCACCCCATGCCGGCACCAGTCCTACACCCACTTCGACCAGGCCCATGTAGGTCTCAGCGTGGGCTTCTAATGCATCGCAGTGCAGTAAGATCTCGCAGCCACCACCAAGGGCCATGCCTGACGGGGCGCCGACCACAGGGAAGGGCGCGAACTTGAGTGCCTTGTACACATCCTGACCCTGCTTTACGGACTCGGTAATCTTGGGCCAGGCTGCGATATTGGCCGCGAAAAGACCTACACCGACATTGGCGCCCACCGAGAAATTCGTACCTTCGTTGTGAATCACCAGAGCCCGGTAACCCTGTGCCGGGATAATCTTGAGTGCCTTGGAGGCTGCCGCCATGATGCCCTCGTCAATAGCATTCATCTTGGAGTGAAATTCCAGGCACAACACCTTGTCGCCAATATCCCACAGACTGGCCGAACGGTTGCCATCGATGCGCTCCCCGGCGCGCTTGATGTCTGCCAGCAGCAACACGCCATCAGCGTGGTCCACATTGTGGTAGGCACCATCGGTGCCAAAATATTGCAGTTTGCCATTTTCTACCTGGTAAAAACTGCCTTCACCCACCTGTTGCAGCAATGGCGGTACCGCCATGCCCTGTTCTGCCAGTTTTTTTGCAAACCATTGTGGGCCGAGTTTGTCGATCAGTTCGAATGGACCCCATTTCCAGGCGTAACCATTTTTCATGGCCTCGTCGACCGCGTGAATGTGATCCGCGATCTGCGGTACCAGTGCGGCGGCATAACTTAAGGTGTGCGAAAGCACCCGCCAGGCGTACTGGCCGCCACGGTCAGGGTGTTCCACCAGAGCACGCAGCCCCTTGCGCCCGGCTTCGACGCTGGCGAGCGAGGATTTATTGGCTGGGTGATATTCACCGGTCTTAAGGTCCAACGCTTCTTTCACCTTTTTGCCCCCGGTACGGTTGAGGCGATAAAAGCCGCCTTTACCTTTGCGTCCGGTAGAGCCTTCGGCAATCATCTTTTCGATAAAGGCGCTGGGCCGGTGGATGTCACGGTACATGTCCTCGTCTGGCAGTGTTGCCAACATCGAACTTTCCACGTGTGGCTGCAGATCTATGCCGACGAGATCCAGCAGGCCGAATATTCCGGTCTTGGGAATGCCCATGGGCTTGCCGATGATCGAGTCGGCTTCTTCGACAGTGAGGCCGTCCTCAAAAGCAAAGCGCACGGCAACTCCCATCCACAGGATGCCGATCCGGTTGGCAATAAAACCCGGGGTATCCTTGCAGTCCACCACCGATTTACCCAGCATGCGGTCACCAAAATCCCGCAGGGTGGAGATCACCTCGGCATGGGTATCGGGCCCCGCGACCAACTCCAGTAGCCGCATGTAGCGTGGCGGATTAAAGAAGTGGGTCACGGCAAAATGCTGGCGAAAATCCTCGCCCATGCCGTCGACAAGATGGGCGAGCGGGATGGTCGAGGTGTTGGAGGTGACGATCGCGCTGGCCTTGCGGTGTTGGTCGATCTTGCGGTACAGCGCTTGCTTGATTTCAAGGTTTTCAATAACGACCTCGATCACAAGATCGCAGTCGGCAAGCCACTCCAGGTGATCCTCAACATTGCCAGGCCGGATTCGTTTGGCATTGCGTTGGTGCATCAGCGGCGCCGGGTTGGTTTTCAGCATTCGCTGGATAGCGCCTTTTGCGATCGCGTCCCGGTCCGACCCTTCCTTGGGGAGGATATCGAGCAGGATTACGTCTATCCCGGCGTTGGCCGCCTGGGCGGCAATGCCCGAACCCATGACACCTGAGCCGATAACAGCTACTTTTTCTATAGATGACATTCAGGCAGCCTCAAGTACGGTGGCAATACCCTGGCCCCCGCCGATACATTGGGTCGACAGGGCATAGCGACCTCCCTCGCGTTGCAGGACCTGGGCCGCTTTGCCCGTGATCCGTGCGCCAGTTGCGCCCAGCGGGTGGCCAATGGCGATCGCGCCACCATCTATGTTTACCTTGGTCGAATCCAACTCCAGGTCGCGTATCGAGGCTATAGACTGAGTCGCAAAAGCTTCGTTGATCTCGATCACATCCAGGTCTGTGGCGCTGATACCGGCACGTGCCAGCGCTTTACGTGAGGAGAATATCGGGCCAAGCCCCATGGTCTCGGGCTTACAACCCGAGACTGCAAAACTGACGATGCGGGCTATTGGCTCAAGACCGTTCGCCTTGGCGTAATCGGACGAGCAGACCAGCGTCGCCGCCGCGCCATCGGTCAGTGGTGAGGCGGTGCCGGCGGTTACGCTACCGTTCTCATCGAAGGCCAGCTTCAGGCCAGCCAGCCCTTCAAGGTCGGTAGTCGGGCGCAGACAGCCATCAGCATCAATGGTGCTGCCATTAACCTCAATCGGCACTATCTCGTCAGCCAGCCGGCCTTGTGACTGTGCGTCACCGGCCTTTTGCTGGCTTGCGACAGCGAAGGCTTCCTGCTCCTCTCGACTGATCTGATACTCACGGCCGACGTTCTCGGCAGTCTCACCCATGGACATATAGGCAGCCGGCATGCTTTGGCACAGTGCAGGATTCGGCATGGGGTTAAAGCCTGACATGGGTATACGGCTCATGGATTCGACTCCGGCGCATATAAAGACATCGCCCGCGCCCATTTGAATAGCACCAGCAGCCATGTGGATAGCCTGCATGGATGAGCCGCAAAAGCGGTTGACGGTGGTGCCGGCAACGGAAATCGGCAGGTCAGCTATCAGTACTACCAGCCGGGCCATGTTGAAACCCTGCTCGCCTTCGGGAAAGGCGCAGCCGAGGATCAGATCCTCGATATCATCCGGGTTGACCCCGGTACGTTCGATCAGTCCCTTGACTGCGTGAGCAGCAAGATCGTCCGGACGCACCTTGGCGAGCCCCCCTTTAATGGCAAAGTGAAAAGGCGACCGGGCATAGCCGGCGATGACGATGTCTTTCATTCAAATACTCCTTTGGAAATCAGTAAGAGGTCGTGTTCAGTAATTCAGTATTCAATAACTAAGGTATCAGTTGCCAGCCGCCGCCCGGACAGGTTGTTCATCCAGTGCGGCCAGGGCTTGGTCGCGGACGCTGGCCAACTCACCCAGCGTGGCATCCAGGTCATCCTTTTGCGCCTTCAGCGCTTCGACACGAATATTCACCTTGTCTAGCAGTAACAGGATCTGGTCATGCTGGGCTGGGTCGGCATCGTACAGATCAAGATACTCGCCGATATCGGTGAGGCTGAATCCCAGGCGCTTGCCGCGCAGAATAAGTTGTAGTCGGCCACGCTCGCGGTGGGTATAGATCCGGGTAGTGCCCGCTCGGCGCGGATTTACCAGGCCCTTGGTTTCATAAAAACGGATCGCCCGAGGGGTGATCCCGAGCTCCCGGGCGAGCTCGGTGACCGTCAACATATCACCGGTTCCGTCATTCATGACGTACTAGACCCTTTGTGCTTTTCGACCTCTTCGGCTACCAGTTCTTTTTTCGACAGTTTGCCAATGATGGTTTTGGGTAGCTCGAGACGGAACTCGATCTGCGAGGGCATCTCTATCTTGGAAAGCTTGTCTGCAAGGAAGGTTTTCATCTCGTCTTCCGTGATCTTTTCTCCCTCCTTCAGTTTGACGAAGGCCTTGGGGCTCTGGCCACGGTAGTCATCGTCAATACCGATGACGGTCACCTCGGCAACAGCGGGATGCAGGTAGATAGCTTCTTCGACCATTCGCGGATAGACGTTGTAGCCGCTACACAGAATAAGGTCTTTGAGCCGGTCAACCAGGAAAAAGTGTCCGTCTTCATCCATGTAACCCACGTCGCCAGTACGGAACCAACCTTCGCGCAGGCTGTCGGCAGTTTCTTGTGGGCGGTTCAAGTAGCCTTTCATGACCTGTGGGCCTTTTATCCAAACTTCACCGCGTTCGCCGGTGGGCACAACGTCGTTAGGTGCTTCGAGATCGTGAATCGAGATTTCTGTACCGGGTACGACCTGGCCGATCGAGCCGGGCTTATTAATATCTTGCATGGCGTTACAGGTGGCGACCGGTGCGGTCTCGCTCAGGCCGTAGCCTTCGACCAGCCGGCATCCTGTCAGGCGCTCAAAAGTTTCTTTGACTTCAAGCGGTAGCGGCGCACCACCGGAGATGCAGTAGCGCACCGTTGACAGATCATATTTGGGAAGATCGGGCGACTGATTGATTGCGGCATAGATTGTAGGAACCGCAGGAAAGATCGTGGGCTTTTTCTTATTGATTGTCGCCAGGGTTTGACCCAGTTCGTAGCGGGGCAGCAGGATCATCTGTGCACCTGCGGCAACGGCGAAGTTCATTACCGCTGTCATAGCAAAGACATGAAAAAATGGCAAAACCCCGAGTACTTTTTCTTCTCCAGGGTTCAGATCCACATACCATAGAAGCATCTGCGACACGTTGGCTGAAAGATTACCCTGGGTCAGCATTGCACCCTTGGGCCGTCCTGTGGTGCCACCGGTGTACTGTAGTACTGCAATGTCGTTATCCAGATCAACGTTAACCAGACTCGGGTCGCCGTCGTTATCAAGCAGATCCTGAAAATGCACAATCGCCTCGCTGGGCTCAATGTTGGCAATCTCTTTACGTTTTAACAGGCGAAACAGAACGCTTTTAATCTTGGGTAATATCGCTGCCATCGGGCAGACAATGATCTTCTTGAGACTTTCTGTGCGTGAGAGCATCGCCGCTACTTTCGGGTAGAGCACTTCAAGATCCATAGTGATCATGATCTCGGTATTGCTGTCATCAATCTGGAAGGCGAGCTCACGTTCAACATACAACGGGTTGTAGTTAACGACAGTGGCGCCAGCGCGTAACGCACCGTAGTAGCAGATAACCGAGTAAGGGGTGTTCGGCAGGCAAAGACCGACTCGGGCACCTTGGGTCACCCCCATCAACTGCAGGCCTTTGGCCATGCGGTTTACCTGCTCGAGCAGTTCACCGTAACTAAGGCAGTAGTCAAGAAAATCAATCGCAGTGTTATCGCGACAGCGTTTTGCTGTGTGCTCCAGCGTCTCATACAGCGGACGGCGTTCAATGTTGGCGTTCCAGTCGATACCCTCGGGATAATTACTCAGCCAGGGCTGGGTTGTGGTTTCCATGGTGTTGCCCTCCTTAGTTGTATGTGCGGCCGGTTCGGCGCACGCGTAAACCCGTTGCTTTGGGGTGATTTATTTAGTGCTAATTCTCGATCAGGTTAGACAGTCCCGACAAAACCATCTCCGGCGCGTATCTGGACGAGCTCAAACTCCAGATCAAACTTGTCAGTACCCTGTAGTTGCTCGACCGCTAGGCCGATCTCAAGCAGATCTTTGAGCATGGCAAAACTTGCCTCGGAGTTGTGGCTCGTGCTGCCTTGGGCGATTGTGGGTTTCATGGCGAATGTAGTTGTTGTGATGCTGAAAGTTAACGTTAACGTCAACTATATTACCTTAGCGTAACTATTGTAGTCAAATTTGGTTAAGTTGTTGAAAAACAACATAATAAATATCAGCAAGTTCAAGTTAGAGTGAGAACTGATGGCGATAGTTTGCTAATACCTGAAACCGCGGGCTATCGGTGCCGTGCCAGACGGGGTGAAACGCATTAGCTTGGACGAGCTTGTCCAAGCATTAATGCCGGTCACGATCGGTTTCAAAGCGGCTTTGACCATTACCGGTACAGTTCAGCCTTTAGTGCTGGCAATCGTTTTGGCCGTTCAAGC
>Ga0207990_1001536_pt1 | contig 11646 bp, 16 predicted proteins | sample ETNtaG_8_FD_185780 | JGI IMG/M metagenome (GOLD analysis project Ga0207990, IMG submission 185780) | Marine microbial and viral communities from oxygen minimum zone, Eastern Pacific Ocean - ETNP201406SV75 (SPAdes) (version 2) | ecosystem: Environmental > Aquatic > Marine > Oceanic ...
GAGAGGCGTTACGATTATGTTATAGCTCTTAGAGCTGTTGAAACTATAGACTTTATGACTGCTAGATGGGCAAGACTACCTTACGACTTCTTAGACCGAGTGTCGAATCGGATTATGAATGAAATATCAAGAGTTTCTAGAGTTGTTTATGATATTTCTGGAAAACCTCCTGCTACAATTGAGTGGGAGTAGGAATAAATATGCGAGAACCAACTGATGTTTTCGGAGAGTGGGCTGGAATAGGAAAAGATATAGACATGGAAGAATCACATGCAATCGCTGTTGATGAAATGATAAGTTTTGCATTAAAAGAAAGGTTGAATATTGGAAAAAACTTCAGTTTTTTAGATATAGGCTGTGGAAATGGATGGGTAGTTCGTAATGTTGCAAACAACACACTATGTAACCGGGCAGTAGGTATTGATGGTGCTAAGCAGATGATTGCTAATGCTGAATTAAGAGGTGGCGATGCCAAATATATTCTTGCAAATATCAATTCTTTCAATTCGCCAGAAAAATATGATTTAATTCACTCTATGGAAGTATTGTATTATTTAGAAGACCCCTCATATATTGTAAAAAAGATTTCAGATTCTTGGCTTAAGAAGGGTGGCAGATTGATTGTTGGGTTAGATCATTATTATGAAAATACAGATTCTCATTCTTGGCAAGAAGAAGTAGGTACTCGAATGCTTATGCTTAAAGCAGAAGAATGGGTTCAGATTTTTAAAATAGCTGGATTGGGTGAAATTGAAAGTTGGCACTCAAATAAAAATGCAGATTGGGTAGGTACCTTAGTTATTACTGGAAAAAAATAAATATATTTGACATCCTTAGAATTTGCGAAATATTTTGAGATTTTTTCAAAAAGTATTGTTAAATCAATAATTTACAACGATGTTTCTATTGAGTGGGAATAAATATATCTCTTGGCTATTTTAAAATCAATACAACAACACTGGGAACCAGTAACTATTTTCCTATTATTGGCAATTACCTTTTTGTCTCTCTACCCTCTTCAAACACTACCGGAGCTTCCAGGCACTGATAAGATTCATCATTTAGTTGCTTATTTTTTTCTCGCCTTGCCTTCAGGATTAAGAAAACCAAGTAAATGGGTTTTATTTATTTGTTTATTTATAATTTTTGGAGGTGTCATTGAAATGATTCAACCGTATGTAAATCGTTATGGTGAATGGTTGGATTTTTTCGCAAATACTACAGGTGTTATTTTTGGTTTTTTTGTAGGGGTAATTTTAAATAAAAAGTTACTAACCAGTTACTAGCTATAATTAGTTTTGTTAATAATCAATGATATATAACAGAACTACTGTTGAGTGAGGTGATAAAACAGTACTCAAAACTATGAATACAAAAATAACTGGTTTTCATCAAGATGAAGATAATCACTGGGTGGCGGACTTATCTTGTGGACACTCGCAACATTTCAGGCATGATCCACCTTGGCAACAAAGAGAGTGGGTTAAGTCAGTTAAGGGCCGTAAAGATTATATCGGTTTTGAACTTGAGTGCAAAGTTTGCAGGGTTGAACACGATATTATTTAATACTAATATGCCGCAAAATATGTGCGGAATTAAGGATAACTTATCATAGTAAAGACACTGTATGTATCTGTATATTCAAGACCAAGTAAGGCAGAAATAAGTTTACGGATGAAGCTGTAACAATGCTTAAAGAGGCAAGAGAATAACATTACTAATCTTTCTGTAGATAATATAATTACGAGTTCTTATTAATTTCTAATACGAAGCCTATTAAACACTTGCTATGTCATATGCATTCATCACAGGATTTTTTCTTTCGCTGTCACTGATACTTGCTATAGGTGCGCAAAATTCATTTGTCCTTAGGCAAGGCATGACTGGTAGACATATTTTTGCTGTAGCAATGTTTTGTGCGCTCTCTGACGCTTTATTAATAGCTTTTGGAGTTACGGGTATATCAATTTTCCTGAAGGACTTTATTGATTCAGCTTCAGGTTGGCTATTCACTATTTCAGCTATTTGGCTTGCTGGCTATGGATTAATTAGAATAAGGTCTGCAATTAATGGGGGCGAGCATTTAGTTGCTAGTGACTCATCATCAAAGAGTCTAGCTTCAACATTGTCTATATTAACCGTGCTAACGTTTGCCAATCCACATGTATATCTAGACACAGTTATCCTTATAGGCTCAGTATCACAACAATTTCCTGATAGTGAAAAGATTGCTTATGTACTAGGAGCTTCACTTGCCAGTTTTGTTTTTTTCTTCTCTCTTGCTTATGGAGCAAAACTATTATCCCCGATAATGAAGCTTTCTAAGTCCTGGCAAATACTCGACATATTAATAGCAATAGTAATGTTTATATTGGCATTTAAAATGGCACAATCAGTTAACTGGTAATAACTTCTTCAGTCTTTATAATATAGATTCAAAAAGATTAACACAATGCAACAATTCAAAGGTTAAAAGTAATGTCAAATTTGTTAGCAAGAAAAACTGTTCAAGTGGTTAAGAATTACATTGAAACACTTGATTTAAATATACAACTAATTGAATTAGACTCTACAGCCAGGACAGCTCAAGATGCCGCGAGCTCTCTTAATCAGGAGGTCGGATCGATTGTTAAGAGTTTGCTCTTTAAGAGTCCTAAGAATGAATTCTACTTATGCCTAGTGTCTGGTGATAAATATCTTTCTGCCGACAAGGTTAGTACAATTACTGGAAATAAAATTATTAAATCAAATGCTGATGAAGTTAAAAAACAGACTGGATTTTCAATTGGGGGCGTGTCCCCTGTAGCTCACATATTTCCTCCTTCAAGGATTTTCATTGATAAAAACCTTAACAGGTTTGACATGGTGTATGCCGCTGCTGGGCACCCATACGTTGTTTTTGGTATTACTTATACTGACTTATTAAATATTACCAAGGCTGAAGAAGAAGATATTACTGAATAAACAATACGTAAATTTTATATGGATGATAATAAATGGATGGCTATTGCCATAGAACAGGCAAAAAAAGCTGCACAATTAGGTGAAGTACCTGTTGGTGCAGTTCTAGTATTAGACGAAAAATTAATAGCGCAAACACATAATCAGCCTATCTCAAATAATGATCCAACAGCGCACGCCGAAATTCAACTTCTCAGGATGGCTGGCCAAAATATAAATAACTACAGGCTACCTAACTCCACTCTGTATGTGACTCTGGAGCCATGCATGATGTGCCTAGGTGCGATGATACATGCAAGAGTATCTAGACTTGTTTTTGGCGCTTATGATGGTAAGACCGGCGTGTGCGGTTCCTGCGATGACCTATCAACGAGCCCTTGCTCTAATCACTATATAAATATTACTGGAGGTGTGCTTGCTGAAGATTGTAAAAAACTATTACAGAGTTTCTTTACATTAAGGAGAAAAAAATAAATTGCTTGTATTGTAGTGACCTAATAGCAATTGAATTTTGCAATAAAAACAGTTAAACCGTGTACATGCCACCATTAACATGAATTGTTTGTGCTGTAATGTATGCTCCTGCATCACTAGCCAAAAACAAAACTGTGCTGGCTATTTCCTCTGTAGTACCAAGTCGCCCCATAGGTATTTGCTTTGACAGTGCTTCTTTTTGTTCTTCCGGTAGTGCGTCCGTCATGTCAGTTTTTATAAATCCTGGTGCAACCGCATTTACAGTGATACCACGTGCTCCAACCTCTCGTGCTAAAGACTTTGTAAAACCCATAATTCCAGCCTTTGCTGCAGCATAGTTGGTTTGACCAGCGTTACCCATAGCACCAACAACCGAAGCAATAGAAATAATTCTGCCAGACTTTTTCTTCATCATCCCACGTAGTACTGATTTTGACATCTTGTAAACAGATGCAAGGTTTGTGTTCATAATATCATCCCACTCATCCTCCTTCATACGCATCAATAGATTGTCACGGGTAATTCCTGCATTATTCACCAATACATCTACTGCCCCATATGTTTCAACTATATTTTTGATGACATCACTAATCTGGTCATTGTTTGTTACATTTAGTGCCATACCCTGACCGTTTATATTGTTTGTTTTTAGAGTGGCAGTAATGGCATCCGCACCTTTATCGCTTGTAGCGGTACCGATAACTGTCGCACCTGCAGACCCTAAAGAGAGAGCAATTGCCTGTCCTATACCGCGACTCGCTCCTGTAACAAGAGCTATTTTACCTTCCAAGTCATTCATTATAATATTTCCTCAATGGTTGTAGCAACACTACTTGAATCGATTACAGCATTTGCAGTTAAAGACTTTTCTATTCTCCTTGTTAGTCCTGTCAGAATCTTTCCTGGGCCAGACTCGATAAGTTTTTCAACTCCCGCATTATGCATTGATTTTACTGTGTCTGTCCATAATACAGGTTTATGCAGTTGTGCCACAAGCTTAGATTTGATTTCATCAGTATTGTGGGATATTGAAGCATCGAAATTATGTATAACATCAACATTCCCCATGCTGATTTCTATATCGTTTACCGCTATTGCAAAATCACTCGCTGCTCTAGTCATTAAAGAGCAATGTGAAGGCACACTAACCGGCAATATAACCGCACGTCTAGCCCCAGCATCCTTCATTGCATCACATGTATTCTCTATTGCCTCTTTGTTGCCGGCGATAACAACCTGTCCTATTGCATTAAAATTAACAGCCTCAACAATTCCATCTCCATCATACTCACTGCACACTTTAACAACTTCCTGGTCATCCAGCCCTAAAATTGCAGCCATCGCCCCTACACCTTCAGGCACTGCTGATTGCATTAACTGTGCTCGTTTCTTTACTAATTTAATGCCGTCATGGAACTCCAATGCACCCGAAGCGACAAGAGCTGTGTACTCACCTAAACTATGTCCTGCCATACAAGCTGGAGAGATGTCTGATTCACTTTTTAGCACTCTGTAAGTGGCATAACCAGCAGCCAACATAGCTGGCTGGGTATTCTGTGTTTGGTTTATTCCGTCATTATCCTCTTGTACTAGCCTCCAAAGATCAAAACCTAGAACATCACTTGCCAAAGAAAATGTGTCCTTGACTACTGGGAAGTTCGCAGCTAGATCACTAAGCATGCCGACCGATTGTGAACCTTGACCTGGAAAAATAATTGCGTATTTCATAGATAATTAATTTATATAGTTGTGTGTATTTTAATTAATAAAAAAGCGCCCAAAGGCGCTTTTCTAGATAAGTCATTATGTAGTCTAGTTATGCAGCTTCGATAGAAACATATTGACGCATGAATTTACCTTTTTTAGCGAAAACGACTTTACCGTCTGCAGTTGCAAACAGAGTATCGTCTTTACCCTTACGTACGTTAGTTCCAGGGTGGAATTTAGTGCCTCTTTGGCGAACCAATATGTTTCCAGCTAAAACTACTTGACCACCAAATCTTTTTACTCCAAGACGCTTGGATACCGAATCTCTACCATTATTAGTACTACCGCCTGCTTTTTTATGTGCCATTGGTTAATCTCCTATGCCTTAATCTTTGTTATTTCAATTTCAGTAAAAAGCTGCCTATGCCCTTGCTGCTTCATTGAATGTTTACGGCGACGGAATTTTAGAATGTGTACCTTCTTGCCTTTACCTTGAGATATAACTTTAGCCTCAACAGTTGCTTTTGCAATAGTTGGCGCACCAACCTTTACATTGTCTCCATCGGCGATCATCAAAACCTCATCAAAGGTTACTTTTTTGCCTGGCTCAACTTCCAGTTTCTCAATCTTTAAGGTAGTGCCTTCGGATACTCTAAATTGCTGGCCACCTGTTTTAATAACTGCGTACATAACAAATCCTAAATATATTTGCCAAAAAGGATGGAATTATACTCGAACAATAACTCTAATGAAAGAGTGTTTTGGTTAAACTTTAAGTATAATTTGTGTTTTTTATTTTACCAGGATGACTAGCATGATTATTTTTGAAACCAATATGGGCAACATTCACATTAAAGTCGACACAGACAAAGCGCCTATTACCGCACAGAACTTTATTGATTATGCTAATGATGGATTTTACGACGGCACCATATTCCACAGAGTTATAAATAACTTTATGATTCAAGGTGGTGGATTTAGTGAAGACATGATTCAAAAATCAAACAAGCCAGAGATACATAACGAGGCAAATAACGGTTTGAAAAATGATAAATATACCCTAGCCATGGCTAGGACAGCGGCACCGCACTCCGCTAGCTCACAATTCTTTATTAACACTTCTGATAATGCCTTTTTAGATTTCCCAGGGCAGGATGGATGGGGTTATTGTGTTTTTGGTGAGGTAGTTGAAGGACAAAGTGTAGTTGACAAAATTAATACAGTACCAACTGGAAATAAGTCGGGACACGCTGACGTACCTAACGACACCGTAATAATTACCAAAGCGTACTCGGAGTAATTAACTAATAACTATATAACAATACCAAACTATAGTGTCAAAACAAGTGGGGCAAAATAATTCTGTAACCGAGACACTGATAGTTTCAGACCTTCATCTAGTCTCTGGAGAGCAAGAAAAGACCAATCTTTTTATAAAGTTCTGCCAAAACGAGGCTAAAAAAGCTGACCAGGTATTTATCTTAGGAGACCTATTCAATACCTGGCTGGGTGATGACCTTTCTATAGCTAGATACCGCAATGTTGTAGACGCCCTTAAATCCTTAAACCAAAACACCACCACATATGTAATGGTTGGAAATCGTGACTTTTTACTTAACAAAAAATTTGAAAAAGAGTCAGGATGTAAACTGCTAATCGAACCTTATCTCCTAAACACTAACAACAATAAATATGTCCTTATTCATGGCGACACTTTGTGTACTGACGACACTGAATACCAAAAACTAAAAAAATTATTACAGCACCCGGTCACTAAATTTATATTTCTTAGGCTTCCAAAAAAAATGCGTATGAGGCTTAGTGGTCAGTTGCGCAATAAAAGCATTGAGGCACAAAAATATAAATCTCACAAAATAATGGATGTTAATAAAGCTTCTGTTGATAAATTTATGGATAACTATCCTAACACTAGCCTCATCCATGGCCATACCCATAGACAAAACATTCATAAGGAAGGTAACTATAACAGGTATGTGTTGGGTGACTGGTCCGAAGAGAAGGGTAACGCAATCAAGCTAGATACAGAGCTAACATTTATTGAAGTCAACTGACAATTTACAAATATCTATACTTACAACTTTCAAGTCAATCCTTTCATCCATCTGCAGTGTTGTCTTTGTTTTAATCTGAGTTATCATCCCTAAACTAGGAATCATAACTATTGCCTTGTCTGCATTTGTATCAACCACAACCCCTTCTCCGCGCCATTTAGGATTTTGCAGTAGATATAGACACCTGTAGTGGTCGTTGCTTGAGCGAATGGTTCTGTTAATGTTTGGCATAATTGAGTTTATCTTGCGCACTATTTTTTTTATTTCTTCATCGCCCAAAGTTTCCTTATTAGCAATAAAACTAGACAACTGCTGATGAACTAACAGATCCAAGTAACGCCTAAGAGGACTGGTCACTCTTACATATGCGCCTAGCCCCAAACCTGAGTGCGGCTTGATTTTTGTTGATACTGATGAGCGCTTGAAGTGTTTCGTTGCTTTGAATGACTCTGAAAGAGTGAGAGAGTCTGAGTTATCTAATATTTCTTGAGGGAAGTCTCCTTTATCTTGGACAGCAAAGGGCATAGCAATATCATTATCAATCGCAAACTTGGCAACTACCCTTCCAGCCAACACCATCATCTCTGCAACCAGGTCACGACTCGGGCTAGTATTTTGTGGTGTTATAGAGGCCTTGTCATTATTCAGCCTGACATCGACATTTGGTAGGTCAAGACTTATTGCCCCATTATTATTCCTAAGCTTTTTATGTAATTTAGCAACTTCTTGTAGTTTAGCTAGGTCCTTATCTGAATCTATTATCAAGTTAGCATCATCATAACAAATTTTAGTAACTCTAATAACGCTGTGTATTATCTCTATATCAACAACCTCCTCATCGCTGATACTAAAGCCCACAGAAAGTGCTTTAGAGGTTTCCGATATACCTAGTGCACACAAAGGAGTTATTGATGCCGGCAGCATATGAATAATTTGGTCAGGCAGGTAAAGGTTAGATGCACGATTTTGGGCGTACAAATCTAGATCAGAGTTAGACTCTACCAGACAAGAAACGTCTGCTATGTGGACCCACACCTTGTCTCCATCTATACTTATAGCGTCATCGGCATCACTTGAACCGGTATTATCGATGGCGTAGCTTTTTAGGTGAGTCAAGTCAACCCTAGTTATATCATTATCAAAAATACCACAGTCACTGTCTATTAGTATCTGATTGCGATATGGGTACGGGTTAAATGAGTTAGTTAGATATTTAAGTTTTATCAGTAATCGGTGAGCCTCCTGTGGGGAGTTCTCTATTTTCAGGGCTGACAAAATTTTTGCATGCTTTGATTTATTTAAAGCAACCCTCTCAATAGACTCCATGTGAACTAAATCACTATCCTCAAAAGTGTTGTTTTTTATGTTGTTGATACATTTCTCAAGGCTTTCGGACTCCATTCGTTCGAGTTCACGCTTAGACCTAATCTTATCAACCTGTTCCTTGGGCCTAACAAATACCTTGTCCTTTTGCCAAAATGCATACATACCATCTTCAACTAATAAGTAAGCATTCCATGCGTTTTGGGGACTGAACACGTCGAACAACCATTCAGTTATTTCTTTTAATGAAAGCAACTCACCCTGAAAATCATCCAGTATTGTAAAATCAGCTGAAGTTTCAAGGTCTTCTACTTCTGCAAATTCTGGATGAATGAAGCGGAAATCTTTTTCTCTAACCCTGCGAACAGAGCCGTCACTAAGCAATAACTCAAACTTATGCGTAGTTTGACTTGTTATTCGTGCTGGTTTGCCCTTATAGGCGACGAAAGAGTTGATCAACTATTGTTTACTCTGAATCAAGGGACTGTTCGTATGTGCTAGCATCCATCAAATCGTCAACACTGTCTGCACTAAACTTGATAAGCCAGCCATCATCATAGCAGCTGGAATTTAAAAGTTCAGGCTCATCCTCGAGTGACTCGTTAACTTCTAGCACTTCAAGGTTGGCGGGAGCATACACATCACTGGCAGCCTTTACAGACTCAATCACACAAAGTTCGTCCTGCATTTGTGCTTCGTCACCCTGGCTAGGTAACTCAACAAACACCATGTCTCCCAATAACTCTTGGGCATGGTCTGAAATCCCCAAAGTATAGGTATTATCGCCGTTATCTAATACCCATTCATGTGTCTGTGTGTATTGCCTATCTTGCCTAACTTCACTCATCTTTTGCTCCTGAAATTTATTCTAATAATACTAAACCAATACCTCGTTATTGCGTACAAAGGGTGGTCTGACTATTTTAGCAAAAACCCATTTATTACGCATCTGAATTTCACACATTTCTTTACTCCCAACGGGAACACTTGCAAGCGCTATAGCTTTGCCCATGGTTGGAGAAAAAGTGCCAGATGTAATCTCGCCATCACCTATACTGGTTCTTACTAATTGGTGGTCTCTGATAACACCTTTGCCTTCTAAAACTAGGCCCACTATAGTTTTTCTTAATCCTTCAGCTTTCAAGTTCTCTAGTGCCTCACGTCCGATAAAGTTTCTGTTATGGTTACTCAAGTCAACTGTCCAACTTAGTGCGGCCTCAAGGGGAGATATATCCTCATTCATCTCTGAACCATAAAGGCTCATCCCTGCCTCCAAACGAAGCGTATCTCGTGCACCCAAACCGCACGGCTCAACCCCAGCATCAAGCAACATTTTCCAGGTAAACTCTGCTGCTTTTTTTGGTAACATTAGCTCGAACCCATTCTCACCCGTATACCCCGTCCTGGCAACAAACAAAGTTCCTATACTGGCTGCACTGAATGGCTTCAAACCAGCACACACCTCTTCAACGCCTGGAATAGCTGTATAGGTTTTAGATATAGCGTTCGGGCCCTGGACAGCTATCATAGCCAATTCATCTTGAGGGTCAACTGTGACATCAAATTTTTCTGCCTGGGAGTTGATCCAATCTAGGTCCTTTTCTGTTGTACTTGCATTGATAACTATACGATAATATTCATCGTTCAGGAAGTACACTATCAGGTCATCTATAACTCCTCCGGCTTCATTCAACATGCAGCTATACAGAGCCTTGCCGTAGACTTTCAGTTTGCCAACATCATTTGCAATCAGGGTCTCTAGAAAAAGCTTAGAGTCATCACCCTTTATGTCTACTGCACACATATGAGACACATCAAACATTCCGGCGTCATTGCGAACCTGGTTATGTTCATGTATTTGTGAACCGTAATTCAGTGGCATCTCCCAGCCACCAAAGTTAACCATTTTTCCACCAGACTGAATGTGGGATTCGTATAGAGAGGTACGCTGCATTAATGTAATCCTTACTTGTTTTTAATATATTTACTTATAAAGACTACAGTAATTATAATCAGTAGAATTGTTAGTCCCATGGTGCCAAATAGTTTGAAGTTAACCCAAACCTCTTCGGTTTGTTGGGCCTCTTTGCAGAAAAGTTCCATGCTAGTTGCTTGACAATTAATGCTACTGATTTCAGACTTAGGGTCAATTGTAGAGTTATCAAAGAAAATTTTTCTAGCGCCCAATGCTGCATTCACAAAGTAAGCATTAACCATTGATATTCCAATAAAACCCAACCCCCACAGCCATGTAATTTTAGCCCACACTTGTGAGGGCAGCTTCATGTCCTTATCCATCATTCTTTGTAGGATAGTTTTTTTACCAATATAAACGCTACCTATAAGGACTACTGCGAATATCACATACAACACACTAACCTTCCACATAACGAATGCAGGGTCCCTTAGAGCTAGAGTAATTCCTCCAAAAACAATCAACAGAACAAAGGTAATGATGTGAGTATTTTCGAACTTACCTGTTTGGTAACGACCAACCATCATCTGTAAGAATGTGGCACCAATCATTGCATAGATAGCTGCATACAGGCCCATTGTTTTGTAAATTACAAAAAAAAGTACTATCGGAAAGAAATCAAATAACAGTTTCATTTATTCTAAGTGCTCCTTTGAGCAGTATACTTTGCCGTTTTGAACAATTGCCTCATTCTCTGGTATGTGTGTCTTGCAGACACTACATGCTAGCATTTTACTGCTGTTAGAAGCTATTGTGTCTTGCCCTTCGATTGGCTTTCTGAATTTTTTTATTAAGCTAAATCCTAGCCATACCAGCAGTACTATAATTATTATTTTAATTATTCCCATATACAATAGCCTACCAACCGATTCTAATTAGTAGTAGGATTTTACCAAGTATCTATACTCAAGCTATCATAATTACATACAATCTATTTTATCTACTGAAGTAAGCATTCTTATTATCCAATAGCTTCTATACAACCAACAAACCATTACTAATAATAGGCTTCTTAGTATATAATTTCTTTCTTCTTCGCATGCCCATGCCCGGGTGGTGAAATTGGTAGACACACAGGACTTAAAATCCTGCGGCTTCACGGCTGTGCCGGTTCGATTCCGGCCCCGGGCACCA
>Ga0207990_1001540_pt1 | contig 11625 bp, 12 predicted proteins | sample ETNtaG_8_FD_185780 | JGI IMG/M metagenome (GOLD analysis project Ga0207990, IMG submission 185780) | Marine microbial and viral communities from oxygen minimum zone, Eastern Pacific Ocean - ETNP201406SV75 (SPAdes) (version 2) | ecosystem: Environmental > Aquatic > Marine > Oceanic ...
AAGTGGTCTTTTTAAACGGCAACTATATATCCAAAAGCGATGCCTTCATCTCTGTAATGGATAGAGGTTTTTTGTTTGGTGATGGTGTTTATGAAGTTATACCTGTATACAACAGAAAGCTCTTCAAACCTAGCGAACATCTTGAGCGCTTACAAAAAAGTTTAAACTCAACCCAGATATCTAACCCATATAGTGAACAAGAGTGGCATGAAATAATAGGCACAATTGTTTCAAGTTCAGATCAACAAAATCAGTCAGTCTATCTACAAATTTCCAGAGGTACTGGCTCTAAAAGATCTCACACTTTTGATGAACTTGTTCCTAGTGTTTATGTTGAATCTAACCCACTAGTACCTAGAACGCAAAAAGAAATGTCTACTGGCTTTAAGGCCATTACTATGGAAGATATTCGATGGGATAAGTGCGACATAAAGTCCATATCTTTATTGGCCAATGTATTGTATTCACAAAAAGCAAAACAGTCCGGTGCCGAGGAAGCTATCTTGTATAAGAACAATACGATTACAGAGGGTGCAACATCTAACGTTTTTTCGGTCAAAAATGATGTTCTTTTTACCCATCCTATAGGAAGCAATATTTTGTCAGGCATAACTAGAGATTTTGTTTTGCAGAGCGCTAAATCTTGCAAAATTACAGTTAAGGAAAAAGCCTTCAGTCTAGAAGACTTATTCAACTCTGATGAGGTTTGGATTTCAAGTTCAACCAGAGAGGTCGTCCCGATAACTAAGGTCGACAATGTGCTAATCAATAACGGCAAGGTCGGGTCGTTATGGAAAAGTGTTCATGAAAATTACCGAAAACTCATTAATGAGGCTTGATTTGAGCGTCTTTTATTAACATTAACTCTATATGCTTCATGATAAATGAAAATTATTCTTGGCTAATTCGAGTAAAATAAATCACGGTAGTGCTAAGGGCGCTCAGACAATGAATGATTATGAACCCCGCCAGATCCGGAAGGAAGCAACGGTAGTAGTTTTTTCATGTGTTTGTTGTTGTTCTTGGTGCTACCATTTCTAGATATTTTACAAAAATAATGAACAAACATTACCAGGTACTAGCACGAAAATATCGCCCCCATTCATTTAAAGAATTAGTCGGGCAGGTGCACACAGTAAAAACACTAATTAATGCACTCGATGCCAACAATCTTCATCACGGCTTTTTGTTCACAGGTACCAGAGGTGTAGGCAAAACTACCATCGCTAGAATTTTTGCAAAATCCATCAATTGTGAGACTGGTGTTAGCTCTAATCCATGTGGCAAATGCCCTACCTGCATTGAAATAGATAGTGGCCAATCAGTCGACCTAATAGAGCTTGACGCTGCCTCCCATACCGGTGTAGACAATATGCGCGATATATTAGAAAACGCACAATATATGCCAACCAAAAATCGCTACAAGATATATCTTATTGATGAGGTTCATATGCTCTCAAAAAGTAGCTTCAATGCCCTACTCAAAACATTGGAAGAGCCCCCTGAACACATTAAATTTCTACTCGCCACAACTGACCCACAAAAGCTACCGATAACTGTTCTATCTAGGTGCCTACAGTTCAATCTTCAGAAGCTAACAAATGAGGAGATATTAGGTCAACTTAAATATATTATGACTAGCGAATCTTTGGACTACGAGGAAGATGCACTGAGTCAAATTGCAGGATTCGGTCAGGGATCTATGCGTGACGCTCTTAGTTTGCTTGACCAGTCAATTTCATATGGAAACGGTAAAGTGCTAGTTAAAGATATAAAGGCTATGCTTGGGCTGGTTTCTCACGATGACATAATTCAACTTGCAACCCATTTATTTAATCAGAGCGCAGAAGAGGTGATAGAGTTTATCAGGGACTTGTCCCACAGGGGCGATAACTTAACCAATGCACTCCATGACCTAAGTACACTTTTCCATAAAATTTCTATAGCCAAAACAATGCCCAACAACTCTACAGGTGAAGAAATGATAACTACACTGTCGAACCAAATATCTAACCAGGACTTACAGGTTTTTTATCAAATGGCTATTAATGGTATGAAGGATATGCCTCTTGCCCCCAGTGAACAGATAGGCTTAGAAATGACCCTTCTAAGAATGCTGACATTTCATACAGACAGCGAATCCATCGAAAAAAAAAAGATAAAAATTAATAATAAACCAAAGTCAAAAACTAAAAGCAAAAACAAAACAGTACCAGCCACCAAAAACAACGACAACAAAAATGAAGTAGCCGAAAGTATCCCTACAAAATTAAGCATTGAAAACCACAAGCACTGGGAAGATACAGTCAAACAATTAAAACTTAGTAGTGCTGCTAATATGTTGGTAAAAAACACCATCTTTGAGAGTTACAATTCTGGCGCTTTAAAGCTAACCCTAGACAAACAGTACATTAACTTGCTAACAGACCGTATCCACAACGAACTGTTATCAACACTACAATTAAGTTTCGATATAACTGTACTAAATGTTATACCAGACAAGCCTAAATCACAAACTATTGCGCAAAAAGAAACCCATACAAGAGCTCAGAAAAACAAACAATTACAAGAACAATTCTTGAACGACAAGTCAGTACAAAAAATAGAACAAATATTTAACGCAAAGGTAGACATTAACTCAATCGAAGAGGTTTAACACAGTTCATTATAAGGAGATACATTATGTTTAAAGGTGGAATGGCTAGTATGATGCAAAAGGCCCAAAAAATGCAGCATGACATGCAAAAAGCACAAGCCGAAATAAAAAAAATAACTGTAACCGGAAGTGCGGCCGGTGGTGCTGTACAGATAGCTATAAACGGTGAACATATGGCGACAAACATTGACATCAATGAGTCAGTCCTAGATGACAAAGAGATGCTAGAAGATCTAATCCTGACGGCCATTAACGATGCATCTCAGCAGATATCGAGTGCCTCCTCAGAAAAAATGAAAGGTATAACTGGTGGCATGGATTTACCTCCAGGAATGAATCTCCCTTTTTAGAGAGCTTGGTTCTATAATTAAGCATGATTGAGTCATTAAATAAAGCATTCTGCGTACTACCTGGTGTAGGCTCTAAAACCGCACAAAGGTTTGTATATCACCTTTTAGAGCGCAATCGTGAGGGCGGAGTTTTGCTTGCCAAGGCACTAGTTGATGCTATGGAAAATGTTAAGCACTGTAGCTCCTGTCGTACTCTGAGTGAAAAAGATGTTTGTAATATCTGTGCTAACAATTCAAGAGACCCCTCTCAACTATGCATCGTCGAGACACCCACGGATATACACGCAATAGAACAGAGTGGTGTTTATAAAGGTAGGTACTTTGTACTTAGTGGATACCTATCTCCTATAGACGGAATTGGGGCGAATGAGTTGGGATTAGATGATTTAGAGTGCAAACTGAAAAGTGACGGCATCAGCGAAATCATTCTTGCAACAAATGCCACAATTGAGGGAGAAGTTACGGCCCATTATATTAGCAATATGGCTAGACAGTTCAGCATTAAAATCACCCGCATTGCACACGGCATACCTATAGGTGGTGAACTTGAATATACCGACATCAATACAATTGCGCACGCACTTTCAGGTCGTAAAAATTACGATTAAAACTTCTTAGATAGTAGCTCTATTTCATAGCCATCTGGGTCTTTTATAAAGGCCACAATTGTTGTACCAGCATTCATAGGTCCAGCATCCCGTATAATGTTGGCATTCTTTTGTTTGGCATTCTCAATAGCCTCATACACGTCATCAACATTAATTGCGATGTGTCCAAATCCGCTACCTATGTCATAGGAATCCTGACCCCAGTTATAGGTCAACTCAAGGACTGCATCCTCAGACTCTGGACTATAACCTAAAAATGCCAGGGTAAATTTTCCCTCTGGATAATCCTTTTGTCGTAGCAAATCCATCCCCAATACGCTAGTATAAAATTCTATTGAACGCTCTAAATTACCAACCCTTATCATTGTATGTAATATTCTCATCTGTATGCCTTATAATAAATTCATACCCATTATAAATATATAACAATGCTCGATTCACTTAAACATTGGGACCAAGTATACAACAATAATGACCACTCTCAGCTAAGCTGGCATCAGGACGAATCTACAATCTCACTAAGCTGGATACTAGATTATGCGAACAAAAGTGACCCTATCATCGATATCGGTTCAGGGGTTTCAGTCCTAGCAGATAACCTGATTGATAACGGCTACCAAGACTTATCTCTTCTTGAGCTTTCCCCAACCGCAATTAATATTACTAAAGACAGGCTCGATAAAAAGGCAAACAATGTTACCTTTTACAACAAAAATGTACTAGATTTCAATCCAGACAAGATATATAAGCTTTGGCATGACAGAGCAGTATTCCACTTCCTTACTGACACAAAGGAGCAACAAATATACATTGACAAATTAAATCAATATATATCTCCAGGTGGTTACTTTGTTCTTGCAACCTTTTCAAAAACTGGACCTAGTGAATGTTCGGATTTAGCAATTGTTCAGTACGAAGAAGACAAAATTTCCAAAATGCTTTATGATAACTTTAGACTAATCATTTCAACTAGCGAGACTCACCCACACCCCAACGGAGGAGCCCAAAGTTTTAATTACTTCTGTTTTCAAAAGAAACAATAATAAGGACTATATACAAGCGTACAGTGTATTTTTAGTTGTTAAATTATATAGTTGGTAGTATTATTTAGTTTCAATATGCAAACTAATAAAATGAAAATTCATATACTTGGCGGCGGTATTATTGGAATGAGCACGGCATGGCACTTGAGCAGTGATGCCGAAGTAACAATATACGAGCGTGACCCTACTTATACCGAGAGTAGCTTTGCCAGGAGCTGTGGCGGATTTCGATCTCAATACTTTACAGCTACAAATATTGCTATGAGCTTGTACAGTATTAACTTCATAAAAAAACACACCAACGTTGAATTCACTGGTAACGGATATTTAATGCTGTTTGGCAAGGAGCAGCGAGAAGATTATGAGTACAGTTACTCGTTACAAAGAGAGATAGGTGCGACAACAACTATTTTAGACCGATCCCAGCTTACAAAAAAATTTAAGTATCTAGACCTAGAAGACATAGATTGTGGGTGCGTAACTATTGATGGCAGTGAGGGTTGGCTTGATCCTGTATCACTGCATGCATGGTATAAACAGCTATGCCAATCAAATGGAGTTAAGTTTGTTACAGGGGACGCTAGAGATTTTGACCATAAAAAAACTGATGCGATTGTTATTACTAGTGGATGCTGGAGTAATGAGGTAGGTAAACATTTCGGTATTAATATTCCAGTTCGTGGTCATAAACATACCGTATTTAACGTAAAAACAAGTAAACCTGTTATTAGTAATATGCCACTAGTGTCAGACCTAACTACAGGAGTTTATGTTCGCCCTGAGGGCGATGGATATATAGTCGGATATGATGGCAATGCTGACTGGAATAGTAATAATTTAGAGCCAGACTATAGTAGCTGGGATGAGGTATGGATGCACCTATACCGCCGCTTTCCTAACATATTTGATGAAGCAAAGATGGTTGGCGCTTGGGCCGGCTACTACGATTCAAGCACAATTGATAATAATGCTATCATTGATAATGTTGGTAATGTTTACTTTGCAACTGGGTTCACTGGCAGAGGGCTTATGCATAGTCCGGCTGTCGGATTGACTATGAGAGAAATGATATTAAATAAGCCCTTAACGTTTGATGTGAACAATTACAAGTTAGATAGGACTCCTAATGTTGAAAAATATGTTATTTAGTAATAATAGTCCATATTTTATAACGTCCTTAGATTAACAAAACTTTACCCCCCCTACTCTATTAATAGGCATATCTAAAGTATTAGCAGTCAACATTTGCATGTGTATATTTGAGGTATTATAAAATATGGAGTAGAATTCTAATATTAGATGTTTACAGGAGACATGAAAATGAAAAAAATCCACAACATATTAATCTCAATAATTACTGCATTGCTATTTATAGTGGCTCAACCTGCTATCGCTGATAGTGATACAGGTGTTGATGATGCTACATCCAACGCCACTGATGAGGTAATGTCAAATCCTACAATTGATGATTTATTGGCACAAATAAATAGGCTCTCAAAGGACGAGCTTCGCGACTTTAAAAAAGCTATAAGGTCTGCGCTGGGCATGAAGAAGAAAAAGGCTAAGAAGAAAAACAGTCAATCACAGGAAGGTTATAAGAAGAATAAATGTAAAAATAAAAAGAACCAAGCCCAAGCGAAAAATAACAGATGTAAATGCAAAAACAAAGAAAATTCTACTCTTGGATACCACAAAATATCTAGCGCAAGACAAATGAATGACGGTCACGGTTTTTGGAAAGGTAATTCAACTTTCAAGGCAAGGAATAAATGTAAAGGCAAGAAGTCTAAAATGCAATGGAGCAGGCCTTCTAGTATGGGGCATGTAGACAGAATGCATCATGGAGGCTTCATGAAGAGCTTTCATGGAATGAGAGGCATGAATCAACACCAGCATCATTATGGCGGGCATTGGCCTAATGCTAATCCTTGGGGCTGGGGTAGATACCAGTAAATTATTCTAAATAGTTAGCATTAATTACTAGCTATAATGCGGCTTGTTTGAGGTTATACTGTCGTTTGTTTTATATAACCATTAAGGCATGCCGCAATACAAAAAAATCATCAGTTTTGCTGTTATATCAGCCTGCATATTATTAGTACTTAACTTTGGCGTAAGATCATCTCTTGGTTTTTTCCTAAAACCTATATCTGATACATTTGGCTACGGCAGAGAAATATTTGCTTTTTCTTTAGCCCTTCAAAACCTATTCTGGGGATTGTTTCAACCTGTTGCTGGTGCTTATTGCGATAAATTTGGCATCAGGAAAACAGTATTCTTTGGCTCCCTATTATATGCCTTAGGCTTGTTTATTACTTCTAATGCAGAAAGCGTGTCCGGCCTGCATATAGGTGCAGGAATATTTATTGGTATGGGGATTGCAGGCACTGGCCTAGGTGTAGTGCTTCCAGTAATGGCTCGCATGGTTAGACCAGAAAGAAGAGCTTTCGCTCTAGGATTAGGCACTGCTGCTGGATCTGCTGGACAATTCTTATTAATCCCAGTAGCGCAAAGCTTTCTTGAAGTTTATGGTTGGCAGACGGCTCTACTTATTATGGCTGTAGGTTCTCTTTCTATGATTCTATTCGCAATACCAGTATCTGTTGACAATAGCAAAGAAAGCAAAGAGATAGAGGACTCAAATCAGACATTTAATGAGGCTTTAAAAGAAGCTTTTGGGCATACACATTATTGGCTTCTGATTGCTGGATTCTTTGTTTGTGGATTCCAGCTAGCATTCATAACTGTTCATATGCCGTCATACTTAGCTGATATGGGCTTTGATGGCTCTATAGCAGCAACAAGCCTTTCATTGATTGGATTGTTTAATATTTTTGGCTCACTGTTATCTGGCCAGCTATCTGGAATTTATTCAAAAAAATGGCTACTTGGTTATATTTATCTAGCAAGAGCAATAGCGATTGTACTTTTTTTAATTTTTCCAATAACTACCTTCAGCATATACTGTTTTTCTATAGTTACTGGATTCTTATGGTTGGCTACAGTCCCTCCCACTTCAGGTCTAGTAGCTCAAATGTTCGGCCTAAAGTATATGGCAACTCTTTATGGTTTTGTATTTCTTAATCACCAGATAGGTTCTTTTTTTGGGGTCTGGCTAGGAGGCTATTACTTTGACCAAACAGGCTCTTACAACCAGATTTGGTGGGCTGCAGCTATTATTGCAGCAATAACTGCCGTTATTCATATATTTATAGATGAGCGCCCTATTGCTAGGATACGAAAAAAACAAGAGACTACCAAGGCGTAGAAAGTTTTAGTATTAAGATGCTATAAGAACGATTAACTCTTTCGGGCCATGCACACCATAGGCTAAAACTTGCTCTATATCAGCTGTTTTTGATGGTCCAGAAATTAATAAAGCGTTAGTTGGCATGTTCTCTGACCAATTCTGCTTCTCAATTACCTCAGAAAATGTTTCATAAATTTCATCAACCTTAACTACAGCAATATGCACATCAGGCACTAACGATATAAGCCTAGGCTCTTCAGAGTTTGGCCATAACACTAATGAGCCGGTTCTTGCTATTGCACCAATAGTTGTAGTAATACCTACATCAATATCATTAAAAAGCTTATCCTTCCAGCTCTCAATACTGTCACTATAATAACTAACATCAAGGTCATCAGAAAAAGTTAATCCTAAATTTCTTTGTATACTGCTATCGCCAATCAAGACTCTGCTAAGATTGCGCTTTGATAATTCAGAATTAATCCAGTCATTCAAACCATTATATTTCAATAAATGGACTTCAGCTCTTACTGATTCCAATATACTCTTTAAACTTTCAATCTTCTTTTTGTTGCTTAATGGTTTGTGCGATTCTTTGTCAACAATTTTGCTTGGCTTGTTTTCTATTGAATGCTTTAATAAATTATTTAAGATATTGTCTTTTGAGTTATTCATTTGTAAAACCTGCTATTCTGGCAATATCTTCAATACTTCTTTTGCCAGGTTTTGGAGTATTACGGTATTTACTCCATTTACCAATATTTGTTGGAACAAATAACCTCATTCTGGTCATAGTTTTTACAAAAAGTAAGCACACTAATGGGTTTGAATATATGAACCTCCAACCCTTCCAGATGCCGGCCTCTAAAGGCTTCTTCATGCTTCCCTTGCCCAAAACAGAATCGCTTCCAAGACCCTCAATTGACTCATTACGAAGACGATTAATCAATTTTGGTAGTGGTATCTTGACAGGACAAACCTGTGCACAAGCTCCACACATTGTGCATGCCGAAGTCAGCGCACCAGCCTTATCTAAACCCTGAATAAGAGATTCAAAGACAATACCGACTGGTCCAGGGTAGACAGTTCCATAGGCGTGACCTCCCAACTTTACATAAACTGGGCAATGATTAATACAACTTCCACAACGAATACAGTTCAATATCTCATTTATGCTAGAATCACGACTAACTCTAGAGCGCCCATTATCTAGCAACACCAAATGAACTTCTTTAGGGCCATCCTTTTCGTTATCTTTTCGAGGGCCGCTAATCATATTAAAATAGGTTGTGCATTCTTGACCTGTTGCTGATTTAGGCAATATGTCAAATAGTGGTGGTATGTTTTCTAATTTCTCTACTACCTTCTCAATTCCAGTAACAGCAATATGCAGATTTGGCACTGTAGTACACATCCTACCATTTCCTTCATTCTCAACTAAACACAAAGTTCCAGTTTCTGCAACAGCGAAATTAACTCCAGAAATTCCAGCATCGGCATGAGAAAACTTATCTCTTAGTACAATTCTTGCTTGTTGAGTCATTTCGTCAACATCCTCAGTGTACTTTAGGTCTGGAAAATTATCTGAAAATGTTCTAGCTATTTCGAATTTATTTTTATGAATAGCTGGCATAACAATATGACTAGGCCTATCATCATCTAGCTGAATTAAAAACTCTCCAAGATCTGTCTCTAAGATGTCAATCCCATTATCAACAAGGTACTCGTTAAGTTCAATCTCTTCACTCACCATTGATTTGCCTTTAACCACTGTCTTGGCATTTGCATTATTTAGGATTGAGTGAATTATCTCGTTAGCTTGAGTAGCATTTTCAGCCCAATGAACTTTAATGCCATTCTTTGTTAGATTACTCTCTAGAGTTAAAAGTAAATCACCTAGGTTGCTTACGGAGTTGGCACGGATAGAATTAGATTTATTGCGAGATAGTTGTAATTTTTCATAATCAGGGAACCTTGACAGTCTTTTCTCCATCAAATAGCTCATTGCAGAACGAAAGCTGGTCTGAAGCTGATTATTGCTCAGAGCTTTGTTAATTCTTCTAGTGAACAAATTAACTTGACTCATTTGTTCTTTCCCATAAGAATTCAGCAATATGTTGAGATGTAATTTGGGATTGTTGCTTTGACAAAGCTCCACCAATATTCATTAGGCAGCCACAATCTTGACTTATAACTTTATCAGCATTTGTAGCCTTGATAGCATCAGTTTTATCTTTAACCATTGCTCCTGATATATCTGCCTGTTTAATGGCAAAAGTACCGCCAAAACCACAACACTCTTTTTTTCTTTCTTGGATTGATACATCAACATTTGATAGCTGAGAAGTTAACGATTCAATTCGATCAGCAACCCTCATCTCATTCCTACAAGAACATGAAGTGTGTATTGCTATTTTTGTTGGTTTACCTAAATCTGTTAATTTAATTTGCAAATTATCAACTAAAAATTCTGTAAGCTCAAATACTCTATTGGAAACCGAAATTGCTTGTTTATAGTCTGGCTCTTCCGAAAAAAGTTCACTCCAATGATATTTAATCATCCCAGCACAAGACCCAGAAGGAATAATGATGGGTATGTTTTTTTTAAAGCATTTCATTAATGATCTAGCTACAGGTAGGGCTTCTTTTCTGTAGCCAGAATTAAATGCCGGCTGTCCGCAGCAAGTTTGCTTTTTGGGGTAAATTACATCAAGACCCTCTCTGCGTAGCAATTGCATACCTGCTAACCCGACTTCTGGATAATACAAATCCGCTAGGCAGGTTCCCATAAAATACACTTGAGTTGCCATGCTTAATTAGTCTTTTAGTATTGATGCATGACTCTTAAAGCGCTGTGAGCGTTCCCGCTCTTTTAACATGCTTTGCATTGACTCTTCTACATAATTCATATGCTCTTCTGCCGCCAATCTAGCGCCCTCAACATCTCCATTAATTACAGCGTTTTTGATATTCTCGTGTTGCAATTGAATTGGACTATCACCTTTTGGGATACTTCTTGACAAAGCCTGCAGGTTTTGTTCAATACTGTTTTGCAGCACTTCATACAAACTTCTAGTAATGTGCAGTAAGGCTATGTTGTGAGATGCCTCAGTAATACTTAAATGGAAATCAGCGTCTGCCCTTGCAGCAGAGATCGAATCAAATTCAAAGGATTGTATTTCAGTCATCCTATCAAATGTTTGGACTATTTTTTTCTTATCTTCAGGGTTCGCTCGAAGCGCAGCATAATATGCTGCCTCAGAGTCAAGCGCGTGGCGCACTTCTAATATGTCAGAATTAAATTCTGGTCGCTCCCTTAATAACTCCATTAATGGGTCACTCAAACCAGCATTTAATGATTTTGAAATGTAAGTGCCTCCACCCTGACGAGAGACAAGTAGTCCCTTAGAGGTTAGTAGCTGTTTTGCCTCCCTCAAAGAAGGTCTTGAAACATTAAGACGTTGAGCTAATTCCCTTTCAGGTGGCAATTTATCTCCAACTTTCAATACCCCTTCGGCTATCATTACTTTAAGTTGTTCTGCAACTCTATCTGAAATTTTATTTTTCTGATTCATCTAGGATAATATTTTAATTCAATTTGCCATTACCATGTTCAGATAGCGCCAATGAGCTTAAATAAACAGGTTTAGCACCAACACAATACTTCTTCCTATCACTTGTGCGACTTATATATCCAAACTGAACTAATGTTTGCAAA
>Ga0207990_1001545_pt1 | contig 11616 bp, 11 predicted proteins | sample ETNtaG_8_FD_185780 | JGI IMG/M metagenome (GOLD analysis project Ga0207990, IMG submission 185780) | Marine microbial and viral communities from oxygen minimum zone, Eastern Pacific Ocean - ETNP201406SV75 (SPAdes) (version 2) | ecosystem: Environmental > Aquatic > Marine > Oceanic ...
ATATCCGATCGCATACCTTATCGGGGTGCCCTTCGGACACGGATTCACTTGTGAATACATATTTGGAACGGGCCAAATTCACCCCCATAATTGTCTGACACTCTGATGGAGACCGCTGTTTTGAATTTTCCGGCACGCTCTTTTTGCAGCCTTTTCCAATACCGTCAAGGTGTTTCGGATATGTGGGGCCCGTATCGGAAAGGGCAAGTCATATCCCCGGGGGAACAGCCAAAGGACGACCGGCTCGGCCCGGAAAGAGACCGGGACAGGCCGTGGAAATCAGGTCTTTTTGCGGCTGCGCCATGTTGCCGTAACCCCCAGTAGGAGAAGTCCCAGCAGAATGACATCGCCAAACCGGCTATAGACCGTGCCCCCGGATAGGGCTTGGGGCAGGGGGTTGTCGATGATCCCCTCACGGCCCAGCCCCAAGGACGCTATGACCCGGCCATAGGGATCGACAACGGCGGAAATGCCCGTATTTGCGGCCCTGACAAGGGGCAGGCCTTCTTCCACAGCACGCAGCCGGGCGCTGGCAAAATGCTGGTAGGGTCCCGAAGACAGACCAAACCAGCCGTCATTGGTGACGTTGAGAATCCATTGCGGCGGATCCTTAGCATCGGTCACGTTTCCGGGAAAGATCACCTCGTAACAGATCAGGGGGCTGAACGGAGGCAGGCCCGGCAGGTGCAGCGTGCGCGGTCCGGGTCCGGCGGAAAAATCGAGTCCGCCATGGGTAATCTTGTCCAGCGGCAGAACCGAGCGCATAGGGACGTATTCACCAAAAGGAACCAGATGGAACTTGTCATAATTACCTAATACCGCCCCCCGATCATCAAGGGCGGTAATGGAATTCCAGACCTGCCGGGGCCAGACATCAGGGGGCGTCGCCCGGGGCGTGCCGGTAATGACCCCCCCTCCCGGCGGGGTCACGGCGGCAATACGGGATCTCGCGGCGGCATCGAAATCAAGAAAGAAAGGCGCCGCCGTTTCCGGCCAAATCACGTGAGTGGCGGATGTCCCAAAAACAGCATCGGTGGCCGCCGCGCCTGAAGTCAGAGAAAGATGTTTTTGCAGATGGGCTGCGCGCAGCTCCGGGTGCCATTTGTGGTTCTGGGCAATATTCGGCTGCACCAGCCGCAAGGCAACTCCCGGAACCATCTCCACTCTCGCACCCCCCAGGCGCAGCGCGCCCCCGGCCCAAACCGCCTCCAGCGTGGCGGCTGCAATCAGAACCGGCGCCAGGCGCAGCCAATCCACCTTTAGCCCAGAGAGGACTTTTTCATCAGAGGGGATCTTCCCATCAGCGAGAAGGGCTGGGCTGGCTGCACACATCACGGTAAGAAGACTTAAGCCCCAGACTCCGGTCACCGCCGCTATCTGAATCATGGTGTCGGAAACCGTCCACACCGTCCCCATCAGGTTCCAGGGAAAACCGGTAAAGACGTGGCTGCGTAGCCATTCCGCCGCCGTCCAGGCTAGCGCCAGCATGATCACCCGACCGCCACCCCTGGCCCGGCTTGCAAATGCCCCCCAGGTGGCAAGGCCAGTGAAAACAGCCAGCACCGCGCTTAGGCCCAACACCGCGAAAGGTACCATCCAGCCGTAGCGTTCCGCATCGGTGAGCAGCGCCAGCGCGACCCAATAGATACCAGCCACGAAATGGCCCAGCCCGAACCACCAGCCCAGGACAAATGCCGTGCGCGGCCGGTGGGCGCCATCCAGCAGCCACACCAGGCCCGGAAAGGAAAGGAGAAGAACCGGAATTACATAAAGCGGCGGCAGGGCCGTAGCGGCAAGCGCGCCCAAAACAGCTGCCACCGACCAGCGCTGCCAGCCGCGCAGGGCGGTCATGCGAAAAGCGCAGCGGCAGAAAGCCCCAATCATGGCAGAGTCCATGGGTTCATTTAGTGCTAGCGGAATCGGCGGAATCGCCGGTGGCAACCGGGGCCGGAGCAGTCCCGGGATTCGCCCCGTCGGACTGCTCCGACGCCTCGGCAACGCGAATCCGTAAAAACCTGATGCGCCGCGGGTCGGCGTCGAGAACTTCAAATTCGTGGCCACCGCCATGACAAATGACCTCGCCGCGCCCCGGCACCCGCCCGGCAAGGAAAAAGACAAGCCCCCCTAGGGTGTCAATGTCTTCTTCCCGCTCTTCGGCGCTAAGGACGGAGCCGGCCTGTTCCTCAAATTCGGAAATGGCGATGCGGGCATCGGCGTCGTAGCATCCGGCGGTGCGGCGGATCAAAACCGGCGTTTTTTGGGAATCGTGCTCGTCCTCAATTTCACCGACAATTTCCTCTACAAGGTCCTCGATGGTGACGATGCCGTCCACGCCGCCATATTCATCCACCACCATGGCCATGTGCACGTGGGTCAGGCGCATCTCCAGCAACAAGTCGAGCACCCGCATGGAAGGGGCGGCGAACAAAATTTTACGCACAATCTTTTCGAGGCTGAGCCCACCCCCGGACTTTCCACGCCAGGCCAGAACATCCTTGATATGAACCATGCCACAAACATCATCCAGGGTTTCGCGATAAACCGGCATACGTGAATGCCCCTCGGCACTCATCAGATTCACCAGGTCGGAAAACGCCATTCCTATCTCCACCGCCACGATATCGGCGCGCGGCACCATCACGTCGTAAGCGGTGACATCGTGAAGCTTCAGGATATTGCCGATCAGGGTTCGGGCGTCGTCGTCGATTTTCGTCGGTCCGGAATCCTGTTCGTCGATGATTTCCTCAAGGGTTTCCCGCAGTGGGCTTTCACTTTCCCTCAATCCGAAGAAGCCGCACAGACGCAGCCAAGCTTTGCCCAGGGGCGTAGTGCCGGAACCCTCCGCGGAGGCCCCGTTCCCATGTAACCGGCGGCGGGGTAGCGACTCGTTCATAATTGCCCGCGCGGCTGTGGCGGGGTGTTGCAAGAGGCCCCGTCAGCATAGGGATTGTCATGCCCAAGCCCGGCGAGGACGGAAATTTCCAATCCTTCCATCTGTTCCGCCCGAGATGGGTCTTTGTGATCGAATCCCAGAAGATGCAGGACACCATGCACCACCATATGAGCGAGATGGGCCTCAAGGGATTTTCCCTGGGCATGGGCTCCGCTTTTCACCGTCTCGAAGGCGATAACCGCGTCTCCCAAAGACGCCGGTCCGGTTGAAGACTCAGGCCCTCCGTCTCCGGAAGCAAATGAAAGAACGTTGGTGGCCTTATCCTGGTTTCGGTATTCCAGGTTCAACCCACGTATCAAGGCATCATCGCCCAGCATCAGGGATATTTCCACGTCGCGGCCTCCCAAATCGGGCCCGGCCGTCTCCAACGCGGCCAGCGCGGCGTCACGACACATTTCAGCCACATCGGGAATTTCCCGCCGCCAGCCTTCACAGGAAACAGCCACATCAATCTCGACGCGACCTGTCTTTTCCCTTGCCTCAGTGGAGCGTTTCGGGTCGGATACGGGGAGCGCGCTCATGTCTGCTTTCCCTTGCTTTTTCTCCTTGGTGCGGAATCAGGGCCCGGGGAAGGCGTCTTCATGTATTCACGTCCAGCCTCGGTTTTTTTCTCGAACGCGTCATAGGCACGAACGATCTGTGTCACCAGGGGATGGCGCACTACGTCGCCGTCATCAAAATGAACGACGGATATGCCTTCCATTCCATCGAGAATTTCCGTAGCATCTCGCAGGCCGGAACGGGTGCCATGAGGGAGATCTACCTGGCTAAGATCTCCTGTCACCACCATGTTGGCATTTTCGCCAAGCCGGGTGAGAAACATCTTCATCTGTACCGAAGTGGTATTTTGTGCCTCGTCGAGAATGACGAAGGCGTTGGAAAGGGTGCGACCCCGCATAAAGGCCAGGGGCGCAACCTCGATGTCGCCGTCGGCCATGCGCTTCACCACCTGATTCCGCGGCATCATATCGTGGAGGGCGTCGTAAAGGGGCCGCAAATAAGGATCCACCTTCTCGCGCAGATCGCCGGGAAGAAACCCAAGCTGTTCTCCGGCTTCCACCGCGGGCCGCGACAGCACCACGTGATCGATCTCGCCCTTCATGAGGCGGGAAACGGCGGCGGCCACCGCAAGATAGGTCTTGCCCGTGCCCGCGGGACCCAGGGCAAAGACCAGTCCGCCATCGCGCAAGGCCTGCAGATAGGCAGCCTGGTTCTTCGAACGCGGTGAAATGTGGCGCTTGCGGGTGCGAATCACGAGGTTTTCATCCACCGCGCTCCCGGAAGCCTTTTCGGGCGGACCAAGGCGCAGGACGGCCTCCACCTCCTGGCTGTCCACCGGCAGACCGCGGGAAAGCCTGTCATAGAGGGCCTGCAGGCCGGAACGGGCGGTGGCGACGGCATCCGCCGGACCGCTGAGGGAGAGAAAATTCCCGCGCGGCACGATGGATACGCCAAGGGCCTTTTCCATATGGGCAAGATGCTTGTCATGCTCGCCGCAGAGCAGAGATATAAGGGAATTATCGTCGAATTTCAGTCGGGCCACTTTCTTGTTCCCAGAATTTTTGTTGGGGAAATCGTAATTCCCTGTGCTGGACAAGGCGGCGCTTTTTTCCCGTGACAACTGCGTGGCAGTTTCCGCATTTGCCACCAGGCCGGGTTTTTCTGATGATCCCTCCGGTCTCAAGCACAGGCCCTTTTCTCTGGCCGATCGCCGTCAAGGCCCTCTTCCCAGCCGACGAGTCGTCCGCCAAGGCTGTTGACGCCTGCCTCGTCGATACGAACAAGTGCCATGCTTCCCATCAGGGAACTGTCAGCGGTCACATGAACGGCCTGCATATAGGGACTGCGTCCGGCCAGCTGACCTGGGTTGCGGCCGGGCCGGTCGAGCAGCACCGGCAGGGCGCGGTCAACCGACTCGCGGTTAAAGGCTTGTTGTTGTTTATCGAGAAGCCTTTGGAGTTCCTCCAGACGCACGGCCGCGACGGCTTTATTTACCCGGTCTTCTAGCATGTCCGCGGGGGACCCCGGCCTGGCGCTAAACTTAAAGGAATAGGCCTGGGCAAAGCCCACATCATGCACCAAACGCAGGGTATCTTCGAAATCAGCCTGTGATTCGCCGGGAAAGCCAACGATAAAATCAGAAGCCAGTGCCATGTCCGGCCGCGCCTCGCGCAAACGTTCGGCAATACGCCGGTAATCGTCGGCGCGGTAACGCCGGTTCATGGCCGTCAGGATACGGTCGGAACCCGACTGCACCGGAAGATGCAGGAACGGCATCAGGTTTCTCACCTCGCCATGGGCGGAAAGCAGGGAGTCATCCATGTCACAGGGGTGGGAAGTGGTGTAACGCAGCCGCGCCAAACCGTCGATTTCCGCCAGAGCGCGAATCAGGTCTCCCAGCCCCCATTCACGCCCGGACGCTGATTCTCCGTGATAGGCATTGACGTTCTGCCCCAGCAGCGTGATCTCGCGCGCGCCTTTTGTCACCAGAGACTTGGCCTCGGCCATCACGTCATCCACGGGACGGGAATATTCGCCGCCACGGGTATAGGGAACCACGCAAAACGTACAGAACTTGTCGCAGCCCTCCTGGATTGACAGAAAGGCTGCCGCCCCCTGGGTGGAAACTTGTGGCAGAAAATCGAATTTGGGGGCGGGCGGAAATTCCGTATCGAGAATTCCCGCCCCGGTCTTGCCACCCTTCCCGACGCAAGCGCGGGCGGCGCAAGCCACCATTTCAGGCAACCGGTGATAGGTCTGGGGACCGAGCACGATGTCCACATGGGGAGCCCGGCGGAGCATTTCCTCTCCCTCGGCCTGGGCCACGCAACCGGCAACGGCAATAGTCATAGCGCTGCTGCCGTTTTCCATCCTCCGGTCACGGATGTGGCGCAGGCGGCCGAGTTCCGAATAGACCTTTTCGGAGGCTTTTTCGCGGATATGGCACGTATTAAGGATGACCATGTCCGCACCGTCTGGCGCATCCACCGGAGTAAAGCCAAGGGGCGCCAGAACATCCGCTATGCGGGCGGAATCATAGACGTTCATCTGGCAGCCGTAGGTCTTAATAAAGAGTTTTCTTGTCACGCTTCCAAGCATCCACTGCCGCGGCTATGGGGCATTCTCTGGCGGCGTGCTGTGCAGGACGTCCCCGACAAAAATCCGTCCAGCGCCCCAAGACGGGCTCCCGCCGTTTTCCCCCTCACGGCACCTAACCCTCAGGAAAAACTAGCACTAAGCGGTGGAGAGTCAAGGTTTGCAGGCTTTGGAGAGCGCCCAGAAAGAGCCTCCGACAAGCCCCTGGAGATAATGCGGTGGCATTTAGCAGCTAGTTTCTTGCGCTTACTTTCATGGGTGACGGCAATCGAATCATGAAATTCCACCTCGATACTAACCTTCCCCAGGCCCAAAAGCCTCCACATATGAGGCACCAGCCCCACATCGCCGTACCAGGCACAATAGGGGCGCATGGTCCGCCCCATGGGGAATCCGTCAAGCTGGGTGTAAGCGATGGTGACGGGCTGCAGAACTACCGAGGCTTTCCCAGGCCCCGGCACGGCGGCCGAGAACAGGCTGCTTTTGAATTCCATGGCCCGGTTGCCGTCGCTAGACGTGCCTTCGGGAAAAAGGATGAGGTTCTCTCCAGCAGCCAGATTATTTTGCAGAATATCGCGTTGTGTTCCGGTCCTCAGATGATCTTGGCGGTTGATGAAAACCGTGCGTTGCAGGCGCGCCAGAATCCCGAAAAAGGGCCATTGGCTGATTTCCATCTTGGCGACGAAAACACAGGGCACCAGCGCCCCCATGATGGCGATATCGAGATAGCCGCAATGGTTGGCAACGAACAGAACCGGTGCTCCCCGCACCGGCTCGCCCCGTATGAAAATTGAAATGCCGAACAGGAAAAGACAGCCCCGGTGATAGATTATGGGAATCACCCGCGCAAAAGACAGGTTCAACAGCACGGCGGCCATCTGGACCGGAGCCAGCAGAATGGTCCACCCCATGTACAAAACGAGGCGCACCACCGCGCGAAGATGAGAAGTCGGGACCCCGTTCCCGCTCATAAGATTACCTGCCTCTCTGAGTTTACAGGCTGGGCGCCAGATCCCCAGCAACCGTAATCCTGGTGCTGGCGCAGCGAATTATCATGAGCGTAGGCCAATCGTGGCCGCCTCGTCATAATGTAATTGCAGGTGACGCATCACAAAGAACAATGCCGTTCTTATTTCTTCTTGGTTTTTTTCTTGAGGGGAACAGCATAAAGCTCAAGCCGGTGCTCGATAAGCTCATAACCAAGCTTCTTGGCTATCTGGCGTTGCAGATCTTCGATTTTATCATTGCTGAATTCAATAACCTCGCCGTTTTGCAGATTGATCAGATGATCATGGTGGCTTTCGCTCACTTTTTCATAGCGGGCACGGCCGTCCCCGAATTCATGCCGCTCCAGAATATTAGCCTCTTCGAACAGGCGCACCGTGCGATAAACCGTGGCGATTGAAATCCGGGAATCGATGGCGTTGGCCCGCTGGTGGAGCACTTCTACATCCGGATGATCCTCGGATTCAGACAGCACCCGGGCGATGACCCGGCGTTGTTCTGTCATTTTTAATCCTTTGTCGCTACAAAGACGCTCAATTCGCGAGGGCATGTGGCTACCCTTTGTCCGAAATTTTATGACCTACCACGACCTCCATAGCATAAAGGCACAGGCCGGGACACCTAGGAAAAAGGAAACAGATTATCCGGGCGGCAAGGGGAGCTCCCCAAGCGCCGAAAAGGTGAGGGCGATCTTAAATTGGCGCCTTTCCAGCCTTAACGGCGGCGCCGAGCCTTGGTGCCCAGACCAATGGCCTTGGCCAGCTTGCTGCGCCGTTTCGAGTAGTTCGGAGCTACCATGGGATAATCGGAAGGCAGGCCCCAGCGCATGCGGTATTCTTCGGGCGTCATATTATAGGCCGTCTTGAGGTGGCGTTTGAGTATTTTCAGCTTTTTTCCATCTTCAAGACAGATGATGTAATCTGGCGTCACCGACTTGCGGACCGAAACCGCCGGCTTAGGAGCAACTGCGGCCTCACTGGCCCCATCAATGCCCGACAGGGTTTCAAAGACCCGCTGAAGGAGCTTGGGCAGCTCATCCACGGGAACAACATTGTGGGAAACATGCGCCGCAACAATTTGTGTCGTTAAACCCAGTATTTCTTTCGAACTCACTTGTTCAGACATTTAAGATCAATCTCCAGAATATGTGTTTTTCAAATATATACGTTTTGTCGCTTGTATTCACAATGACAAAAAGCTGCACCCATTAATAAGATAATAGAAATGAACTCCTTAAAAGTGCCAAATAATTCCCATATCACCACTAATTTTCACAAAGTGGACTGTTTTCTCGACATTACGGGTGAGGTTTGTCCCATGACCTTTGTCAAGACCAAGCTCATGCTTGAACGCCTAGCGCCTGGCGCCATCGCCGAAGTGCGCCTGCGGTCAGGAGAGCCTCTCGACAACGTACCTCGATCAGTGAAGGAAGACGGGCACGAGGTGCTGTCGTTGGTGCCTGAAATCACTCAAGAGGAAGCTCAGGGTATGGAAATGATCTATCGTTTGCACATACGCCGCGCCTGAACTCTTTTAGGGGTTTTAATCACCCTGGAATGAAAAACGGAAATAACAAAATCCACCGGTTTCAGCCGAAACCGGAACCTAGTGCCCAGGCATCCATTGGTCTTAGCACGGACCCGGCGCCAGAGGTCATGGGGCGACTTCTTTCGTTCGACCCTGGGGCAGCCCCGCATAATGGGAATGGACATAAAGCGGTACAGGCTCTGACCCAAAAGTTTCGGGCTCACGCCCGGCGGCAATAACCGCCACGGCAGCGGCATCTGGCAGTCCCGGACCGCCCGCATAGATAATCTTGTGGCCTGGGCCGGCGGCGCGTTTCTCCGTCGCCAGAACATGCCGGATCAGTGGCGCGCCGTTTCCGGCAATAAGCACCAGGCCTTTTTGTGGTAGCTGTCCAGGAACATCTTCAAGCATGGCCGCACCAGGAGAACTGGCCGCCTGCCAGGGAAAAGCAGACTCCACGTCTTCATTACGGGAGAAAATCTGAAAGTATAGGTCGCTGCGCCCCGCCGACAGTGCCACAAACAGGGTGTTGGGCACCGCTGTGTCTTTGCTCCCATCCTCAGCGCGTGCCTCCAGGGCGATAGCCTCAAGGCTGGTAACGCCCACCAGCGGCAGGCCACGGGCCAGCGCCAGGCCGCGGGCAGCCGCCAGGCCGATGCGGACTCCGGTAAAGGAGCCTGGCCCGACCGTGACTCCCAGCCGGTCAAGATCCCCGAAGGCCAAGCCGGCCTCTTCCATCACGGAGTCCACCATGGGGATGAGTGCCTCCGACTGGCCGCGGTCCATAAATTTGCAATGATGCGCCACGACCGGGCTGCCGGTTTCCTTCTTCCCGTCGTCCCACAGCGCCACCGAACAGGAAGCAGCCGACGAATCAAGGGCTAGAAGTCTCATAACAGCGCCCCCCGGCCTCCGGCTATAGGGCAAGACGGATGAAGATATCCCATGCTAAAACCGGCATCGCACCAACCGTTTCGCCCCATCATCAAGCACCACCCATGACCCCGGTAGAAATAGCCCCACCCAGCTTTGAGAAGACGGGCTTTAAAAAGGGTTACCCCTACTTGCGGAGATGACAAGGCGCTTCTAGTGTGCCAACCATCATCGTCACGGGTGGGGAAAGCCCTTCGCTAACGTGGAACATATCACGGTGCACAGACCATGAAATCCGTCATTGCCTTTTCTTTCGTGAATTTCTACGCCTCCCTAATGGCCCAGGCACTTTTCGCCATGGGATTGCTGCTGACATATCAAGGGCCGGCGGTAGCGCAAACAGCAGATTCCACAGATTCCAACACTTCGGCGGTGGTCTTCATGTATCACCGGTTCGGCGAGGACAGCCTGCCTTCCACCAATATCCGCATCAACCAATTCGAATCCCATATCGCCGAACTTTCCAGCGGCGGCTATCACGTTCTTCCGATTCCAGAGATCATAAGCGCCCTTCGCGAGGAGCGTAGTCTGCCCAATCGCACCGTGGGCATTACCATCGACGACGGGTTCCGCTCGGTCTATACGCAAGCATTCCCCCGGCTGCGAGAGGCAGGTTTTCCCTTCACCGTCTTTATCGCCACCGACGGCATCGACAGCGGTAACAAGAATCTCATGAACTGGGACCAGATCCGGGAACTCGCCGCCCACGGCGTTACCATCGGCGTCCATACCGCCTCGCATCTGCATATGGCGGATTCCACCATGTCCAAAAACCGCGAGGACATTGTCCGCTCCAATGCACGATTATACGAGGAGCTGGGGTATAGGCCCGGGATGTTCGCCTACCCTTACGGAGAATCGGGCCTGGGGGTGGCAGCACTGGCAGAAGCCACAGGGTACGAGGCCGCCTTTGGCCAGCATTCCGGCGTGGTTTATTCCGGCTCGGATTTCTTCAACCTGCCGCGCTTTGCACTCAATGAGAGATACGGTTCTCTTGAGCGCTTCCGCCAGGTGGCTAATGCCCTGCCACTTCCAGTGTCCGACCTTTTGCCCGCGGACATGGTACTGAACACCGATCTGCCTCTGGTTGGGTTTACCGTGGCCGAAGACATCCGCCACCTCGACCAGCTGGCCTGTTTTCCCTCCGCAGGACCAAAAGCCATCATCGAGCATCTGGGGGAACGCCGCATCGAAGTGCGTTTCGTTAAGCCCCTGCCGGAAGGGCGGTCTCGCCTTAACTGTACCCTGCCTGGACCCGGGGGACACTGGCGCTGGCTGGGCATGATGTTCTATCGGCTTCCTTCGGCGGGCAGCGAATAACCGTTTTAAAAAAAGCGCCCCACCGAAAAACGGGGAGGCGCCTTTAAAGCAATGAACAATGTTTAGAGCGGCTCAGCCTCCAGAAAGTGTCAGCCCGGCTATCTGCGCACCGTGGAGGCGGGCGCGGTCGAGCGGAGCCAAGTCGTTGGCCGACATGATGGTGTGTAGGGTATCTACGTAGTCCTGGCCGCGTTCGGAATACCGCATCAGAGTCTTGGCCAGACCAAAACTGTCAAGGCCGGTTCCGACAAGGCGCATGGTCGCGCGGGCCTTGCGGAACTCACGATAGGCACGGTGGGTATTGAGGTTGTCGATATAGGCATGCACACCATCGATCAAACGGCTATAGACCTGTACCGCGTGAGTGCTGTCGGCATCGCGATCAAGGGGAATCAAGCCCCGGGCCTCGTTGAAGGTCCACTGTCCGAACGGCGCGTTGCCGTCCTGGGCAAAGCGTGACGTGCCCCAGCCACTCTCCTCCACCGCTTGGGACAGAGCAAGCGAAGGCGGCACCACGTCCACTTGTTCCAGAAGCTTCACCAAGGTTGTCTTATCGAACCAATCTTTGTCGAAACCGTAACGCTTTGCCAAGCTCTGCAGGCGGGAACGGTCCTGCCACGACACGTCGTCGATGCTTGCCTGTGAGTTGATCTCCAGAAGCCACTCTCGATCAGTCATAATGGTCTCGTTCACCTGCAGAACCAGGGGCAACATGGCTTTCAAGAATCGAGCCTTGCGGGCCGACACTGGTGACAAAGTTTTCAGATCTCGAGGCAGATGCT
>Ga0207990_1001547_pt1 | contig 11606 bp, 12 predicted proteins | sample ETNtaG_8_FD_185780 | JGI IMG/M metagenome (GOLD analysis project Ga0207990, IMG submission 185780) | Marine microbial and viral communities from oxygen minimum zone, Eastern Pacific Ocean - ETNP201406SV75 (SPAdes) (version 2) | ecosystem: Environmental > Aquatic > Marine > Oceanic ...
GATGGACTTAAACAGGTCACGGGCCTTTCGGATGTGGATTTGCGTTTGACTGATAGCGAAGAAAAAATACGCGTCGGTTCAATCGAGATCACGTTCCTGCATACCCCCGGACACACGCCGGGATCCCAGTGTTTTCGCGTAGGCGATTTTCTAGTGGCCGGTGACACCCTGTTTTTGCAGGGGTGCGGGCGCGTGGATTTGCCAGGGGGTGACAGCGAAGAGATGTACCATACCCTGACCCGGCGATTGACAAAAATTCAGAACGAGGTGGTGCTTTATCCAGGTCACAATTACGGTGGCAAACCCTTCGCCTCGATGGGGAGCGTCCGTGAAACCAATTCCTACCTGCAAATCCGGCGGCTGGAAGACTGGCTGGCGATCATGGGGGGATGACAATAGACGCCTGCAGGTTCCCGTTTTCTAATATTCCTCTAACTTGTATTTCCCCGGTAAATCCTATAAGTTGACGGCATGATTAGGCGTGGGCCTGTAGGATCGAGCCCGCTTGCAATTCCCATCTAACCCACTTCATCGCTTTTTAACGAGGTTGAACATTATGCGAACTATTTTTTCGATGTTTGCCAAGTCGCCCTTCAAGCCCCTGGTGAGCCATATCGACATGGTCCAGGAGTGTGTCAATCAGATTATTCCGTTATTCGAGTTTCTTCAGGCCAGAAACTATCAAGAGGTTGAGGAAATCTCCAAGCATATCGAAAAAACGGAACATAAAGCTGACAAAATCAAAGACAACATTCGCAGTCACCTGCCGCAGAGCATTTTCCTTCCGGTGGACAAAAGGGATTTCATGCGCCTGTTGTCGGCCCAGGACGATATTGCCGATGCGGTGGAGGACTTGGCGGTCCTCTTGCGCATCAAAAACCTGGAAATCCCAGAAACACTCAATGAGCCTCTGATGGATCTGGCGTACCATGTTGTTGGCGTAGCCAACGAGGCGTGTAGGATGATCCGCGAACTGGAGGATTTGCTGGAGGCGTCCTTCGGCGGGGACGAGGCAGAAAAAGTCGAAAAAATGGCCCAGAATCTAGGAACCGCTGAATGGGAAGCGGACAAAAAACAGTTTCTGCTGGCCCAGCAACTCTTCTCTCTAGACGATCAGTTGAACGCCGCCGATTTGCTTCTGATGAACGAGGTCGTGAAGAAGCTTGGAGGGGTGGCCGATGAGTCAGAAAAAATAGGAAAAACGCTTCGTATGTTTCTTGCCCGTTAAATCATTTTCCAAAACCGGAGTAGCACCCATTAAACAGACCGAGGGGTTATTTTGGATTTAAGCACCTTCCTTCTGATTTTTGCCATCGCCGCCTGTATCTACATGGCCTGCAACATCGGTGCTAATGATGTTGCAAACGCTATGGGGACCAGCGTCGGGTCGGGAGCCCTCACCTTCAAACAGGCTATCCTCATCGCGGCTGTGGCCGAGTTTGCGGGTGCCTTTCTGGTCGGCGGGCATGTGTCCAACACCATACGCAAGGGCATGCTTGATCCCACGATTTTTGCCGATATCCCATTTCACCTAGTGTACGGAATGATTGCTGCCTTGGTGGCTTCCGCTATCTGGCTTCACTGGGCAAGCGCCTTGGGCTGGCCGGTATCGACCACCCATTCCATCATCGGGGCGGTGATCGGATTTGGCATGATCGCCGGCGGGGTTGACGCGATCAACTGGAGCAAGGTGGGAGAAGTTGTTATGAGCTGGGTGGTTTCCCCGGTCATGGGGGGGGTGTTCGCTTTTTTTATTTTCCGTTTTATAACCCGCCAGATACTCAACCAGCACAATCCTTTGCTGCATGCCAAAAAACTGCTCCCCTTCATCGTGTTGGCCGTCTTCGTGATCCTCGCCAACTCGATGTTCTATAAAGGGCTGAAACACCTCCACCTTGACCTTTCCTTTGTAACGGCGATGGCGTATGCCATGGTGATTGGTGCGGTTGGATTCGTCATTTCCAAGGTTCTGGTGAGGAGGGTTGAGGATGTGCCCACTGAGGATATTCACCAGCAACTCGTTTCCACAGAAAATATTTTTAAATACCTGCAGCCCATTACCGCGTTTTACATTGCTTTCGCGCATGGATCCAACGACGTGGCTAATGCTGTCGGTCCCCTGGCGGCGGTGGTTTCGATTCTCGAGAACGGTACCGTGCAAATGAAGGTGGAAATGCCCGCATGGATTCTCGCCATGGGTGGTGGGTGCATCGTTTTCGGTCTCCTCATCTGGGGCCGGCGGGTGATGATGACCATCGGGCATAAAATCACGGAAATCACGCCTTCGCGCGGATTCTCCGCCGAGGTCGGCGCTGCGACCGTTGTGCTGATCTGCTCCAAGATGGGACTGCCCATCTCCACCACCCACACCCTCGTGGGCTCAGTGATCGGGGTTGGAATGGCGCGGGGGCTGCCTACCCTCAACCTCAACATCATATACAAGATATTCATTTCCTGGATCTCGACCGTCCCCTTCACCGCAATACTTTCCGCAGTTCTGTTTAAAGTCATGCTGCTCTTTTTGGGTTGATTACGGTAATTTTAGAGTTCTGCACCACAAAGGCCCTCCCTTCATACGCCCCCACCTGCAGGGCACTGCAAAATGATTTATAATAAGTCGACGCGAGCGGAAGGAAGCCATGGTCGGCAAAGGAAGTGATGTTTATAAGATATTGTTTTATATAGGCTTATTTTTAATTTCCTTCCTGGTTTTTGAGTCTGCTTCCGTCATCCTGGCGGTTGCCGTCGCATTGCTTGCCCTGTATTATTTCACATCGAAGAGTACCCGCCGTGACCGGTTTTGATGCGGTTAAAACAGGCGGATGGAAATCCATGCAGAAAGTCATTGCCGGGCAGTTGCACAAGATGGCCCATGAGGCCACCGCCCCCGTGCGGTATTTCCTGAGTCTGGGAGACGAGTCGTTTCCCGTGACCCCGGAAGTTGGTCACCGTGTGACCGTGAAGTTTTCCGGTATTATCACCTGCGTCGAGTGTGGGCGCCGGATAAAAAAAACCTACAACGACGGGTACTGTTTTCCCTGCGCGCGTGACTTGCCGGAAAATGATATCTGCTCGGTGCGCCCGGAAAAGTGTCGGCACGATCAGGGCAACGAGGCCGACCGCGAGTTTTATCGCACCCACTGCAATGTAGACCACTTTGTTTACCTCTCCCTGACCTCCGGCGTGAAAGTGGGAATTACCAGGCACTACAACGTTCCCGGTCGCTGGATCGATCAGGGGGCGGTGCAGGCGGTAGTCATTGCCAAGGTTCCCCGCCGCATTCTTTCGGGGCAGATCGAGGTGGCCCTGGCGAAAAAAATTTCGGATCGGACTAATTGGAGGAAAATGCTTCTGGGACAGATGGAGGAGGTGGACCTGTCCGTCATGAGGAACCAGGTTATCGAATGGATTCCAGAGAACCTGTGTCAATACGCTTTATTTGATGAGCCGGTACGATCATTCACCTATCCGGTTCAATCCGTTCCGAATAAAATTTTAAGCCACAACTTGGATAAGGAATATGAATTCACCGACCGTCTTACAGGAATCAAAGGACAGTACCTAATTTTTGAAAACCGCGTGATCAACCTGAGGAAGTACGCAGGCTACTACCTTGAATTTACGTTTGAGGGTTGAAAATAAAATGGGGTTGTCTAAGCTTCCGGGAGTCAGCCGGATCATCAGATAGCTGAAACAAAAAAAGCGAAATCCAATTTATTTGGATTTCGCTTTTTGGAGAAACGTTAAAAAAGTCAGGCGGCCTGTTTGACCATTTCCCCCTCGAATACCCGGATGGTGGAAGTCGTGGCGGGAACGCGTTTCAGTTTAGCCACCCGCACATTTTTCGCCAGCCCCAGTTTCTTTAGAACCCAGATGGACATCCAGGTAATATCGATCTCCATGGGCCGCAGGCCGTGGCGGGCCGACTTGGGGAAGGCATGGTGATTGTTATGCCAGCCTTCGCCGTAGGCGATGAGGCCAACCCACCAGCAGTTGGTGGACAGGTCATTTTCCAGTTTGAAATTGGTGTAGCCGAAGGCATGCGCAGCGCTGTTGACAAACCAGGTGCTGTGATAGACCAGCACCAGACGCAGGAAAATACCCCAGATCAACCAGGGCAGGCCACCGATGGCAAGAAAAACCAATCCAAGCACCACTTGGATTTTGATGTAATTGTCTTCCAAGAATTGATAGAACCTGTTGCCCGCAATATCCTTGGAATAATTCTGGATTACCTGTGGATCATCAAACTCCGGGTTTGTATAAAGCATCCACCCAAGATGCGCCCACCAGAGGCTATCCTTCGCATTGTGCGGGTCTCGATTGCTATCCGATCCACCATGATGCATCCGGTGATGGGCTACCCATTTGATAGGCCCGTTTTGACAGGCCAGCGACCCGATGAACACTAGCGTGTAGCCCAGCCATTTGGGAAGGTCCATCCCTCGGTGGGTCAGGTATCGGTGATAGCCAAGACAAATGCCCAGGGACGCTGTCATCCAGTGAAGCACCAGCATGAGGGCCACGGCACTCCAGGAGAATGCGAATGGGAAAAGAGCCATCAAGGCGCCTACATGTAGAAAAATAAAGAAACCGACGACTGCTTTGTTGAGTTTAGGTTTGGGTTTGACCCGGGTAAGTGTAGGCATATTTTTTTTCAGTAGGTTATTAGGGTTATTTAAGAAGGTTATTAAAGATTATTAAGGTAACGTGTCGTTTCTTGCGAATTGTGGCATACTACGCTTAAAACGCGTTGGTCTATGTAAAACTTATGTAATATTTGGAGATAGGGTGATCCTGGCCGACTGCGATTCGGTTTCTAGGTTTCCCAGTTCCCGGCATGAGCAAACTGCGCGCATTATTCCATCCCATTTTTGTTTTTATCGGGATTCAGGTTGCCTGGATTGGGCTGATAGGCGTCTGGATTTACTGGTACGTCAAAAACAGCCGCGATCTCAGGGAATTTGCCAAGCGCCTTCCCCCTGAACTGCTGGAAGTGGATTTCGACTGGGTGGTTCTGGTCGAGGGAGGGGTACTGATGTTAATGATCCTTGCCGGCGTTTACGTGATTTTCGTGTATTGGAACAAACAGGCGCGGCTGAATCGACTCCAGGGCAACTTCGTCTCCAGCGTATCGCATGAGTTAAAATCTCCCTTGGCCTCCATTCAGCTTTACCTGGAAACTCTCAAGTACCAGAAAGTCTCACCCGAAGAAACACAGGATTTTGTCGAGATCATGCTGGCCGATACAGAGCGTCTCTCAAGTCTCATCGACAATATTCTCGAGTCCAGCAAATCCGACCCCAAAAGTATACAGCTCCAGTTCCAGCCGGTAGAGACGGGGCCATTCGTTCGGGAAGTGCTGAAACAGCACAAGCGCCTGTTCGAAGAGAAGCGCTGCGAGGTGAAGCTGGAGTTGGGCGATGTCCCGAAGGTTAACCTGGACTTCAAGGCCATTCGAATGGTGTTTAATAACCTGATCGTAAATGCTTTGCGTTATTCACCGACCGGATCGTCTCTCACCATTCGGGTGAGACGTGATGAAAAATATTGTCTGATTGATTTTATCGATCAGGGGTTCGGATTTGAAAAGAAAGAACTGAAAAGGGTGTTTAAAAAGTTTTATCGGGTACAACATCAGGAAACCCAGAACATCGAAGGAGCGGGGCTCGGATTGTTTATCTCCCGGCAGATCGTAAAGAGCCACAAGGGAAATATCAAGGCGTACAGCGAAGGCCGCAACCGTGGTACCCGGTTTACCGTGAGTTTGCCCTTGAACCTGACCCCCAGCGAAGTTACAGCTGATAAAACGGTGGAAGAGGTGAGTTGACTGTGTCGGAACTGAATAAAATTTTACTGGTGGAAGACGACCCGCACTTGGCCAAGGGACTGCGGTTCAATCTGGAACGGGAAGGTTACGAGGTTTCCCTGGTTGATAACGGTGTTTCGGCACTCGATTTGTTAAGGGAGAAGGACTTCGACCTGCTCATCCTAGACCTCATGCTTCCCACGATGGGTGGACTTGACGTGGCTAGGAAAATAAGGGAGACAAACATGCGTTTCCCCATTCTGATGCTCACCGCCAAATCGACGAAAAAGGACAAGGAAATCGGGTTTGAAGCGGGTGCCGATGATTATCTCACCAAACCTTTTCATTTACCCGAACTGCTGTTACGCGTAAAAGGAATCTTACGCCGGTGGGAATGGTATAAGGATCCCGTGCATGATCAGGAAATTTTTCGCTTTGGTGAAATGTGGATCAATTTCGGAACCGGAAAGGCGAATGGAATCGATGGTGAATTTTATCTCACCACCAAGGAAGTCCTTGTCATGAACCTCTTGGTCGAGAAAAAGGGTGACGTCGTTACCCGCGAGGAGTTGCTTGAAAAAGTTTGGGGCTACGACCCGGAAACCGAAACACGCACCGTGGATAATTTTATTTCGCGCCTCAGAAAATATTTCGAGAAGAAACCCCAGAGGCCTCGGCACATCATCACCGTGCGAGAAAAGGGATACCAGTTCAACCTGTAAGACTCGTTTCCCTCTTTACGGTGAAATATTTATCCATGTTTCAATTTTTCTCGCCAGTTGCGCGTCATCGAACCGCTCGACGGAAAGCTCATCGATGAACAGACATTCCCCTAGTACCTCAGTTCCAGAAAGCTCCCGGATAAGCTCAGCCTGTTCTCGCTCTACGGCATTGAGCTCCCTGTCTTCCATATGGTTGAGGATGACCCCGGCAACATCAATCCCTGCGTTCTTAGCTGCGGTCAGTGTCAGGAGAGTGTGATTGAGCGTGCCCAAGGTGATCCGGCTGACAATAATGAGGGGTAGTCCCAGATCAAGGACGAGATCGGTCACCAGGTAATCGGGCCGCAAAGGGACCATGAGCCCGCCAATTCCTTCAACGAGTATTTGATCGTGTCGATGTTGGAGCAGACGGAAGTTTTCCAGAATGCAGTTGATTTCCAGTTCCCGGTTCTCCATCCGTGCCGCCTGTAAGGGCGCCGCGGCATGTTTTAGACGAATGGGGCAGGCCTCTTCAAGGGCGTCTTTATTGCCCGAGACTGCGAGTAGAAATTTTGTGTCGGAATTTACCTCCGAACTGCATTCCGGATCCACTCCCGTTTCGATGGGTTTCATGACGCCGGTACTCACCTCCCATTTGCGAAACAGCGTTAGCAAGCAGGCGGTGACTATGGTTTTACCGACTCCGGTATCGGTTCCAGAAATGAAATAACCTTTTGGTTTCATCTTATGTTATGAGAGTTCGGGCGGTTAGATTGTCCCATGATTACCCTCGAGAAAAAATATTTTTCCCCCCCCCCAAGAAAAACTGAGGAAGAAGAAATTCTGATATAATGGATATCCTGGAATGCGGTCGAGCTTCGTTTTTTATTTTACCGGAAAGGCGCGTCGGGTCATGGGTTCAGGAAAAGTGGAGGTCATCTGTCCCTGTTGTGAGAGCAAACTGCAGGTTGATAAAAAGACCGGCGAGGTTCTGTGGGAGCAGAAAAAGGAAATAGCCATGCCTTCCCTGTCTGATATGGTGAAAGGGCTCGACTCACAGAAAATGGAGCAGGAGTCCCAATTTAAGAAACAGAACGAGGCGCAGAAAGAGCGGAACCGATTGCTCGACGAAAAGTTTAAGGAGGCCCAGAAGCATGTCGATAAGTCCGACACCCGGCCCCTTCGTGATTTTGACTTGGATTGACCCCGCTACCCAGCCGTTAACCTCAAGCTTCCACACTCATCCCATCGTAAGCCAGTTCAATGTTCTCCGGCAGTTGCCTCGACACCTTCTCGTGATCGAATGTATGGTTGATATGCGTAAGGATCGCTCGTTTAGGCTGAAGATCCTCGATCACCTCAAGGGCCTGGCTCAAGGCAAAATGGGTGGGGTGTGGATCGAATCCGACCGCGTTGATAATCAGAATATCCAGGTGTTTCAGTTTCCTTCTTGAGGCGTCGGGGATTCCACTGCAGTCGGTGATATAGGCGCAATTGTTGAATTTGTAGCCTAGGATTTTCAGGTTCCCGTGAAGAATGTCGAACGGAGTGACCAAAACACCTCCCAGTAAAAATGTTTCACCATTCAACGAGTTTAGAGTTAGCTTCGGCAGGCCGCCTCCAGCCTGTGTGGTTCTGTTGAAAATATAATCGAATTTCGTGCGGATTACAGAGATCGTATTCTTGTTCCCATAGCAGGGGATGACGGTGCTGTTGAAGTGATTGAAGCTTCTCAACTCGTCAATCCCGTGGACGTGATCGGCGTGGTGATGGGTATAAAGAACGTAATTGATATAGGAGATGCCATGGGCCAGACACTGCTGCCTCAGATCGGTGGATGTGTCGATGAGTAGGTGGTGTCCGTTTTCATGGATCAGGACGGATGAACGCAGACGCTTGTTTTTGGGATCGTTGGACTGGCATACATCGCAATCGCAACACAGTGAAGGGATGCCGGTGGATGTTCCCGATCCAAGAAAAAGAATGTTCATGATAAATTAAGGTTGTCCGGTATCCAGTTCAATGCCAGATATCGCAGAGCGTATCGTTTTTTTCGCACGGGCGGGTTTCAAATTGTATGGTCGAGTGCGTGATGTTGAACCTGCTTTTGAGCAGTTCTTTAATATCCTTCAAAACCGATTCAAACTGACTTGCCTTATTGTCGTGAAGCAGTGCGTGAGTACTCAAGGCGTAAATATTCGAACAGATGCTCCAGATATGAAGTTCATGGATATCACGGATAGCGGGAAGCGCCGTGAGTTCTCTTTTGACCTCAGCAATTGATACCCCCTTAGGGACCCCTTCCAGTAGAATGTGTAACGCGTCCGCAAGTATGTTCCACGCACCCCAGAGCAGAAGCAAGGCGATGCCTGCCGCTAGAAGGGGGTCCACGACGAACCATCCGGTAAGCCAGATAATACCGCCGCCGATCAGGACCCCAACCGATGCGATGGTGTCCCCCAGAATATGAAAGAAAGCGCCCCGAAGATTCAGATCGTGCGTATGCCGAAAAGAGTCTTTGAGGTAGTAAATGACGATCAGGTTGGTTGTCAGGCCCAGCGCGGCGACGATAATGACCATCCCGCTGTTCACCGTGGGTGGGTTCTGATACCGTTGAATAGCTTCGTAAAAAATACCGCAGGCTATGAGGGCAAGAACCAGCCCATTTATGATTGCGGCCAGGATTTCGATGCGGTGGTATCCGTAAGTTTTTTCCTCGTTGGTAGGTAGACAGGCGATTTTAAGGGCGAACCAGCTCAAAGTCAGCGAAAATACATCAGTGAACATATGGGCCGCATCGCTCAGTAGAGCCAGACTGTTAGCTAGAATGCCACCGACCACCTCGATGCAAAGGACGAAGAAAGTAAGCCACGCCGCAACTTTCAGGTGATTTCGGATAGCTGGAGAATCCATTGTATTTTTAGAATCCTTATCCACAGGAAAACATCTTCTTTAGTGTCGGTAAAAAGAGGCGTCCTATTCGACGTGTTTCGATTATTTATTGTAGATAACGGTGTTCCTTCCTGTCAAGGCGGGCTCCGGTGGGCTTCAAACGAGGCCTAGCAATTTCAAGCTCGCATTTGAACCGAGCCGGAACTCTGTGCTACATTAGGACCCTTCAACTGTAAATTTTTCTAAACAGAGGAGAATGAAATGGCAACATTGGTAGCTAAACCTGCGCCTGAATTTGAAGCTCAGGCCGTCATGCCCGATGGTTCTTTTAAACAGATCAAGCTTTCCGATTATAAAGGGAAATACGTGGTCCTTTTTTTCTACCCACTCGATTTCACGTTTGTTTGTCCGACAGAGATCATTGCTTTCAGCGAAAAGCAGGGAGAATTTAAAAAGCGCAACACACAGGTAATCGGTGTGTCTATCGACAGCCATTTTTCACACTTGGCTTGGAGGAATACCGACCGTAAAAAAGGCGGGTTGGGTGATATTGCGTACCCCCTAGTTGCTGATATTTCTAAGCAGGTCAGCAAGGATTACGACGTTCTAGCCGACATGGGCATAGCGTTTCGTGGGTTGTTTCTGATTGATCAGGAGGGCATTGTCCAGCACCAGCTCGTGAATAATCTACCCCTGGGCCGAAACGTTGATGAAGCGCTTCGGCTGGTTGATGCGTTGCAGTTTCATGAAAAAAACGGCGAAGTTTGCCCCGCCAACTGGAAAGAAGGCGAGGATGGCATGCAGGCCGACCCCGAAGGTGCGCAGGCTTATTTCAGCAAGCACAATTGAATCCGGGAATCCGGTCTTGAAAGTGTAGGTGTAAATTGTCAGCCATTGAACCCACTGGAAGTTTCCCGCGGGCGGATAACGCCTGCGGGCTTTTTTTCTTATGATTGTTTTATCTAATGACGATGGTTTCAACGCTGAAGGATTGCGGGTGCTCCGCAGGGAGATGATGAAGGTTGCCGAGGTGGTGATCGTTGCACCGGAGACGGAACAGAGCGCAATGGGCCACGCCATCACCCTGACCCAGCCGCTCAAAGTCCGCGAAGTGGTCGAAAACGGGGAGCTCATCGGTTACGCTGTCAACGGAACTCCAGCCGATTGCGTAAAAATTGCCACTACGGTTCTTCTGGATCAGCCCCCTGAGATGGTAGTCTCGGGTATCAACCTAGGTGGAAACTTGGGCACCTGTGCAATCTATTCGGGAACCGTGTCCGCCGCCACCGAAGCCACGATCATGGAAATCCCCGCCATCGCGGTTTCCCTCAACACGTTCGAAAATCCCGACTTTAGTTTTGCCGGTGAGTTTACCCGTAAGCTTGCTCCCTTGGTTTTGGAAAAAGGCCTGCCACAAGGAGTGGCGCTGAACGTCAATGTGCCTGCGGTACCTCGATCAGAAATCAAAGGAGTGACCGTGACCCGTCAGGGAAGATCCCGGGTGGTGGAAACGTTCGACAAGCGGGTCGACCCAAGGAACAATACCTATTACTGGATGGCGGGAGAAATGCGTTTCGATGAAGCTGATGAGGATACGGATTGCCGCAGGGTCTCCAATAACTACGTTTCCGTCACTCCCATCCATTTTGACCTCACCAGCCATGGAACGCTCGCTGAGCTGAAAGATTGGGATATCTCCCTCTAGGATGATGCTTCGAATTCCGATTTGGTTTAGGGTAAGTCCTTTGGTTGATTCCTAGCTGGGTAGAAGGAATTTCTCAAGGTGGTAACGAGTGGGAACGTAACTCCCTGCCAAAGGGTAGCGGACACAAAAAACGGCCGATGAGAAAAAATCTCATCGGCCACTTTGTTTTTAACTAAAAATGGGGAATAACGATACCCAGCGTTACGCTTTGACTGTATTGGCGTTCTCCTGCAACGCATCTTTGCGGCTGAGTTTAACTTTTCCTCGTTGATCCACGTCGATCACCTTCACTTTGACCTCATCTCCTTCTTGGAGTTCGTCGGAGACACTCCTGATGCGCCGGTCGCAAATCTGGGAGATATGTACGAGCCCATCGGTCCCCGGGAAGATTTCGACAAACGCGCCGAACTCGACGATCTTCTTGACCTTGCCAAGATAAATCTTGCCGATTTCCACTTCCTGGATTAGATTTTCGACATACTCGATGGCCTTTTTTGCA
>Ga0207990_1001551_pt1 | contig 11580 bp, 12 predicted proteins | sample ETNtaG_8_FD_185780 | JGI IMG/M metagenome (GOLD analysis project Ga0207990, IMG submission 185780) | Marine microbial and viral communities from oxygen minimum zone, Eastern Pacific Ocean - ETNP201406SV75 (SPAdes) (version 2) | ecosystem: Environmental > Aquatic > Marine > Oceanic ...
GGCAGAGCATGCCGAGGATCCCGTCGGTTCCGTTGGTGAGGGCCAGGCCCTCCTTGTCGGCCAGCGTGAGCGGTGACAGGCCGGCATGTGCCAGTGCCTCGGTGGCGGGCATGACGGCACCGTCGACCTCGACGTTGCCTTCGCCGATGAGGGCCAGGGCGGCGTGGGCCAGGGGTGCCAGGTCGCCGCTGGCTCCCAGCGAACCGTGTTCGGGGACCACCGGGGCAATGCCGGCGTTGATGAGGCCCAAGAGCCCCTCGGCGACGATCGGCCGGGCACCGCTGTAGCCGAGCGCCAGCGTGCGTACCCGCAGGAACACCATGGCCCGAACCACCTCGGGCTCCACCGGCGGGCCCATGCCTGCGGCGTGTGAGCGAACCAGTGCGGCCTGAAGGTCGGCTCGCCGCTCTGGGGCGATGGTGACCGTGGCCAGTGCGCCGAAGCCCGTTGAGACCCCGTAGGTGGGGTCACCGTCGGCAAGGGTCTCGACAATGGTTCGTGCGCTGTCCATCCGCTCGAGGGCAGCGTCGGAGAGGGCCACGGGTACGTGGTTGCGGGCAACCGCCACGACGTCGGCAATGGTGACGCCTGGGCCGTCCAGGTTCATGGTCATGTCGGGCCCCGCAGGTCGTGGCTGAGGGCCTCGGCTGCCGTCAGCACGGCGGCGGTCACGGTGTCGGTCGAGGTGTCATCGAGGCGGGAGGAGGGGCCGAGCACCGACATCGCTGCGACGACCGTGCCGTCAGCGCCCATGACCGGTGCGACAGCTGCTGCCACGTCTGGTTCGACGCTTCCGGTGTTTCGCAGGACGATGGCATCACCGTCGCCGGTGAGGGTGGCTCCCACGGCGGTGCCGCTGAGCGGAACGGTGCGCCCCACCCAGCCCACGTGGCGGATCGCGCGGGTGCTCTCGGCAGTTGCGATGTACACGGCCCTCGACCTCTCCCGTACAGCCAGGTAGGCGGACTCGCCTGTGGCCTTGGCGAGTCGGTCCAGGTGTGGCCTGGCCGCGGTGGTGAGGTGCGCCGCGGGACCCTCGCGAAGCGAGGTGAGGGCCAGGCGGAGGAAGGCGGGCCCGACGCTGAACATCCCGTGGGGGTCGCGGTCCAGGTAGCCGTCGTGTTCGAGGGCCCTGAGGTGGCGCAGCGCCGTGCTGGTTGGCAGGTCGACGGTCCGTGCGGCATCGCCGAGGCTGATGCTTCCAGCTGTGACGACGGCATCGAGCAGGTGCAGTGCCCGCTCAGCGGATCTGGACTTATGGAGGGTGGTGGTTGTCATAATAATTTCATTAGATGAAAGTCAATATCGTCAGTTGACAACTTAGGATCGATCGGGCAGCATTGCAACCGCAGCCCGACCCGGCCGAGGTACCCCGATGTCCAGTCCGACAAGCCAGATCCGCGCCCCCCGCGGAACTGAGCTGACCTGCCGCGGCTGGTCACAGGAGGCCGCATTCCGGATGCTCCAGAACAACCTGGATCCCGAGGTCGCCGAGCGCCCCGATGACCTTGTCGTCTACGGAGGCACAGGCCGGGCCGCCCGTTCGTGGCCCGCCTACCACGCCATGCTCAACACGCTCACCACGCTGGCTGATGACGAGACCATGCTCGTGCAGTCAGGCAAGCCCGTCGGTGTGTTCCGTACCCACGAGTGGGCGCCACGGGTGCTGCTGGCCAACTCCAACCTTGTACCCGACTGGGCCGACTGGGACGAGTTCAGGCGGCTCGAGAACGAGGGCCTCATGATGTACGGCCAGATGACCGCAGGCTCGTGGATCTACATAGGTACCCAGGGGATCCTCCAGGGCACGTACGAGTGCTTTGCTGAGATAGCCCGCCTCCGCTTCGGTGGAACCCTCGCAGGCACCGTCACCGTTACCGCCGGCCTCGGCGGCATGGGAGGAGCTCAGCCGCTGGCCGTCACCATGAACGACGGCGTAGCGCTCTGCGTCGAGGTGGACCCTGAGCGGGTGCAGAGGCGGGTCGACCACAGGTACCTCGACGAGGTGGCCGATGACTACGACGACGCCCTGAGGCGCTGTCTCGCGGCGAAGGTGGCCAGACGGCCCCTGTCGGTAGGCCTCGTCGGAAATGCAGCCGACGTGCTGCCGCGCCTGCTGGCCGACGGGTTCGAAGCCGACATAGTCACCGACCAGACCTCTGCCCACGACCCCCTCAGCTACCTGCCAACCGATCTCACCGAGGCGGCAGCCGAAGAACTGCGTCGGAACGACCCGGCAGAGTTCACGCGCCGGGCCAGGGCGTCGATGGTGACCCACGTTGAGGCAATGGTCGGCTTCCTCGACGCCGGAGCCGAGGTGTTCGACTACGGAAACAGTCTGCGTGCCGAAGCCGAACTGGGTGGCTACGACCGGGCCTTCGCATACCCGGGGTTCCTCCCCGCCTACATCCGGCCGCTGTTCTGCGAGGGGAAGGGACCGTTCCGCTGGGTGGCGCTCTCAGGAGACCCGACCGACATTGCCGCAACCGACAGGGCAGTGCTCGAGGAGTTTCCAGATGACGAGGGCCTTGCACGCTGGATTCGGCTGGCCGGTGAGCGCGTCGCGTTCCAGGGCCTGCCGGCACGTATCTGCTGGCTGGGCTACGGCGAGCGCCACCGCATGGGCCTACGCTTCAACGAGATGGTTCGTAGTGGTGAGTTGAAAGCACCGATTGTCATCGGTCGGGACCATCTGGACTCGGGGTCGGTTGCCTCCCCCTACCGCGAAACCGAGGACATGCTCGACGGCTCGGATGCAGTTGCCGACTGGCCCCTGTTGAACGCCCTCGTGAACACATCGTCAGGTGCCTCATGGGTGAGCATCCACCACGGTGGAGGGGTCGGCATCGGAAGGTCCATCCACGCCGGTCAGGTCAGCGTTGCCGACGGTACCGAACTGGCTGCCGAGAAGCTGGAACGGGTGCTCACCAACGACCCCGGTACGGGCGTGATCCGCCATGTGGACGCAGGCTATGACCAGGCGGTCACCGTGGCAGATGAGCGAGGTGTCAGGATTCCGATGCGGGAAGGCGCCTGAGCCGTGGCGGTGCGTCCGATTCTGCAGATCGGCCACCCGGTACTCCGCCGGCCGACACGGCACCTCACCGACAATGAGGTCGCGTCGTCCGAGGTCCAGGGGCTGATCGACGACATGGTCGAGACGATGCGTGATGCGAACGGCGCCGGTATTGCCGCAAACCAGGTCGGAGAGGCTGTGAGGATCGCCGTCATGGAGGTCACAAGCAACCCTCGCTACCCCTACAAGCCACCCATCCCGCTGACCGTGGCGGTCAACCCTGTGGTTGAGCCCATCGACGGTGAGGTGTTCGTCAACAACGAAGGCTGCCTGTCAGTCCCGTTGCGCGGTGAGGTGGAGCGCAACGTGAACGTCCGCGTGAGCTACCTGGATCGCCACGGGTTCCACCACGACGAGGTGGTGCGGGGCCTTGCCGCTGGCACCTGGCAGCACGAGTGTGACCACCTCGACGGTGTGTTGTTCGTGGACCGGGTGGCCGACCCCACAACGCTTTCCACGTGGCACGAGTACGAGGTCCACCACAGCGACGCCTTTGTGGAACGCATCACCGCTCTTGTGGACCGGGTCGGCTCGTGAACAGCTACTGGTGTGAGGCGGCATGGCTGGGCCGCGGGCAGGTGGAACCCGGCATCCTCATTGATACCGCGGATGGCTTCGTGTCCGCCGTTGTCGCCGGGGTGGCTGCGCCACCACCGGGTGCAAAACGGCTAACGGGCCTCACCCTGCCCGGCTTTGCCAATGCCCACAGCCACGCCTTCCACCGGGCCCTGCGGGGACGGACCCAGGCAGGGGCCGGAACCTTCTGGACCTGGCGGGAGCAGATGTATGAGGTGGCCCGTCGCCTGGATCCCGACACCTGTTACGCCCTTGCGAGAGCCACCTACGGCGAGATGGCACTGTCCGGTCTGTCGGCCGTTGGGGAGTTCCACTACCTCCACCACCAGCCCGACGGCACGCTGTATGTGAATCCGAACGCCATGGGTGAGGCGATCCTGGCGGCGGCAGCCGATGTGGGCATCAGGATCACCCTGCTGGATTCCTGCTACCTGCACGGTGGCCTGTCGGCAGACGGGTATCTTCCGCTCGGAGAGGGCCAGAGGCGTTTCGGGGACGGATCGGTTGATGGCTGGGCGCAGCGGGTCGAGGGATTGCGGTCGGGACCACTGGCACAGATAGGCGCGGCTGTGCACTCGGTCCGCGCCGTCGATCCGGCGGCGATCGCGGAGGTGGCGGCATGGGCTGAGGGCCGTGAGGCACCCCTGCACGTGCACCTCTCGGAGCAGCCGACGGAGAACGAGCAGTGTGCTGCCAGCCACGGCTGCAGTCCCACCGGCCTATTGGCCGGGCTGGGTGTGTTGAGAGAGGGGCTCACGGCCGTGCATGGCACCCACCTGACACCGGCCGACGTGGGCCTGCTGGGTGCCGCCGGGGTCGGTGTCTGCATGTGTCCGACCACAGAGCGTGATCTGGCCGATGGCATCGGTCCTTCGGGGGCGTTGGCAGCCGCCGGTTCCCCACTCAGTCTGGGATCCGACAGCCATGCCGTCATCGACATGTTCGAGGAGGCGAGGGCCGTCGAGTTGGACGAACGGCTGGCGAGCCTGGAGCGTGGCACCCATGGGGTCGACGACCTCCTGGCCATGGCTACCGTCAACGGCTACCGGGCACTTGGCTGGAGCGGTGGTGGGGTACTGGAGCCGGGCGCACTGGCCGACATGGTGACCGTGGCACTGGATTCGGTGCGTCTGGCAGGTGCCGAAGCAGAGACCGCAATGGCGTCGATCGTGTTCGCCGCCTCAGCGGCCGATGTCACGGATCTGGTGGTTGCTGGCGAGGTGGTGGTACACGACAGGGCCCACGTGTCGGTGGACGTCGCCAATGAGTTGGCGGAGGCGGTCAGGCTGGTCACCTCGTGACGTTGGTGGTCGACAGGATCGGCCTGCTGGTTACCAACGACCCGGGCCTAGGCGAGGGTTTCCTTGGACTCGTGCGCGACGCCTCGGTGGTTGTCGCCGATGGCCAGGTCGTGTCTGTCGGGCCGGCTGGGCAGGTGGCCGATGAGCGCATCGACGTCGACGGTGCCTGCGTGCTGCCGGGCTTCGTGGACTCCCACACACACCTCGTCTTCACCGGCGACAGGGCCGAGGAGTTCACGTCTCGGATGGCAGGTCGGCCCTACGACGGTGGTGGCATTCGCGTGACGACGGACGCGACCAGGGCGGCATCCGACGATGACCTGCGGGCTCTTACGGCCAGCCGAATGGCCGAGCTCCGGGCGGCGGGGACGACCACGGTCGAGGTCAAGTCCGGTTACGGCCTGAACGTCGACGATGAGGCCCGCACCCTTCGCCTTGCCACAGAGGTCACCGATGAGACCACGTTCCTCGGGGCACACCTGTTGCCCGCTGAGTACGAGGGTCGGGTCGACGACTACATCGACCTGGTGTGTGGCCCGATGCTTGAGGCGTGTGCCCCGCATTCCCGCTGGATCGACGCCTTCTGCGAGACGGGAGCGTTCGATGTCGACCAGTGCCGGGCCGTGCTTGACGCCGGACGGGCTGCAGGCCTCGGTCTGCGCCTTCACGGCAACCAGTTGGGTCACGGTCCGGGGGTGCAGTTGGCAGTCGAGTCCGGGTGTGCATCAGTCGACCACTGCACCTACCTGTCAGATTCCGACGTCGAGGCCCTGGCGGGGAGCGACACGGTCGCCACATTCCTGCCGGCGACCGACTTCTCGACGCGCCAGCCGTATCCGGATGCTCGACGGGTCATCGACGCCGGTGCCACCGTGGCCCTGGCCACCAACTGCAACCCGGGGTCCAGCTACACGACCTCCATGTCGTTCTGCATTGCCCTTGCGGTGCGCGACATGAACATGACGATCGACGAGGCTGTTCAGGCGGCAACCCTCGGCGGCGCTGTGGCGCTGCGGCGCACTGACGTGGGTCGACTCAGCCCCGGCTCGGCGGGCCACCTGGTGGTCCTCGAGGCACCAAGCCATCACCATCTCGCCTACCGTCCGGGCGTGCCGCTCGTGAGACAGACCATCACTTGATCCGTTCCGCTGCTCCGGCCGGTGGCTGGGTGGCCGGCCTGCCCATGTACGACTGGCCCGAGGTCCGCGACGAGGTGGATGCCCTGTGGTCGGCGATCGCCCGAAGACTCGGGGAGGCCGGGGTGGATGCGCCCACCGGGCTCTGGAGGCCGGAGCGTGTGGAGGAACTGTGGGACACGCCCGACCTCCTCGTCGGACAAACGTGTGGCCTGAACGTCGTAGGAGACCTGCGCGGGTGGATGGAGGTTCTCGGAGTCCTCGACTACGCGGTGGAGGGGTGTGCCCCGGGTGACTACCGGTCGGTGCTCGTGTGCCGTTCGGGCGACCCTGCCGACGGCCTCTCGGCCTTCCGCGGGAGGTGTGTGGCGGTCAACGGCCGGGAGTCGCAGTCGGGCCACGCCGCCCTGGTCGACTCGGTCCTGCCCCTGGCGGTGGCTGGCAGGTTCTTCGGTGACGTGGTCGAGACAGGATCCCATCGTGAGTCGATTCGTGCCGTGGCCGAGGGCCGTGCCGACCTGGCATCGATTGACGCCGTCGCCTGGAGCCTTGCTGTCAGCTTTGAGCCGGCCGTCGACAACCTGAGGGTCTTGGCCTGGACAGAACCTAGACCGGCGCCGCCTCTTGTTGTGGGCTGGGCCCATGCAGGGTTGAGGGACACCATCAACTCGGCGGTGTCTCATGCGGTGGCGGCACTGGGCCCGGAGGTACGGGGGCCGCTTGACCTCTACGGCTACCGGGTGAGGTCGACAGCCGACTACGAGGCCCTGGCCGACCATCTGGCCGAGGCCGTGGCAAGTGGCTATCCGGCGGTGGCCTGACAGCCGGAACGGTGGGGAATCGGAACCGATGTAGTCACAAATGACTGATAATGTGACTACATGAACGTCGGTATCCGTGAACTGAAGGCGAAGCTGTCCGAGTACCTCGGCCGGGTCGCCGATGGTGAGGCTGTCGTGGTCACCGACCGGGGTCGGCCAGTGGCCCGCCTCGTGCCGTATGACCACGGTTCGGCTGTGGAGCGGGGAATCGCCGAGGGATGGATCCGGCCACCTCTGCGAACTGGCCTTCAGCCGTCGGTGCGGTACAGCGTTGACGTATCGGTCGCCGACATGCTCGACGAGGATCGCGGGCGGTGACCCTCTACATCGACTCGAGCGCTGTGCTCAAGCGCTACTTCGAGGAAGAGGACTCGACTGAGGCGATCGACATGATGGGTACCGACCCGGTCATGGTCATCTCTCCACTGGTGGAGGTCGAGGTTCACCGAAATCTTGCCCTGCATCTGGATGGGGAACGTCTTGAGGAGGCAAGGTACCGATTCACGCTTGAGTTGGATGGGTTTGCGATAGTCCCACTAGATGCTCAGGTCTGTGCCGAGGCGGCCCGCATCGCCGAGCAGACGCTGTGCCGTTCTCTGGACGCGATCCACCTGGCTGCCGCCCGTCGTGCCGGGCCAGCCACGACAGTTCTTACCTTCGACCAGCGACGGGCTCAGGCCGCACGGTCGATCGGCCTGTCTGCCATCGGCTGCTGAGAGGGGTACCTGTCTGATGTTCACCGAACGGATGGACATGTTTCGCCGCCGCCTGGTCGACGAGGGCGTCGACGTGGCGCTCATCACCGACGATGACAGCGTCTACTACCTGACCGGCTACCACGACTATCTGCATATGGAGTTCGGGAGACCGACCATCCTCGTCGTGACGCATCAGGACGAGAGCCTGCTCATCACCCCGAACATGGAGGCCGACATGGCTGAGGCGGCGGCCCGGGTGGACCGGATCGCCGTCTGGAACGACGGGCTCGGCAGGGAATGGCGCCAGGAACTACCGGGGGTGCTCGTAGGTGCAGGCCGGGTGGCAATCGAGCCGGACCTCATGGCGCCGCTCGTACGCAACTATGTGGACACGCTGGTCGATGGTGACCGCCTGATCGATGTGACCCCGGTGGTCGGAGCCATGCGGATGGTCAAGGCACCCGCAGAACTGCAGTTGGCACGCCATGCCGGTCAGGTGGCCGGCGCCATGATGGATGCTGGCCGTGCGGCCATCGGTGCGGGTGTGGCGGAGTTCGAGGTGGCGCTCGCAACTTCAGAGGCCGGCACCCGCAAGGCGGCCGAACTCCTCGACGCCCACTACGACGACACCTGCATGTCGCCCAACACGCACTTCCTCCAGATCATGGCTTCAGGTGGCGAGATCACCAAGCCACACCACCGTGCCTCCAACAGGCTTATGCAGTGGGGCGAGCCTGTGTTCCTGTGCCTTTGCGGGATGACCAATTTTCACCGTTTCAAGCTGGGCTTTGACCGGACGTTCTGGATCGGCGAAGTTGCAGACGACCAGCAGGCTGAGATCTATGAGGTCGCGCTAGCCAGCCAGACTGCCGCTCTGTCCACTCTTCGCTCTGGAGTGACGGCTGAGTCAGTCCATGCGGCCTATGCCGAAGTCATCCACGAGGCAGGCTTCGACTACCCATTCCGTTGTGGTCGGGCAACTGGGTACAGCTTCCTCGAGAAGCCTGAGTTGGTGTCTGGCGATACCACCATGTTGGAGTCGGGGATGGTTTTCGCCATTGACGGATCAGTCAGCGTGGCGGGAACCTTTCGTGCACAGGTAGGTGACAGCTTCATCGTCAAAGATGACGGGTACGAACAGATCACACATCACCCGAAGGACCTCAACGACGTAGTTATCGTTAGTTGAGGAACTTCGAGACCTGATCGCACATGCCCGGGCCATTCTGATGGTGATGTGGGATTACCATCAAGTCGTTGAGAAGTTGAGGGACAAGCTCAGATGTCTGAACTAGAAAAAGTTCCATCTGAGCCCCCATCGGTGCACCGTTGGCATGATCTTGACGCCTTGCGGGGCTTCGCCATGCTGCTTGGTATTGGCCTGCATGCCTCACTGTCATTTTTCCCCTCGTTCTGGCCCGCACAAGACAGTGCCGCCAGCATCGAGGGCCCTTTCGACGAGTTCTTGATCGCCGTCCACGGCTTTCGGATGCCATTGTTCTTTTTGCTGAGTGGGTTCTTTACGGCGATGCTCTGGCGACGACGAGGCATGGTGAAACTTGTTCTCCACAGGGCACGCAGAGTCGCCCTGCCCCTAGCCCTAGGCCTGATCACGATCGTCCCAGCCGTGGACTGGGTATCCGAACGGGCTTTCGAGTCAAGTAGCGAGAACTGGGCGATGAACGCAGCTGAGAAGGGAGACATCTGGTCACCGATCCTGTCGGACCAACCCGACACAATTGCTGTGGCGGTGGCTAACGGAGCCGATGTGGACGTTCGTGGCGATGACCAGTTCACGCCGTTACACCTGGCAGCCTTCATGGGCCTGCCCGACGTGACACAGGCGTTGCTAGACGTTGGAGCCGACTACCGGCTGAAGGACATCAACGGAGCAACGCCCCTAGTAGTCGCCGTTTGGGCCGGAAACCCAGTCGCTGCTGAGGTGCTTGTGGCAGGCGGCGCTACCGATATTCGAACCGTTGGCCAACAGTGGCAAGACATTGACTGGTTTGGTGACGGTGCCGAATTTGTCCAGGCCGTTCTCGACGATCCTGCAGTCGACAACGAGATAGGCCTTGATTCGTGGATCGACCAACTCCACCACCTGTGGTTCCTTTGGTTCCTCTGCTGGCTGGTCGCCGGGTTTGCCCTGGTGGCGCCCCTGGCGGCCCGACTGGGACGCTCGATTACCTCAACTGTTGTACGTCGACGCCTGCTCTGGGCCGCCTTCCCATTGACGTTCTTCTTCCAGTTGCAGATGGGTAGCAGTGGGGAGTTCCGGGCCTTCGGGCCAGACACCTCAACTGGCCTGCTCCCCTCAGCACACATTCTCCTCTACTACGCCGTGTTCTTCGGCTATGGCGCTGGAGTGTTTGATACCCGAACCGACGACAACGAACCACTCATCGACCAGCTCGGACGGCACTGGAAGGTGGTCCTCCCCGTATCGGTGGTGGTGGTCTTCCCAATTGCTGCAGGCATGACCTTCGAAGGCGGCGAGTGGACAGCGGCGGCATCCCTGCAGGTGCTCTACACGTGGGGTATGATATTTGGTTTGGTGGGATTGTTCCGCCAATTTCTATCCGGCGAGCGCTACTGGGTGCGTTACCTGTCAGATGCCTCCTACTGGATGTATCTCGCCCACCTGCCACTCGTGATCCTCGCCCAGGACTGGACACGTGACTGGGAGATCCCCCGGTTATTGAAGTTCCTGGCGATTTGCTGGGGCGTGAGCGGCCTCTTGTTGCTCACATACCGTTACCTAGTGCGCTACACCCCCATCGGCTCTCTTCTAAACGGAGTAAGGGCGCATCCGAAACTTCGTGAGAGGTCTTGACCAGACCACTTTTGACCTGAGTCGCCGCGGGTGAGGCGAGCGCTGTGGCCAACTTCTTGACGTAGGGTCGCCGGTCATGGGTCGAGAGTTTCGTCCGTGGTCGGTGGTAGCCCGCAATCTGTCCGAGCATGCCGACAACCCGATCCACACCGATGAGGGCGCCCGATCCGCCGGGTTCGGGGCGGCCTTGGTGGCTGGAACGACGGTGCACGCCTACCTGACCCGGCCCGTTGTCGAGGCGTGGGGGACTGGCTGGCTGGCTGGCGGAACCTCGATCGTGGAGTTCTTGGCCCCGGTTGAGGCCGGTGACCCGGTCGACTGCATACCCATGCCTGACCAGAATGGTTCAGTGGAGGTTAGGGCTGAGGTCCGTGGCGACCTCCGAGCGCGACTCGTGGCTCGACTCGGAACGAAGTTTGGCCAGGCCCCGGTGGTGGAGGGCGACAGGCTGGACGATGGCCCGTTGACACCGTGGCTAGAGAGGCTGGACGGTCCATGGACCGACTACGCCTGGCGGGCAGGGGACGATCTGGACATCTACGCCGATGAGGGCCTCGTGCACCCGTGTACGTGGACAGCGTTGGCCAACGGTGTCATGGTCCGTCACCTTGTGGACGGTTCATGGATTCACACCCGGAGCCAGATCATCCACCACACGGTCGTACCCGCCGGGGCCGCGGCTTTGGTTGAGGCCCGGGTGGCCGACAAGTTCGAGACCAGACGGGGTACCCGGGCGGTGGTTGACGTGCACATTTCGGTCGATGGCGTACCCGTGGCTGACATCGTCCATGAGGCGTTGGTGTCGCTGAGACCCACCGATTTGTGACACTCACCCTGAGGAACTCCAGGTCGTTGCTGGCCAGTTCGTCACCATGAAGTGCCTCATCAAGTCCGAAGAGGTAGACGAGGTGGTGGCCTTTCAGACCTTGGGTACCTCCAGTTACATGATCGAGTTAATCGTTCCCGTCGAGGCCGGTCACGCGATCTGCTGATCGCCGTATGTGTGTAGGTGCGTTGGTGGGCTCCCGTTATCCTCCCGTCTGCGGGGTGGAGCAGTCTGGTAGCTCGTCGGGCTCATAACCCGAAGGTCGCAGGTTCAAATCCTGCCCCCGCTACCAAGGGGTCTCGGCAGGTTT
>Ga0207990_1001556_pt1 | contig 11561 bp, 10 predicted proteins | sample ETNtaG_8_FD_185780 | JGI IMG/M metagenome (GOLD analysis project Ga0207990, IMG submission 185780) | Marine microbial and viral communities from oxygen minimum zone, Eastern Pacific Ocean - ETNP201406SV75 (SPAdes) (version 2) | ecosystem: Environmental > Aquatic > Marine > Oceanic ...
CCTAAAGTATTAAAAACTATAATTGATAGTGGAATTAAAAATTTTGATGTGGCTTCAATTAAAGAAATTGAAACAATTAAAAAAATATCCTCAAAAGCTAACTGCTACTACATGAATACAATAAAAAATAGAAATCATATTACAGAAGCTTACTTTAATTATAATATAAAATCTTTTGCTTTAGATAGTAGAGATGAATTATTGAAAATTATTCAATGCACAAAAAATGCAAAAGATTTGAATTTATTTGTTAGGGTTTCCATATCAAATGAGCATGCAGAAATAGATTTATCTAAAAAATTTGGTGCATTGACATCAGAAGCTTTGGGTTTAATAAGATTAGCAAAACAACATTCAAAAAAAGTAGGATTAAGTTTTCATGTTGGTTCCCAATGCATGCACCCAATATCTTATTCGAAAGGGATTTATGAAATTGGCAACATAATTAAAAAAACAAAAATTGTTCCAGACTTTATTAATATTGGTGGTGGCTTTCCATCTATTTACCCGGATCTAAGACCTCAATCTTTGGATAACTATATGTTTGAAATTAAAAAAGGTTTAACAAATTTAAAATTAGAAACAAATCCAGAATTATTATGTGAGCCAGGAAGATCTATGGTAGCCGAAAGTGGATCTACTATTGTTCAGGTAGTTTTAAGAAAGAAACAAAAACTTTATATCAATGATGGAACCTATGGAAGTTTGTTTGATGCTGGCGTACCTAATTTTATATTTCCTTCTAGAATGATTTCTAATGGTCGTATGATTTCTAAAAAACTTACTGCATTCAATTTTTATGGCCCTACTTGTGATAGCTTGGATTATATGAAAGGACCTTTCCTTCTACCAAACAATATTAAAGAAAATGATTATATTGAATTAGGTCAACTTGGTGCATATGGAATTACTTTTAGAACAAAATTTAATGGTTTCTTTTCAGATAACATTTACGAAGTTGAAGACAAGGCAATTATGTCAATATATACTAAAGATACTGATAGTAATTACCTTGTTGCGTAAATGAAAGACTCAAAATCTAAAATTGGTCATAATAATAAGAAATTATTATTAAATAAACCGGTCGAACATATAGATATAACTTCTTTTGATTCAAGAAAAATAATAGATTCAATGAGCAAGATGTCTTTTGCTTCAAGAGATACTGCAAAAGCAGCGGAGATTTATAATGAAATGCTTCAGGAAAAAAATTGTACTATTTTTTTAACATTAGCTGGATCAACTTCAGCAGCAGGATGCATGCAAATTTACTCAGATTTAATTAAATATAATATGGTTGATACTATTATAGCGACCGGCGCTTCTATAATAGATATGGACTTTTTTGAAGCACTTGGCTTTAAACATTACCAAGGATCACAGTTTCAAGATGACACTAAATTAAGAGAAAACTATATTGATCGTATATTCGATACTTATATTGATGAGGATGAATTACAATTATGTGATAAGGCTATTTGTGAAATCGCTAATAACCTTCCCCCTAAAAGTTATACTTCAAGAGAATTTATTCATGAAATTGGAAAATATCTTAAAAAAAATTCTAAGAAAAAAAACTCACTTATTGAAATTGCCTATGACAATAATGTTCCAATATTTTGTCCGGCATTTACAGATTCCAGTGCAGGATTTGGACTTGTAATGCATCAAGAAAAAAATCCAAAAAATCACCTCACAATAGACTCTGTTCGCGAATTTAGAGAATTAACTGAAATTAAAATTCAGTCAAAAAATTCTGGATTATTTATGATAGGAGGAGGTGTACCGAAAAATTTCGTTCAAGACACTGTAATTTGTGCAGAGATGCTTGGTAAAGAAACTAAGATGCATAAATATGCTATACAAATAACTGTAGCTGATGCGCGAGATGGCTCTTGTAGTAGCTCAACATTAAAAGAAGCAAGTTCTTGGGGTAAAGTTGATGTTACAAAAGAACAAATGGTTTTTGCTGAAGCAACTAGTATTTTACCATTAATAGCGAGTGATGCATATCATAGAGGATTTTGGAAACAAAGAGAAAGAAAAAGCTTTACAAAAATATTTGGTTAAAAATTGAATTACTTATCTAATAAAAAAGGATTTTTAGGCGTTGATAATAATTTTAACTTTAAAGCAAAAGCTATTGTCATACCTTTTGGTCTTGAAAAAACAGTAAGTTATGGTTCTGGAACAAAAAATGGTCCAAAAGAAATAATTAAAGCTTCACATCAAGTTGAATTATATGATGAAGAACTAAATTGTGAGCCATATAAAAAAATAGGTATAAAAACTTTAAAACCATTCAAAATAGATAAAAACATTGTTAAAGCTTTAAAACAAATCTCAAAAATTAATGAAGAAAATTTAAAAAAGAAAATTTTTCCATTAGTTTTGGGAGGAGAACACACAATAACACCTGGGTGTATAGCTCCTTTTGCTAAAAAATATGACAAATTATGTTTACTTCATTTTGACGCCCATGCCGATTTGAGAGAAAGTTATAATGGAAATCAATTTTCGCATGCTTCTGCAATTAGAAGATGTTTGGATCATAAAAATATATCGGTAATTTCCTTTGGAATTAGAAACATATCTTCTAGTGAAATTTATTTTTTAAATAAAAATTCTTCAAGAATAAAAATTTTTTGGTCAAAAAATAAAAAGAAATGGGATCTAAAAAAATTTAAAAAACTGATAAAAAATAAAACAGTATACTTAACTTTTGATGTAGATGGATTAGATTCCAGTGTAATGCCAGCTACCGGTACTCCAGAACCTGGTGGATTATTTTGGGATGAAACACTTGATATTATAAAAATAGCTTTTAAAAATTCAAATATTGTTGGTGCTGATATTAATGAATTGTCTCCTATTAAAGGATTTGATTCTTATAACTTTCTTGTAGCAAAGCTTGCTTACAAAATACTTTCCTATAAATTCTTATATAAATAATCATTTTTTCTTTTATTATAAATATTATCTTTGATTGTTTCTAATAAGAGTTTGAATGGAACAAGCATTAAAAGAGATATAAAGAACTTTACCATTAAATCGCCAAAAGATAGGCTAATCCAATTGATTCCAGTTCCGTAAAATGAAATAGAAAAAAATAAAAAAGTATCGACAGTTGAACCAACAAATGAAGATACTAATGGAGCTACAAACCATTGTTTTTTTCGAAGTTTATCAAATATTTGAATATCTATTGACTGGGCAATAATAAATGCTGTTCCTGATCCAATTGCAATTCTAACTGAGATTAAATCTGAAAAATTTGTTGAAAAAAATATCGTAAAAAAAACACCTAAAAAAAAGCCTATATAAACTATTTTTCTAGCAATTATTTTTCCAAAACCTCTATTTGCTAAATCAGTAATTAAAAAAGCAATTGGATAACTAAACGCACCATAGGTCAACAGTTCTGACAAACCAAAGTACTGAACTGGATATTGAACTAAAAAATTTGAAGTAAGCACAACTACACCCATTGAAACTGCAAGTATCACAAATAGCTTATTCATTTAAAATGTTAGTTAGCTTTGGCTGCTATAGATTTTTTTATTTTTTTTACTCTTAAAGAAAGGTTTTTAGATTTTGTATTTTGAATAAATAAATCAAAACCACCCTTTTTATCAACTGTCCTAACTGCTGAATTAGAAACATTTAATTTAATGTTTCTTTTTAACAATTCACTTGTAAAGGTGACTTTTTTTAAATTAGGCAAAAATCTTCTTCTTGTCTTATTGTTAGCATGACTTACATTATTACCCGCTAAAGGAATTTTGCCAGTTAATTCACATTTTTTTGACATAAATTTTTTATTTTTCAAGGGTATAGATGTTGTCTTCATTAACGTCAAGTTTATAAATTAACATTGACATAAATATTTTACAGGATTAATTGTAATTTTAATAATGTATGAAAATTTATTTACCAATAACAGAGATCTCGATAAATATATTTATAATATTATTTTTAAAAGTAGTTAAGTGATTTTAAATTTATTGATCGCTTTTTCAGCTGGTTTTATAAGTTTTTTATCTCCATGTGTTTTGCCTTTAATACCTGGATATATATCTTATATTTCTGGACAAACTTTAAATGAATTGGTTAAAAAAAAACAATCAGTTCTATTAAAAACGATTTATTTTTCATTAGGATTTTCAATAATATTCATCATATTTGGGGCAACTGCTTCTTTTTTAGGAAAATTATTTATTACATATTCAAAGGAACTCAGAATGGTAGCCGGAATAATAATAATATTATTTTCTTTGCAATTAATTGGAATAATTAAATTAAACCTACTTAACAAAGAAAAAAAATATTATACAAAAAAATATCACGAAAATTCTTTTTTTCCGATATTGGTTGGTGGAGCTTTTGGTTTTGGTTGGACGCCTTGTATTGGTCCCATTCTTGGTTCAATATTGGCTTTAGCAGCAGTAAAAGAAACCATATTTGAAAGTGTTTTATTACTTGCTTTTTACTCATTAGGTTTAGCCATCCCATTTGTTGCATCAGGTTATGCCATACATAGATTTTTAATTTTATCAAAGAATTTAAAAAAAAAGACACCAATTATAATTATGGGAAGTGGAATAATTTTATTTTTTACTGGTATTTTAATATTAACTAACCAATTACAAGTTTTGGGTTATTATATTCTTGAAATATTTCCAATACTTTCTGATCTAGGTTAGATTCCTTGGCCAATAATTTCTTTAAAATTTTTTACACCATCGTTTTTTAAATGATTAATTAAATCTTTTTTTATATTTTTTACAACTTCGGGACCTTTAAAAATCATACCTGTATAAAGCTGCACAAGTGAAGCTCCTGATATAATTTTATTATAAGCTGACTTTCCAGAGTCTACACCACCAACACCAATAATAATAATTTTTCCGCTTAATTTTTTATAAAATTTTTTTATTATATTATTTGAAATATCTTCTAAAGGCTTGCCTGAAAGGCCACCTATTTCATTTTTTTGTAACTCTATTAAATTATTTCTATTTGTATTTGTAGTATTAGTTAAGATTAAAGCAGTTATTGAATTATCAATTGCAATTTCAGATATTTCGTCAATTGTACTATCATTAATATCAGGTGAAATTTTTAACATTATTGGAATTGTTGTATTTTTCTTCTTTTTTTCTTCATTAATAATTTTTAATAATTCAATTAATTTTTTACCCTCATGAAAATCTCTTAAATTTTCGGTGTTTGGTGATGAAATATTTATAGTAATATAATCAGCTAAATTATAAAAATTTTTTAATCCTAAAATAAAATCATCTTCTTGATTTTTTGTTTGTTTATTTGGTCCAATATTAATTCCTAAAATACCTTTTTTTTTATTTTTAAGAATTCGTTTTTTTATAATTTCATAACCATCATTATTAAAACCTAGTCTATTTATTAATGCCTCATCTTTTTCTAGTCTAAAAATTCTTGGCTTAGGATTTCCATATTGCTTGAGGGGTGTAATAGTGCCAACTTCAACAAATCCAAAACCAAATTTAAAAATTGAATTATATACTTCTGCACTTTTATCAAACCCGGCTGCTAATCCAATTGGATTAGGGAATTTTTTGTTAAATAAACTAATTTCAAGCATTGCTTCATTTTCAACTTTAAAAAATGATTTTGGTAAATAATTAAATTTTAATGATTTAATTGCCAAATCATGCGCTAATTCTGGATTTATTTTAAAAAACGTAGGTCTAATGAATGAGAACATTTTATATTATTTTATTTTATTTTTTATTAAGTCAATTGTTTCTTTCACTCCAAAAAAACTTATAAAAAAACCTAATCTTGGACCATTTTCATCACCAAATATTACTTCATAAATCATTTTAAACCAGTCTCGAAGATTTTCTTTATAACCATTTTCTTTACCTACACTATAAACAATTGTTTGAATGGCCTCTGGACTCATGCTTTCATTACATTCCCTCAGTTTTTCTGCAAGATTGTTTAATGCTAATTTTTCTTCTTGATTGGGTTTTTTAAATTTTTTATTTAATTTAACTACGTCATTAAAATATTTAATTGCATAATTAATAAGTTGATCAAAAATAGGGTTTTCCTTCTCTTTTATATTTTTTTTATATTTTTTTACAAATTTCCATAAAAGTTCCTTAGATGAGGCATTACTTGTTCCTACAAGATTTAATAACATAGAAAACGACATTATCATTTTTTCTGAAGGTGGAACTCCATTATGTACATGCCAAACTGGATTTGAGATTTTTTTTAAATCTTCTTGTGTTTCATATTTTTCTATACAATCTAAATATTCATCTACAGCCTTTGGAACCACTTCATGATACAATTTTTTTGCTCTTTGTGGATTTTGATACATATACAGTGATAAACTTTCAGGTGACGCATACTTTAACCATTCTTCGATGGTTATGCCATTTCCTTTTGATTTTGAAATTTTTTCTCCCTTTTCATCTAAAAATAATTCATAAGCAAAGCCATTTGGACTTTTTTTACCCAGAGCCTTAAGTATTTTATTCGACAATATTGCACTCTCAATTAAATCTTTTCCATACATTTCAAAATCAATATCAAGTGCGTACCATCGCATTGCCCAGTCAACCTTCCACTGTAATTTACAATTACCATTTAAAATACTCTTCTCTAGTTTCTTTCCATTATTTTCAAAAATTATTTGATTTTTTTCTTTTGAAATTTCAATCATTGGAATTTCTAAAACTTTTCCGGTATCAGGACAAATGGGCAAAAAGGGACTGTAAGTTTTTTGTCTTTCTTTACCAAGTGTTGGCAATATAATATTCATTATATCGTGATACTTATTTAAAATTAATTTTAATGTTTCATTAAAATATCCAGATTTGTATAATTCTGATGAGCTTTTAAAAGAATAGTTAAATTTAAATTTATTCAAAAAACTTTTTAACATTTCATTATTATGTTCACCAAAGCTAGAAAATTTGTCAAATGGATCTGGAATATTAGTTAGTGGTTTTCCTAAATTTTTTTTAAGTATTTCTATATTAGGAACATTGTCTGGTATTTTTCTTAACCCATCCATATCATCAGAAAACGTAATTATCTCTTTTGGTAAATCAGTTAAATTATTTAAAGCATTAACTATCATTGAAGTTCTTGCTACTTCTGCAAATGTTCCTATATGTGGTAATCCACTGGGTCCGTAACCAGTTTGTAGAGTGATTTTTCCTTTTTTATCAAAAATAGATTTTCTCTCTTTAAGAAGTTTTCTTGCCTCAACAAAAGGCCAGGCAGTTGTTTTTTCAAATAATGATTTATCCATCACTATACACAGATTTATTAAATTTATTACTAAAAATATAGATAATTTTAGTCCATATTGTGTTGAAATTTATAAAACTTAAAATATTGTTTTAATAAAAATGAACAATAATAAAACTATTTTTTTTATTTTGGGAATTTTGCAAATCATTCTTGGTTTTTCTATGATTTTTCCAATTATAATTCAATTCATTTATAATGAATTTGATAGTACCTTTATTAGCTCCGGTCTAATTACTATAATTGCTGGAATACTATTCTGCCTAGCTAATTTAGATCAAAGTAAAAAAATTAACTTACAGCAAGCATTTCTTTTAACATCTTTGTCATGGATCAGTATTGCCGTATTTGGGTCATTACCATTTATCTTTTCTAATATGAATTTTAGTTTTAGTGATGCTTTTTTTGAAAGCATGTCTGGAATTACAACAACTGGCTCTACTGTTATAGATAATTTACTAACAACACCTAAAGGTATTTTGCTTTGGCGAGCAATATTACAGTGGCTTGGAGGAATAGGTATTGTTGTAATGGCAATAACATTAATGCCTCTAATGAAAGTTGGTGGAATGCAATTATTTAAAATTGATAGTGGAGATTCTTCAGAAAAAATACTTCCAAAAACGCGAGAAATTGCAATGAGAATTTTTTTAATTTATTTATTTCTTACCATGCTATGTTTGTCCTCATACTTTGTTGCAGGAATGAATATCTTCGATAGCATTATTCATTCCATGACAACAATTGCCACTGGAGGTTTTTCAAATTATAATAAATCAATTGGATATTTTCAAAACTCAATTATTGAAATAATAGCAATTATATTCATATTAGCAGGAAGCATTCCATTTATCGCCTATTTAAAATATATATCGGGAAATAAAAAAATATTTTTTCAAGATATACAAATTAAAGGTTTGTTTAAAATTTGTGTAATATCAATTTTAATTATTTTTATTTATCTATTTTTTAATAATCAGGAAAATTTTTTAGTCAACTTAAGAATTTCAGCTTTCAATGTGGTATCTATCTTGTCTGGCACAGGATATGTCACTTCAAATTTTGATCTTTGGGGTGAATTTTCATTAGTTTTCTTTCTAATTTTAATGTTTATAGGTGGATGTGCTGGATCTACCGCATGCGGAATTAAAATATTTAGAATTCAAATTTTATGGTTATTTATAAAAACTCAAATTAAAAAAATTATTTATCCAAGAGGAATTTTTCCAATTTCCTACAATAATGAAAAAATAAATGAAAAATTCTTATCATCAATAATTTCTTTTATTTTTTTATATTTTTTAATTTTTTTTATTATTGCTATTTTGTTGTCTTTTTCTGGATTAAATTTTATTACCTCAATATCTGGAGCCGCTACATCAATTTCTAACGTTGGACCTGGTTTAGGTGAAATAATTGGACCAAATGGAAGTTTTAAAGATATACCTACATTTTCCAAATGGGTATTAAGTTTTGGTATGCTATTAGGTAGACTTGAAATATTTGCTCTGTTAGTCTTATTCTTTCCAAATTTTTGGAAAAATTAAAGGATATGGAAATAGAACAAAAACAAACTCTATCAGAAACTTTTTCTGCTTATTTTGATAGAAGAATGGTCAGAATTCTTTTATTAGGAATCATAAGCGGATTCCCTTGGGTTCTTATTGGAAGCAGTCTTAGCCTTTGGCTTAAAGAAGACGGTCTTAGTCGTAGCACGATTGGTTGGGCAGGATTAATATTTGGCGTTTATGCAATCAATTATCTTTGGGCTCCAATAATTGATAGAATTCGTATTCCTTGGTTAACCAATAAAATCGGTCATCGTCGTGGCTGGATTGTAACCATGCAGTTCATCATTTTGGTTAGTTTAGTTTGTTGGAGCACAATTGATCCAACAGCAAATCTTGGTGCAGTTATTTCGATCGGCTTGATTATTGCTATTGCCTCAGCAACTCAAGACATAACCGTAGATGCTTTAAGAATTGAACAAATTGGAGAAAATGAAGGAACATCTATGCAGGCCGGCGCTGCTATGGCAGTTGTTGGTTGGTGGACCGGTTATAAATTGGGTGGTGTGGTTGCACTAAATGCTGCGGAATATTTTCAAAATGCTGGTATCGAAAATTATTGGCAAACTACTTTTCTAGTACTTGGAATAATTATAATTGCTTGCAACATCGGTTTAATGTTCGTTCATGAACCACAGCCTACCGAAAGACAAGAGGCTCAAAGACAAACTGATCAAATGATAGAAGGAAAGCTAGGATCTTCTGGAATTATTGGAAAATCAATTGCCTGGATCAGCGGAACAATCGCAGGTCCTATAATAAGTTTTTTTAAGCGTAATGGTCTAGCCATTGCCTTGGGTATTCTTGGATTTGTATTTCTTTTTAAAATTGGAGAAGCTTTTCTTGGACGTATGTCCATTGTCTTCTACAAAGAGATGGGATTTTCTAAAGGTGATATTGCACTTTATTCCAAAGGTATAGGCTGGATTACCACAGTTGTATTTACCCTTCTAGGAGGCTTGTTTGCAATACGTTCTGGAGTAGTTAAAGCAATGTTTGTCTCTGGAATATTAATGGCAGCCACGAATCTGTTGTTTGCTGCCCTTGCTTGGTCAGGAAAATCTGAGTGGCTCTTTGCTGTTGCTGTATTATTAGATGATATTGCTGCAGCATTCGCAACCGTTGCTTTTGTTGCTTTCATTTCATTATTGGTAGACAGAACGTACACAGCAACTCAATATGCTTTGCTTGCATCGATAGGAACACTGGGACGAACCACGTTAGCAGCATCTTCGGGAGAATTGGTTGATTGGTTGAACGGTGATTGGGGAATATTTTTTGTAATTACTACTGTCATGGTTATTCCATCTTTGATTTGTTTATGGTTCATTAAAGACAAATTAAAACTTCGTGCAAAATAGTTATTACAATAATTATACTTCAATTAACGTATATAAAAATAATTCTGTAACATCTGGCTTGACAACTCAGATACTCTATGGAGAAAAATTTAAAATAATAAAAAAGACTAGAGATTGGTGGAAAATTAAATTAAATGAAGACAAATACTTGGGTTTTATTAAAAAAAAAAAATTTAAAAAAAAAATTACTCATTATTATAAAGTAAGTTCCTTAAAAGCTAATATTTACAATGCTCCAACAGTTAAAAAAAAAATAAAAAAGAAACTTCTATTTGCATCTAAAATATCACATATCAGTAAATCAAAATCTTTTATTGAGTTTGAAAAAAATAAATGGATTAAGATTTCAGATATAAAGCCAATAAATTATAAAACAAATAATATCTTTGAAAAAATAAAAATTTTTAAGAAAACAAAATATAAATGGGGAGGCAAGGGTTATCAAGGCATAGATTGTTCAGCACTAGTTCAACTATGCTTTACTTTTAATAACCAATATTTTCCTAGAGATTCTAAAGATCAACTTAAACATTTGAAAAAAAAAATTCAAAGAAAAAATGTAAAAAAAAATGATTTATTTTTTTGGAAAGGCCATGTAGCAATAGCAATCTCAAGAAAAAATTTAATTCATGCCTACGGACCATTTAAAAAGGTAATAACAATGAATATAGATAAGACTATAAAAAGAATTAAAGATACTGCAAATTTAAAATTAATTTCAATTAAAAGAATTTAGGCATGGACAAAAAGTTAAAAAATGAAGCAGAAACTAAAGCTCAAATCATAATGAATTATTATCAGTCAAAAAATTACGAGCTTGCGATTGCAAATGCTAAAAAGTTATTAAAAAAATTTCCTAATTATATATTTTTATTCAACATTATTGGACTATCTCTTCAAGCAAAAAAAAAATTTGATGAATCAATTAACTATTTTAATAAAGCTTTACAAATTAATCCAAATTATTTTTTTGCATTAAATAATATTGGACTCTCTTATCGTTTAATGGGGAATGATGAAGAGGCTCAAATTTATTTTGAAAGGGCAATAGAACGTAACCCTAAATTTGCTACTGCAATTTCAAATTTAGCTAATATAAAAAAAGATTTAAATTTAATTAATGATGCAATAAAACTTTATGAAAAAGCTCTAGAATTAGATAATAATTTATTCTTAACTCATTACAATCTTGCATTAATTTACCAATCAATCGGAAATACTTCTAAAGCAAAAAAATATTTTTTTTCTTCTTTAAAAATAAATCCAAATTTAACAATTGCAGATAAGCAAATTAGTTTATCAATAAAGTATGATGAAAACC
>Ga0207990_1001563_pt1 | contig 11524 bp, 9 predicted proteins | sample ETNtaG_8_FD_185780 | JGI IMG/M metagenome (GOLD analysis project Ga0207990, IMG submission 185780) | Marine microbial and viral communities from oxygen minimum zone, Eastern Pacific Ocean - ETNP201406SV75 (SPAdes) (version 2) | ecosystem: Environmental > Aquatic > Marine > Oceanic ...
CCCCAGAAACCCTTCGCGAAATCCCTGCCTGAGAAAATAGGTTTTAAAAAAAAACCAGGGAGGGCGCAGGTAGAGATGGGTCCAGTTGGCCTTCCATCCAGAGCGAATCTTTTCCTCGGCATACAAAGAGGAGTATCGATTCTGCCGACTGACATAGTCCTCCATTCCGTCAAAAGAAAAATGCAATATAGGTTGGTCGATCAAACCCGAATCCGAGTCCGGAATGAGCCTTTCATGAACGGCGGATTCAGAAAAAGCAACGCGGGTGCGGTCATAAAGCCGAGCGATCAGGTCAGGATACCACCCGGCGTAACGTATCCACCGATTGCCAAAAAAATTCTTCCTTGGGAACCGGTACACCGGGTGCACCAGTTCACTCGCCAGCACATCCCGGATCGCCTCGGCACACTCAGGAGAAATCACCTCATCGGCATCGACATTTAAAACCCAGCGATTATTCGCTTTGGAGGCACACAGATTTTTCTGCGGACCATACCCACGCCAGCTTTCCTGAAACACCCGGTCAGTAAACCGCCGACAAATCTCCACCGTACGGTCAGTACTAAAGGTGTCAACCACAACGATTTCATCGGCCCATCGAATACTTTCAAGACAACGCTCGATGTTTTTTTCCTCATTGAAAGTAATGACAACAACCGAAACCTTTTCCATATACCTACCCGTCCCCACAAAACACAACTTCTATTAACTGGTTGATAGATAAACCGATGCGTTCCACAAAAACTGGCTTCAAATTTTCTCGACCAACCGGCCGGATTATAACACTATTCCCAACTTCGATACTGCCTGTAAATGATTAGTTTTTCTGGTTTTGGGCAAAACGTGATAGTATGCCCTCGACGAGCGTCAGATGCCCGTGACCTCGGGTATTTCAACAAAAATTCATCGAAGAAAAAACGTATTCGGCATGTTTCCGTTTGCCTTCCAAAAATAAAATGGAAGACATTTTCGAACAGATCAGCAAACTTATTAAAAAAATCTGGCTTCAGCCAGACCTCATTCTAGATCCAAAAAACTGGGAAGCTCCCGTCCTCATCTTGACCCTGGTTAGCCTTGGACTCGTCCTCTATATTATTTATAAAATCAAACAGGCACACGCTAATAAGGAAGATCGACTGGATGAACTGCTGAACGAACTGGACGATCAGGAGAATTCAGACAAAGAGGTCACCGATAACCTCATTTCCCCCGATCTGGAATCCCAACCTGCAGCCAGTGATAGTGATAATGAGCCATATATGTCCAGCGTGGGAAAACTTGAGGAAAAAGAAACTGAAGACGAGGAAGAGCGGGACGACAACCTTCACCCCATTTATCTGGGGGGAGAGAGAGTAATAGAGGAACCCGCCGAGAATATATACGGCGATGAATTCGAATCGCCAACCTTCCCTAAAGAAGCTGTTACTTCGGATGATACAGACGACCTGAATGCCCCCCCGGGGGAACCCGAGTCCGAACCAGAAAAGGAGAAAATAAGATCCACCGACCTATTTGAACTGACCGAAGACGACATCGATGAGGACATGCTAAAAGATCAGCCTACCTTGGATCTAAAGGAAGAAACGGAAGAGGCCGAAACCAACGCCTTGATCGAATCCTTGAATTCGTTTCAGGAGCAATTGGAGACCCGTTTTCATGATCTCGAACTAGAACTCGAGACAGAACGGGAAAAACAGGCAACACAGCCTCCTTTTGACCATGAACAAAGCACTCATCGACCTACTAATGTTCAGCATCAAAGTGAAAATAAAGCCCGGTCGAAAAAGGAATATCAGGAACTTTTGGAATCTTTCATCTTCAAGGCAAAATAGAAAAAACCGACTCATAAGTAGTAGGCAACGGACCCTCCGTCCGTTCAAAAAAAAACGGGAATCAAAGTAACAATGGCCTCATCAACCCAAATAATCACCCTTGGCGGGGGTAAAGGCGGTATCGGCAAAAGCATCATGTGCACTAATCTAGCCGTGGGCATGGCTTTGAGCGGTCAAAAGGTTGTTCTCATGGACGGAGATTTTGGCGCTTCAAACCTTCACGCACTTCTTGGAATCAGCCACCCACCCTACGGATTCCAAGACTTGTTTACCAATCACCGACTCGATCCAGAATCACTTCTGATCGAAACGGGCATCGACAATCTCAAGTTTATCAGTAGCGCGGGGGATAATCCGGGAAGCGCCAATATCGATCCCGAACGCGTTCAAACCATTATCTCCTTTCTAAAACAACTCAAAGCCCACACAGTCATGCTCGACCTGGGACCAGGGACCAGCTTTAATGTGCTTGATTTTTTCAACATTCACGACCAATGCATCGTGATGAGCACACCCGAGATGACCTCGGTCATGAAAACATTCAGCTTCATCCGAGCGGCCCTGTTCAGGAAAATAAGCCTGCACCTCAGGGATGCCCCTGAACTGCAACGGCTGGTGGACCATTCGCATCCGTCCCAGGCTGATGTCGAAACATGCACCATCGATATCCTTAGGGAGAATATTGAAAAAATTGACAGCTCCCAAGCCGAGGAAGTTGAAAAGGTTATTAAATCTTTCAAACCGGAAATCATTATCAACCGGGTACGCAACAAAAAGGATTTGCAAACCGGAGACAACCTGATCAATCTGGTTAAAAAATTTCTGGATGTTGACCTTAAGTATCTTGGTCATGTCATCGAGAGTGACCGAGTCCGTGACTCCGCGGAAGAAATGATCCCCTTCCTTATCAAGGACCCCCAGAGCACGCCGTCTAAAAATCTCCAAGAAATTATTGGAGAGCTAACCAATATAGATCTTAACTTGGTCAAGGAAGATGGAAAAATTCTTGTATCCAAACAGGTCCGCCTCGGTTCCGGTTGGGGCTTTTAAAGTCAACCTGGCCTCTAAATCTCTACCGTTGCCTCGGTAAATTATTTTTTCAACGCCAAATATGATTTCAAAACAACTAAGGACCCTCTTGCAGTTGAGCAAGGCGCATGGTTCCGATCTTTTTGTCGTGGGAGGACCGTTACGGGATCTCCTCTTGAAAAAAAAATGTACCGATTTCGACTTCGCTCTGCGGGGCGCCTCCAAACTCGCTAAGCAGTTTGCACGGGATACCCGATCCTCTCTTGTCGTGCTCGACGACACCCCCAGAAGGGAAACCTCGCGTGTCGTTCTCCGCAAACAGGTGTACTTCGATTTTTCAGAAATGCAGGGAGGTTCGATCGAGGCGGATTTAGGCCAACGCGATTTCACTTTCAACGCCATGGCCCTTCCGCTGGAGAAGTTTCTTAAGGGAACAAAAACTTTTCTTGATCCGCATGGCGGGAGGAAAGACCTAAAGAACAAAGTTGTCCGTGCCCTCCCCGGCCCCGTGCTTTCCAGCGATCCCCTGAGAATGCTCCGGGCTTTTCGGTTTATGAGTACTTTCGGGTTTGAGATCGAACCCGAAACTCTGGAGCGAATCAAAAAGCAGAAGTCTAAAATCAGGGCAGTCGCTTCTGAAAGAGTCTATAGTGAGCTGATCCTGCTTTTGAGCTCGGATCAGGCAGTTCCTTCCATCCGCGCCATGCACAACAGCGGGCTGCTCCAGTGCCTGTTTCCGGGCATTCACAAAAAGGGGGACACTCTCGGTTTCCTGAGGGTCTTCGATCAATTTGAGTATCTGATATCGCACCCGAAAAAAACCGGTACCGTGCCCCTGCGAGAGATTGAAATTTTTTTTTCAAGTAAGCGGTCCCTAGTCAAGCTTGCTGCCCTACTCTACACGCTGGAAAAACTTTCTGTTTCACCCGCGCAGGAACGGCTCATGAAGGGCCGCCGCCGTTCCAAAGTCACTAAAATACTCGAAGAACTCCGAGCTTCGAACAACGATATTGATCTTATCAGAGCCGCCACCGCGTGCGCCTGCGAGGCCGCTGACACACAATTGAAATTCGCGGGAACCCCCCCAAACTCATCGCAGCTATACCAATTCGTTTATCACAATGAAGACGGACTGGTTCCTGGTCTTTTCCTGGCTCTGGCGGCTCTGCCCGAGCTTCCCGCAGAAGCAGTATGGAAGACGAATCCAACCCTAATTGCGGTGCGTAATACATTCAATTTTTATTTTAAAACCTACCTGCCCGCAAAGAAAAAGAAACCGCTTCTGAATGGAGACGATCTAATCAAGCAATTGGGGCTCAAGCCCGGCTCTTTATTCAAAATAATCCTTGAGCAGGTGGAAGAGGCGAGGATTCTTAAGACTATTAAGACCCGTAAGGAAGCGCTTCAGTTTGCAAGAGATGTTTACGAAAGTCGCATGGGTGAAGAAATCTTATGACCATCAATTACAAGAGCGCAGAGTGGCACGGAAAGAAAGTGATCCTGGGTGAGGGTGAGCTGAATCCTGACACACCGATCAACCTCCTTGTCGGATTCCATGGGGCGGAATCCACCCCGGAAAACATGCTGGTTCATGGAAACCGAATACAACTTGGAAATACCTTCATGGTGTTTCCTGAAGGTCCTGTTGATGCTGGCAAAGGCTGCTGGAGCTGGTGGTCCGACGGTCCCCGGCAAAGTGAAACCATAAACTGTTTTTTGGATTTCTCATCCAACGTGATCAATTCCGCACAAAACTATCTGGAAACTCGGTTTCCCGACGCCAATCTGCGCATTTGTCTCTGGGGATTTTCCCAGGGAGGCGCTGCTTCGTTGACGTACACCTTATTTGGACCTCACCCCCTACACCGGGTAGCCTCTGTCTGCGGTTTCCTCCCCGAACTACCAGATTTGGAAGCCGCCCAAAAACCACCCGTATCCATTCTTGGAATATTCGGAACCAACGATGATGTTGTCCCCTCTTTTCTTGCTGAGCATGCTCTGGGCGAGATGAAAAAAAAGGGGCACGAACCAACCCTCCGCGAAACCTCTCAAGGCCATGAACTCAACTCGGACAACCTGAAGGAGTTGCGCAGTTTTTTCGAATTGTGAGTTCCACCCGTATTTTAAACATTTATAAAGTAACGGGTTTTTGAACTATTCCGCCCCAATGCCACCCCCCCCTCGGTATTTTTCAATTTTTCTCCTTGTATTTACTTGACAAGCAACGGACGTTTGATAGGCTCGAGTGCGGACATATAGACGATTTTTGTTCAGTACAAGGGAAGACGGTGCGAATCCGTCGCGGACCCGCCGCTGTAACCGGGGACGAAACCTGCTCTAGCCACTGCACGGTAACTCGTGGGAAGGCGCAGGGATTAGGTCGATCCGGAAGCCAGAAGACCTTGCTGAATGATCTTCATAATCTCTTCGGGACATGAGAGGTGATGGATGATTTGGCATCCCCCACTCCCCAGGAGTGGGTTTTTTTTGCCCTTCTCCTTACGGGAACAGTTCTGTTCCAGAAACTTTCCGAAGACATCCAGAGAAATATAACAACGGGCGATAGCCAAGTCTCTATCGCAAACTTAAGGGGATATACGTGCACTTTTATTATTTTATTTTGACAGCAATGGTCGCAGTAATTTCTATTTCAACCGCAGAGGCAAAGGATCTCCTGGATCCGATCATTGTGACTGCAACCAAGATAAAAACCAAAGATACGAAAGCAACCTATGCATCTGAGGTTTATAGCCGTGAAGAAATTGAGAGATCTGGTGCAACGTCGCTTTATGACTTTCTAAATCAGAATACGTCAACAGCTATCATGCCAAGCTACGGAAACCCGTTTAACCAGATGATTGATATACGTGGTTACGGGCTGACTGATGGCTTCAAAAATGTTGTGATTTCTGTCAATGGGCGCCGACTGAACAATATCGATTCAGTACCCCAGCAATTGAGCACTATCTCAATTGACAATATTGACCGCATTGAAATCACAAAAGGGAGTGGCTCGGTAGTTTTTGGAGATGGCGCAACCGCCGGTTCGATTCAGATCTATACCCGCGACACAACAGAAACCAGTATCAAAGGTTCAATGGGTAATTATGGAATAAAAACAGGGTTGTTCACCACCGGTTTTTCAAAGGGGAAGTTTCTGCTTTCAGCCTTAGGCGACCATTATGGACAAGACGGTTTCAGTGACCCTGACCCCGATGGTCATCGGGACAGTGGAGAGAAAAATTATTATCAGGTAAAGCTACGGTTTTTCCCCACAGAATCCAGCGAAGCTTTCATTGAAAAGGATTACACAGACATCTACACAAGGTATCCAAATGCTCTGACCAAAGAAACATTCGAGCAAAATCCAGGATCAAATTACAAGACCACCTCTGGCCCCACAAGCTATACCCGTGAACATCAGGAGACAGACAACGTAACACTTGGGGGCACCATAGAGCTAAGAAGCAACCTTGAGGCAACCTTGACTTATACCCATCAAGACAAAGTCATACTCGACGGGTCTACCTCAGAATTGTATTCACATAAGCAATACCGACGCAGCGCCTTTGATGGCAGCATCAAATATCTCAACGGACCCCTAAAAATTGTTACCGGCGCTCAGACATTTGATGGAAGACGCAGAAATGGCAATGGTACGGCCACAAAAGACAACACAGGGTTCTTTGTTCAAAGCTACTACGACATCGGCAACACCGCGCTTTCGCTTGGCGTGAGAAAAGAGAAGGTTGACTACACATGGGAAACAAATACAGGAGAGGACAATTTTGAGTCCTACGATCTTGGCATCAACAAATCATTTGGCGATCATCTAACTGTATTTTCTAACTACAACTATGCATTTCTGGCCCCAGATATTGATCGTTTCTTTGACTACAATGGGGCGTTCAATGGATTCATGGATCCTACCCGGTCAAAAACTCTCAATATTGGCCTTAATCACACAACACCAACCAACAAGGCAAAACTTACGGTTTACGGGTCTAAGTTAAAACAAGAACAGTTTTACAATCCCGTAACATATGTAAACACCAATATTGATAAATCGCACAAGTATGGGCTGGAACTACAGAATTCACATACTTTCAATAACGCCCTATCCGTTTCGGTCAATTATGCATATGTTCGTGCGATCATTGACCGTGAGGACACCAATCTTAATTGCAGCAATAACTGTGATGGGAACGAACTGCCTGGCGTATCAGAACATAACGTAACATTTGGAATAAACTACGCCCCGACATCAAAGTCCAAGGTTATTCTGGGACATGTGTATCGTAGCGAAGCCTTCTCTCTGGAGGACTTTGCTAACAGCAAAGACCAGAAAAATAGCGCCTATACGTCTACGGACCTTTCGTACACCTACACCCATAAAACCGATGCCGGGAAGGGATTATGGGACTGGTGGGCGGGTGGCCCCCGCCAAGTCGAGTTTTCTGCAAAAGTGGAAAACCTCTTTGAACAATCCAATGGAATTTGGTTAAGAGATGATGTGATCTATCCGACGAAGTTCACCCGAAACTGGGGTCTTGGGGCCAAATTCAAGTTCTAGCTTATGACCGAGGAACCGGTGAAAAGTCCTTACACATTTCAAGCAACACTCCGGAAAGCCCTAGCTCTTCACTTGATCGCTTTATGTCTGTGGATCCCAGCGACTCAAGAGGCGAGTGCTGCCCCGCAACGCGTTATCTCCACCTCTCCAGCGATCACAGAAATTCTCTTTGCACTTGGCGCCGGAGACCGGGTCGTCGGGGTAACCGATTTCTGCAGTTACCCCGAAAGCGCCTGCCGCCTGCCAAGCATAGGTGGAACGCTGAACCCAAGTAGCGAAGCATGGATTGGCCTAAAACCCGACCTCATCATCCATCAGGCAGATAGTGAAGCTGTCCATGACCATGCAAAAATCCTAGGCATTCCCACCCTGACGGTATCCGTGAGGAACCTGAAAAGTATTTTGACCACAACCCAGATCATTGCCGATTCACTACATACTCCAAAAGCGGGGCAGCAACTGGTTCAACGGTTAAAGACAGGAATTGATCATTACCAGAGTCGGTTGGACTCGCAGACACCAAAGCAGGTGCTGCTGCTACTAGGTGACAGCAACGATCCGGCACGCGATCTGTATGCCGTAGGAAAAGGAACCTTTCTGGATGAGCTATTGACCGTTGCCGGTGGAGAAAATGTTCTCTCTGCCAACATGGCAAAGTATCCAAAAATATCCAAAGAATTTATTATCAGCAAATCACCGGAAATCATCATAGAAGTGGGCCCCATGTCCAAACTGTCTGAAGTCGAATTAAAAAAAAGGCGAAACGACTGGGGCAGGTTTTCAACTATACGCGCCGTCAAAAATAATCACATTTACTTCATTAGCGCCGATCATATCCTCATCCCCGGTCCGCGGCTATTGAGCAGTATAGACAAATTAACCCGCACCATTCATCCGAACTTGTTCTCCGAACCTTCCCATCTGGAGCAGGAAAAAGTATCCCCATGAACCAGCCTATTATCAAAATTTGCGATACCACTTTTTCCTACGACCAAAAGCCCGTTCTACATTCTATTTCTATGGATGTACAACCGGGAGAGTTTGTCGGCGTCATTGGACCCAACGGTTCGGGGAAATCAACAATTTTAAAATTACTCGGAGGCGTACTTTCAGCGGGCCCCGGCAATTTATTTTTCAAGGGGGTTGATTACCTGAGCCAGAACCGAAAACATCTGGCGCGTTCTATTACATGGGTTCCACAGGAACATTCCATGGCATTTCCTTTTAAGGTCTCGGAAATCGTGCTGATGGGACGGCATCCCTACCTTTCCGCCTTCACGTTTGAAGGTGAGGAAGATATTGAAATCGCGCACAGCGCCATGGAGCGCACGCAAACTCTACAGTTTGCCCAACGCGGATTCAATGAAATCAGCGGTGGAGAAAAACAGCGGGTGGTAATCGCTGGAGCTATCGCTCAGGAACCAGAGGTAATGATTCTTGATGAGCCTACCTCAGCCCTTGATATCAAATACCAGATTCAAATCCTCAACATCCTCAAACAACTCAATGAGAATAAAAATATGACTGTTGTTTTGGCCATGCACGATCTGCACTTGGCCTCAAAGTTTTGCCGCCGCCTGGTCCTTCTCAACGAAGGCGAAGTCTTCCAGGATGGGGCACCCGAAGAAGTTTTACAAAAAGATCATATTGAAAAAGTTTACGACATCAGGATCCACCTGGTTCGAAACCAGGATGGCAGCGTCATGATTTCACCGGACACGTTATGCATTCAATAAACCTCACATTAATGACTCGAAAAAGGTTTATGGGCACTGTCAGCACATTCTTCTTTTTGTTTCTGCTAACGCTGATGGTTGCGCCGTTGATAGGCCCGACCCAAATTGACTTGGGAAAAGCGCTTTTTGGAGACATGGCATTTGGTGAAAACGTGGATGCCAACATCCTATTTCTCGCCCGCATTCCACGAATTCTACTAGCAGGACTCGCCGGTGCCGGGCTTGCAGTCTCCGGGGCCGTGCTCCAGTCTCTGCTGCGAAATGACCTAGCTGCCCCATTCACCTTGGGAGTTTCTAGCGGAGCTTCGTTGGGTGCAGCAATTGTAATCAGCCTCGGTTGGTCTTATACGGTGGCGGGGTTCTCCACGATTCCCATCGCTGCATTTCTTGGTGCGCTGGGTGCCATTACGCTTGTCTTCAGCCTGGCCCGCACGCGCCACGGAGAGTTCCCGACCACGGTTCTCCTTTTGGCAGGAGTGACGGCTAACTTTTTCTTTGCGGCCATGGTCATGTTTATTCATTATTTATCTGACTTCACCCAGTCGTTTCGCCTCGTACGCTGGTTGATGGGCGGCCTAGACATCGCTGACTACAGTACGGTCCTATCCGTTTGCCCCATGGTATTTCTTGGTTTTGGTGTGCTCATGTTTGTTGGGCGTGATTTAAACCTGATTAGCACAGGAGTGCATTCCGCTATGAGCCGGGGCGTTGACGTTGTCAAAATTCAAAAAATCGGGTTTGTCATGGCCTCACTCATCACCGGGGCGGTGGTGGCAGTGGCTGGCCCGATCGGGTTTGTCGGTTTGATTGTGCCACACATTATGAGGTTGATCGTCGGTCCAGACATGAGGTTGTTGCTCCCCTCGTCTCTATTTTTCGGAGCGAGTTTTCTTATTATCTGCGATACGGTGGCCCGGACGATCATCGCACCGGTAGAGATTCCCGTTGGGGTCATCACAGCAATGATCGGTGGGCCCTTTTTTATCTGGCTGTTGAAACGACCTAAAAATTAATGAAGAAGTAACTCGATTCATGAAAAAACAACCCCCAACCGATCCAAAAAAACGAAAAGGTTTGATAATTGTTAACACAGGGGAAGGCAAAGGAAAATCCACTGCCGGCTTCGGGTTAGCTCTTCGTGCGGCGGGAAACAAAATGAACGTCTTTGTCATGCAATTCATGAAAGGCGACTGGAAATCGGGCGAACGTAAGTCATTCGAAAAACTCGCGCCCTTCATCGAGTATGAAGCCCTGGGCGACGGATTCACCTGGGACACGAACAACCCGGAAAAGGACAGGAAAACTGCCCACAAAGCCTTCGCCATCGTTAAAGAAAAACTTGCCAGCGGAAAGTATCAGGTGGTTCTTCTGGATGAAATTAATTACGTACTTCATTACGGGTTTCTCCCTCTGGATGAAGTCCTTAAGACCCTGCGCGACAAGCCGGAAAACGTACATGTGATCTGTACCGGACGTAACGCTCCAGACCAATTGATCGAACTGGCCGACCTTGTCACGGAAATGCGCTGCATCAAACACCCATACAAGGACCAGAACATTCCGGCCCAAAAAGGAATTGAATTCTAATGAACTGGATCACCGCAAACCTGGATACCAACCCGCTCAGGGTCACATTGATCTTTTCGGTGTTCCTGCATGTCACAGGATTTTATTTCCTGTCGGGCCTCACCTTTGATTCTGCAATCAGGGTTCCGGAAACGATTCCAATCACGGTCAGGCCCCTAACCGAAAAGAAGGAAATAAAACCTTTGGAGGTGGCCCGCGCACCTCAACCGACCCGAAGCAAATTAGCTCAGTCTATCCACCCGGTCTCCGTACCCCGGAAAGAAAAAGTTTTTCCACGCCCAACCCCGATACATGAGAAACGTAACCGGATACAGCCGAACCGGATCATTCCGCAAGCACAATTTCCAAGGGACCTGGACCGGGTTTCTCTGACCTCAATTGAGAACCTCTCTTCGTCACCCACCCGATCTCAAAGCAGGTCCCGGCAGGCGATTTCCATGGCCGTACCAAGAGGACCTCAGAGCAACCACCTGTCGCAGGAAAACAGCAGTTTTTCCGTTAAGTCCACGGAGGTTTTAGTGGCCTCCACAGAAGAAATTTTACAGACCGATTCGCTTCAAGCCCGCGCAGCTTCCGGCTCCAAGTTCAATATCCCTCAGACATTCCCACCGACCCTCGCAGTTTCAGAAAGGCCGCAAGATCAGAGCATCGCGTTCACTCCTCAAGTACGTGCGGCTTCCGGCTCCAAGTTCGATACCTCACAGACGTTCCCACCGACCCTCGCAGTTTCAGAAAGGCCGCAAGATCGGGACACCGTGTTCACCTCC
>Ga0207990_1001569_pt1 | contig 11493 bp, 12 predicted proteins | sample ETNtaG_8_FD_185780 | JGI IMG/M metagenome (GOLD analysis project Ga0207990, IMG submission 185780) | Marine microbial and viral communities from oxygen minimum zone, Eastern Pacific Ocean - ETNP201406SV75 (SPAdes) (version 2) | ecosystem: Environmental > Aquatic > Marine > Oceanic ...
ATTTGGTTTATTATTTCCTTTCCAGTTTTTATTGACCATGAGTACTCTTTCAAATTACCGTCAAAAAATAGTTCATGCTCCATATGTCAATCAAAAGGGTGTTTTTTGTCTATATATTTTGAATTAATTCCTTATTGATCCATTCTGAAACTTTTTGCTATGCAAGAATCACATTCATTTTTTACTAGGATGGTTGACGAATTAGTTGAATTTTCAGAACATGATGCAGAATTATCCGATGGTATAAAATGGCTGGATAATCAAGCACAGAAAAAAGGATTATCATTTTATGATATGGTTTTTGAGGTTTTATACAAGCATGATGTAAATTCCAAAGCAAAAGAATGGCTTAATTCAAGGAATTAATATTTCTCACTCGGTTCTTTTTTCCATTGGAATGTATTCACATCCTTGTGGTCCAGCATATTTTCCGACGTAAACAGCTTTAGGTCTATAGAGCATAGGTTTTGGTGCTGCCTCGGCAAATTTCTCTTCAATTATGTGTGCAGCCCACCCAGCTACTCTTGATACTGCAAATATTGGTGTATTAAGATCCATTGGTATTCCTAACATGTAATAAATTGAAGCACTATAAAGATCAACATTTGGAAAAATTTCTATTCCTTTACTTTCTTTCATCAAACTTGCTGTAACCTCTTCAACTTTACTGGTGATGCCATACCAAGGCTGACCAGTTTTTTCTGATAGTCGTTTTGAAAATTCCTTAAGTATCTGTGACCTTGGATCTACAGTTTTGTATACTGCATGACCCATACCCATCACTCTTTCACCCTTCTTGAACTTTTCTTTAATGTAAGGAGTTACGTTATCTTCTGTTTCTATTTCAAGAAGCATTTTCATTACTTCATAGTTTGCCCCTCCGTGTAATTCCCCACTTAATGCACCAACTGCAGCACTAGTTGCAGAGTACATATGTGCTCGTGTTGATGCGACTTCCCTTGCAGCAAATGTAGATGCATTTAATGTATGATCTGCATGAAGAATAAGACAAATGTCAAATATTTTTTCAATTTCTAATTCTGGTTTTTTACCATTTAGCATATACAAAAAATTACCAGCATGACTTAGACTATGATCAGGATCAATGATTTTTTCATTATTACGAATTCTAGACCAGCTTGCCACAACCGTTGGTACTTTTGCAATAAGATTAGCGGCTCGTTCATAACTGGATTCTTTATTAGAGAATTCTTCATCATAATAGCCACCAAATGCAGCAACAAATGCCTGTAAGACATCCATTGGATCGGCATCTTTTCTCCAATTACCCATATTCTTTTGCATTTGCTTTGGGATTAACCTCGAATCAGATAATTTCTTTTTAAAATCATCATATTCATTTTTAGTTGGTAATTTATCATGTAGTAAAAGATAACATGTTTCCTCAAAATTAGAATTTTTTGTCAAATCTAAAATATCAAAGCCACGATAAATCAGCTTACCTTTTTGACCATCAATACAGGAAATTTTGGTATCCGCAACTTCAATATTTCTTAAACCGATATTTTTGGTATCCATACTTTACATTAAAAATAGCATTTTTAAATTTTCGACCTTGAATTCATCAAAATTTAGTAATTTGTCTAATAGATTAACTTCGAGAATTATATGATCATTTTTAACTAAATCAATATGTCGCAGGAGGAACGTAAATTGATGAAGTTGATAGATGAACATATTTTGAATGCAACACCAGAGGAATTGATTAAATTACAACAGGTTGATCTTAACACTCAACTTGATTGTGTCTGGTTTTATGATACTTACAATCTTCCAGAAAATTCAATAAAAGCTTGATATTTTACCTAAATTTTTTGATCATATGTCGTCCTAAATTTAAATGAGGGTTTTAGTGATTTAATCATATGGCAACCAAATCTAAAAAATCAAATATGAATAAAATATCCAAATCTAAAAAAACAGAAAGGACCAAAATTATTTGTGTATCACATCAAGAAGATGCTGATGGTATTTCTTCTGCTGCATTAATTAAACAAGTATTTGGAGGTGAGACCATACTTGTAGATTACCCTGGTATGATGGATGCATTAGAATCGTTACGAACTGATACAAAATTAAAAAAATTATTTATCTGTGATTTAGGCTTAAACAAAAAAACTAATGATGATTTTGTTGATTTGCTTACTGCATTAAGAAAAAAACGAATTTCTGTAACTTACATTGATCATCATGATATAGATTCAAAAGTAATCAACAAACTCAAAAAAATTAAAGTGAAATTAATTCATGATACTTCTGAGTGTACTTCGGTTCTTGTTTATAATATGTTGAAGAAAAAATTATCTGAAAATGCTACATTTATCGCTGTATGTGGCGCAATAACAGATTATATGGAAAATAAACCAATATCTTCAAAACTTTTACAAATGTATGATAGACAGTTTGCATTAATCAGTGCTACTGTATTGACTTACAATATTGTTGGACATCAAAAAGATCCTGACTATCTTCTTTACTTGGTTGATGAATTATCAGAATCAAAATTTCCACATGAAATTCCAAATACGTATGAGTTTGCCCAAATTCAAGTTGGAAAACTGGCTGAGATAATGTCTAAAGTTAGAAAATCAATGAAAGTTTCAAAAAATCTTGCTCATATGGAAGTTCTTGATTCAGGTGCAAGTGGTGCTGTTAATTTTGTACTTGGTTTTTCAGGCAAAGATGTTGGTATTGCATACAAAGAACGTGTTGATAAGGGAATTTATGCTGTTTCTGTACGTGGTTCACCTTCATGTAAAACTCATCTTGGACGTTTGGTTTCATCTGTCACCAGTGAAATTGGTGGTTCAGGAGGGGGTCATGATAAGGCATGTGGGGCTGTTATTCCTAAGGGTAAAATCAAAGAGTTTTTAAAAAAAATGAACTCGGAATTAGGATAATTCTAAAATCATATCAATTTCAGTTGTTGCATCTAATGGTAGGCTTGAGACACCAACAGCTATTCTAGTATGAACGCCTTTTTCAGCAAATACCTGATATAGAAAATCTGATGCCCCATCTATCACTTGTGCATGTTCGATGAAATCAGGTGATGAATTAACAAAACCAGAAACTCTTACAATTCTTGCAATACGATCCAAATCCCCAATCTTTGCCTTTAATTGTGATAAAGCATTGATTGCACATAACTTAGCAGAAGATTTACCATCTTCAATTGTTCTTGGTGTTGGGATTTTACCAGTGTATCTTAATTTTCCATTCAACATGGGAATTTGGCCTGACACATACGCTAAATCCTTGATTATTGACACTGGAATATATGAACCTGCAGGTTTTGGGGGATGAGGTAATTCAATACCTAATGATTTTAATTTTTCTTCGATTATCATGATTAAATTCAAATAATTCACGCCTATAAGTAATAGTGTAAATAATTTAACCAGATTTTCTACAGATATTTACTCGTGATAGTACCTTAGCAAAACTTCACTGATGTTCACAAGGTAATTTGAATGAATTTAGCACCACAAGAATTAGAAAGAAACGCTAGCCAATATGCTTCAGACGCTATAAAATATGATTCACAAGGTGCACGTGGAATGGCTATTGCTCACTATGAAAAGGCAATCCAATCACTATCTAAATTGATGAAGCTTTACCCCGATAGCAAACTAAACAATATCTATACTGAGAGATTAAAATCATATCAAAATAGGATTAAAGCACTTCAATCTTTGCAGGGCAATGATTTTGAACCAGCAGTTGATCCTAAAGCAACGCCAGAAGAACAACAATCAAATCTTGGAAAGGCACGACAGGATAGTTTTGAAGAAATGATAATGAAAGAAAAACCGGACATCAATTGGCGTGATGTTGTTGGAGTCGATGAAGCAAAAAATGCATTACGAGAATCGATTGTTTGGCCAACAAAAAGACCTGATCTATTTCCATTAGGTTGGCCAAGAGGAATATTACTATATGGTCCACCAGGTTGTGGTAAAACTATACTGGCTGCGGCAACAGCAAATGAACTTGATGGTTATTTCATAAATGTTGATGCATCATCAATGATGAGTAAATGGCTTGGTGAGGCGGAAAAGAATGTGGCAAAATTATTCAAGATGGCACGCAGTTATGCTGAAAGAGAGGATAAACCTGTTATATTATTTATTGATGAACTTGATTCATTATTAGGTGAACGTACAAATGAAATTGGTGGTGAAGTAAGATCCAGGAATCAATTTCTGACAGAAATAGATGGAATCAATAACAAAGGGAAAATGAACAAATTATACGTAATAGGGGCAACCAATAAACCCTGGAGTCTTGATAATCCATTCCTACGTAGATTTCAAAAAAGAATCTATGTTTCACTACCTACAATTGATGCCCGTACAAAACTTTTTGATCTTTACACACATCAATTAAAAATGGATAATAGAGTACGTACTCGCGCATTAGCTACAATTTTTGATGGATATAGTGCAAGTGATATTAAAGATATTTGTCAGGCATCACAAATGAAAGTAGTGAATGAGTTGTTTTGTTCACCCAAATTTAAAGAACCAGTAGCAGGTGAAAATCCTACTCAGCCACGGGATTTGACGTCGAAGGATTTTAAAGAAATTCTAGAAAGACGAAAGCCAAGTGTTTCTGTGGAAATGATCAGGGCATATTACAAGTGGAGTGAACAGTTTAAGGCATTATAGAAGATCAATTTCTTATTTTATCAGCACAAATTTCACAAAACTTAAATTTCTCAATTAAAGCAGTTATCGAGGGTTCTAATAGCCATAAAAAAATCCAAACATGGAAACAAGTTTGGAAAGCTGATCTTAAGCGATGGGACTGTTTTTGAGGGTATAGGATTTGGTCATTCTGGAGCAAATTTCGGCGAAATTGTATTTAATACTGGGATGGTGGGTTATCCTGAGACACTAACCGATCCATCATATAATGGTCAAATTCTCACTCTGACATACCCATTGGTTGGTAATTACGGAGTTCCTGATACTAAAATTAAAAATGATGATGGCATTTCAAAATTTTTCGAGTCTGAAAAAATTCAGGTTAGAGGATTAGTGGTCCATGAATTATCAACAACTGCCAGCCATTGGAATCTTTCTATGACACTTGATGAATGGCTTGATGCAGAAAAAATCCCTGGCATATCTGGAATTGATACACGTCAACTAACCAAGAAAATTCGTCAATCAGGTGTAATGATGGCAGCACTTTGTGTTTCTGAAACTGAAATTGATACTGATAAAATTAAAACAGAATTGAAAACTGCAAAAAATTACAATGATGAAAACTTTATGGACACAGTATCTATAACTAATGTACAAAAATTTGGAAATGATAAAGAAAATATTGTTTTAATAGACACCGGAGCAAAAAATGCAATTATAAGAAATATTCGTGAGTTGGGCTATACTGCAATCATGGTTCCCTGGGACACATCTATTGATAAAATCTTATCATACAAACCAAAGGGTGTGATTGTTAGTAATGGACCAGGTGATCCTGAACATTGTCCAGATACTATCAGTACAGCAAAAGAATTAATCAAAAAAGAAATTCCTACGTTGGGAATTTGTCTTGGCGCACAAATACTTGGGATTGCTGGTGGTGCGAGTACATACAAACTAAAATATGGTCACAGAGGACAAAATAAATCCTGTATTGATTTAGACACTGACAAAGTATATGTGACAAGTCAGAATCATGGTTATTGTATTAGTCCTGATTCTTTAAGTAATTCTGAATTTGATTTATGGTTTTTAAATGCTGATGATAAAACTGTAGAAGGTATTAAACACAAAAACAAAAAATGCATAGCGGTGCAATTTCATCCTGAGGCCTCACCTGGTCCCTATGATTGCAAATTTGTTTTCGAAAAACTAAAAAAAATAATGGAGGGTGATGTTGACAAATGATAGTTCGGTAAAAAAAATTCTTGTATTGGGTAGTGGGGCTATAAAAATCGGAGAAGCAGGCGAAAGTCGCAAAGCGACCGTCAATTCGACTACTCCGGAAGCCAATGCCTCAAGGCAATTCATGAAGATGGATTACAAAGTGTATTGATTAATCCTAATATTGCAACAATCCAAACTGATACAAGATTTGCCGATAAAGTGTACTTACAACCTGTTACTCCAGAATATGTAGAATCTGTTGTGGAAACTGAAAGACCAGATGGAATAATGCTTGCTTTTGGTGGTCAAACTGCATTAAACTGTGGTGTAAAATTAGATGAGATGAATATATTACAAAAATATGGAATCAAAGTACTTGGTACGCAAATATCCGGAATTATGGCTACTGAAGACAGGCAAAAATTCAAAGATAAAATGCAAGAATGTAATGTGCCTATACTCAAAAGTAAAACTGTTCATACATTTGACGAAGCAAAAAAAGTTGCTGTAGAGATAGGATATCCCGTAATTATTCGTGTAGCCTACACTCTTGGAGGAAAAGGTGGTGGTGTAGCACATAATGAAATTGAATTGTATGAAATAACTGGACGAGGTTTAGCCGCTAGCCTTGTGGGTCAGATTTTGGTTGAAGAATATGTGGGTAGTTGGAAACAAATCGAATATGAAGTCATGCAAGATTACTCGGGAAATAACGTAATTGTATGTAATATGGAAAATATACTTTCTATGAAAGTTCATACTGGCGATAATATTGTTGTTGCACCATCACAAACAATTGATAACCATGAATATCATATGCTACGTTCTGCAGCATTACGTGCAACAAAACACGTTGGTATCATAGGGGAATGTAATATACAATATGCCTTAAATCCTACTTCTAATGAATATGCTGCAATCGAAATAAACCCTCGTCTTTCTCGTTCTTCAGCCCTCGCTAGTAAAGCAACAGGATACCCACTTGCGTATATGTCAGCAAAAATTGGTCTTGGATATTCTTTACCTGAATTGGTGAACAGTATAACAAAAACGACTACTGCATGCTTTGAACCATCACTTGATTATATTGTATGTAAACACCCACGGTGGGATTTTGAAAAATTTGAACTTGCAAATAGGAACCTTGGACCAACTATGAAATCTGTTGGCGAGGTAATGGCAATAGGCAGAACATTTGAAGAATCACTCCAAAAATCCATCCGAATGTTAGATATTGGAAAAGATGGACTAGTACTTAATCGTGCAAATGGCAAAACTTTTGATGAAGAAGATATTGAGGAACATTTGCAAACTCATGATGATTTTATTTTGTATTATGTTGTGTCTGCCATCAAACAAGGTATGTCAACCGAAAAAATTTATAGTTTATCTGCAATTGATCCATGGTTCATAGATAAAATAAAAAATATTGTAGAGATTGAGAATAAACTAAAACAAAATGAACTTGATAAAACATTACTTTACACTGCAAAAAAGCTTGGATTTTCAGACAATCAAATATCTCGTGCAAAAAATACTACACCTGAGGAAATTCGAACCGTCAGGAAAAATTATAACATAATACCGGCTGTCAAACAAATCGACACGCTTGCCGCTGAATGGCCTGCAAAAACAAATTATCTATATTTGACTTATGGTGGTGAGGCAAATGATATTGAAATAAATGAATCTGATAAAGGCGTAGTTGTTTTGGGCGCAGGACCATATAGAATTGGGAGTAGTGTTGAATTTGATTGGGGTACGGTCAATATGGTATGGGGTTTGCAGGAAAACGGCGAAAAGAATGTTAGTGTTGTAAATTGTAATCCTGAAACTGTATCAACTGATTATGATATATGCAGTAGACTTTACTTTGAAGAATTAACGCTAGAACGCATTTTAGATATTGCAGAATTTGAAAACCCTAAAGGCATTGTAACATCTGTTGGTGGCCAAACTGCTAACAACCTTACACCAAACCTTGCAAAAAATGGAATTACTTTGATTGGTACTAGCTCAGAAAATGTAGATCGTGCTGAGAATCGCTCAAAGTTTAGTGAAATTCTGGATAGGCTCCACATAAAACAGCCACTTTGGCAGGAATTTTCTAATATTACCGATGCAAAAAATTTTGCATTAGATGTAGGATATCCTGTGTTAGTTAGACCTTCATACGTACTCAGTGGAGCTGCAATGAAAGTTGTGTGGTCCCAGGAGGAATTAAAGGAATTTGTAACAAATGCCGCAATTGTGTCACCTGATCACCCAGTGGTTATTACAAAATTTATGTTAAATTCACTGGAAGTTGATGTTGATGGTGTTTCTGATGGTGAAAATGTTGTAATTGGTGCGATAGTTGAACATATCGACAGTGCAGGTGTTCATTCAGGCGATGCAATGATGTGTATACCACCTTGGAGGATTAGTAACAAAATCATTGAAAATATCACCTATTCTACAGTAAGAATTGCAAGGGAATTTAAAATTAAAGGTCCATTCAATCTTCAATTTTTAATTAATAATGATCAGGAATATGTAATTGAATTAAATATTCGTGCATCACGTTCCATGCCATTTGTATCAAAACTTGTTAGGATGAATCTAATTTCCCTTGCATCAAAGGCTGTGTTAGGAAAACAATTACCTCATATACCTTATGACACATGGAAAAAAATTCCTATTTATGGAATCAAAGTTCCACAATTTTCCTTTATGCAATTAGATGGAGCAGATATTGTTCTTGGCGTGGAAATGCAATCCACTGGTGAAGCTGCATGTTTTGGTGATAGTTTTTACGATGCATTATCAAAAGGTTTGACATCTGTTGGATATAACCTTCCTAAATCTGGTTCTGCTCTTGTTACTATTGGCGGTGTTGAGAACCGAGAAAAATTATTACAAACATCTGCACTTTTGAAAAAACTTGGTTTTCATATATTTGCAACTGAAACAACTGCTGAATTTTTAAAAGAAAAATTAGGTGATGTTGAAGTTGTACATAAAATTAGTGAACCTGATAGAAAACCAAATATCGCTGAACTACTTTATCAGAAAAAAATTGATTTTATTATAAACATACCAAGTACATCAACTATTGAAAAATATGTTGGAATGCTTTATGATGAATATCAAATACGAAGAAAATCATTAGAACTTGGAATACCGGTTCTTACTACTATTGAATTGGCAGAATCATTTGTGAAAACACTAGAATGGTTACATAGTCACACACCCACGAAAAAAGCATTAGAACCATACGAGGATTACAACTAGATTATATTTGGAAGTAATTTTTCATCACCAATAATTGTACCATCAAGTGTTATAATTTTGGCTTTTGTGGTGTTAATTTTTTCAATTATTGGTGATATCGATTTTTTATAGAATTTTTTCTTGATCGTATGGAAGTATTTGTTAAATGCTGGAACAATTATCAATTCCATATCACCAGTTTGTGATGGAAAAACCTCATCCTTACTACATTTTATGGATACCCATACTCTTTTACCATTAATTATTGATTCTTTTTGAAAAAAAACTGGATGTAAATGACCCATCACAATTTTGCTTACGTTACTGTAGTTTTCTGTAGGTAACGTATGGCCATGAGTAAAAAGTATATCATCTATTATGATCCCTTTTGGGCTTGCGATATTAACTTCCTTTGGCACAAGTTTTTCTATATTAGAATCATGATTTCCTGGAACAAGTATTAGATTTACTCGATTTTTTAGTTTATCAAAAAACATTGGGATTGATTCCCATTCAGTTTTTGTTATAGATTTGATTCCAGATTTTATATCGCCAAGAAGAATTAACGAGTCAGGTTTTGTTATTTCAAGCAATTTTTCAATTTCTATTATTGTTTTTTTTACGGTTACATTTTTTTCTACAAATACTTTATTCAATGACAGATTACCTTCCAAACCTAAATGTAGATCAGTTATGACCAAATTCTTTTCAGAGCCAATTGATAGTAAAGCAGGATAATTTGGGACGATTCTAGTTTTTACCATTAAAAATATAATCAACCTTTGCGATATATTCGATTCTTTTTAATGAGATACAATAATCCCTTTATGAGAAATCTATCATAATCAGCATGTGAGAAAAGCCCATATGTTTGATTGCAGGTATTTCAAAAAATAATTTTTCTAGGATTATTTTCTAATTTCAAGCAGAATATTCTCGTCATACCATTTGATTTGTCCTAAATCATCAAAGTTTTTCTTGATGTTTTGTTGGAATGCCTCTAGAGATTCATCAAAGGTTTCTTTATCGTATAAAGTAAAGGTAGAATAATGATTGTTTTGAGCTTGGTGTACAAGCCTATCCAGACTGGATGTTCGAGAGTATCCAAACACCTTGGTGGAATGTATGCTCATGTCTGCATTTTGTATATGCTTTTCTAATTCATCCAACTCATACAAGCGATTCTCCATCTCTGTAAATAACGGAAAGTACTGCCCCCAGATGTTTCTAGAATTTTGATTTCTTAGTCTAGTATAGATAAATAAATGCCCATCGTTTTTAAGACAGCCTAAAGATTCTGCTAAAAACCTTTGAATGCCAAAATGATGTATTGCGTTAAAGCTAACGATGCAGTCCATTGAATCATTTTCCAAAGGCAGTTTATCGGCATTGCCCGGCCTAATACAAAAATTAGTTACATTTTGTTCTATCAAATAATTTTCCAAATATGTGAGCATCTTTTCGTTGGAGTCAATGCAATGAAGATAGCATTTATCTCCTAAACATTTTAGAAGTTCCTGTGAATATCTTCCATCACCACAACCAATATCTGCCATGCTAATTTTGGGTTTTTCTTTTAGTATGTTTTTTATGTGTAAGATTGGTTTTGCATCAAGCGTCCTCACATTTCGATATTTTGAGGCAATAGCTGAAAAATGGTCATGCATATTTTGTCTGTTAAAATTAATTTTGTTTTGTATATTTGACAAGAGTAAATACACCTCTTCGTCTTATATTAATTCAGACGTATTTTTCAGTCACCACCAGAAAATATCTAGGTATAATCAAAAATAATTAAAATCATAAAGGGAAGTATCAAGGAGACAACGAGCCGATTATCGTCTGGAATTAATATTAATTATAGCTAAAAGTTTTAGAGCCACCTTTTTTATTAAATTCTTATGAATAAATCATCTAAAAAATATAATTCAGTTCTAAATGAAAAACGTATAAAACTTCATGTCTTTGAACCTAGTAATAGAAAAATTTGGACTGTTGTTGGTTCGGATAGAGAATATTGGCTTGATCCTGATTTAGATTTTTGTTCATGTCCTGGTTATTACTTTACTAAAAAAAATAATGAAAAAAATTGCTACCATTTAGATTCATTAAAAACAATAAATCATGAAACAGATATAGAATCAGTTACTTTCTCTGATATTGAATATAGAGATTTTTTATCTGGGCTATTATCTGATCTCAAAAAATAATCAAACTTCGCATTGTTTCACACAAACTAATATTCTTTCTTGTGCATTTTGTAGACCATATTTATTTGGAATTATACCAATTGTATATTTCATTTCTTCATCGTAAGGAATATCAAATTGTGTTGTTACAA
>Ga0207990_1001571_pt1 | contig 11488 bp, 12 predicted proteins | sample ETNtaG_8_FD_185780 | JGI IMG/M metagenome (GOLD analysis project Ga0207990, IMG submission 185780) | Marine microbial and viral communities from oxygen minimum zone, Eastern Pacific Ocean - ETNP201406SV75 (SPAdes) (version 2) | ecosystem: Environmental > Aquatic > Marine > Oceanic ...
AAGGTAAAACACGTCTCCCATATTTCTTCCAGTGCAATTTTTGGTCTTCCAAAAATAGTACCCATTGATGAAAATACAGAATATGGGCCGTTAGAAATTTATGGACGGTCAAAAAAGAAAGCAGATGATTTTGTCATCGATTTAATCAAACAAGGTAAACCGGTGTCAACTATCAGACCTAGGACCATTGTTGGCAAAGAAAGATTGGGTATTTTTGAAATTCTCTTTGAGTGGATTCATGATAATGCCAATATTTTTATTATTGGCAAGGGTGATAATTTATTCCAGTTTGTTCATATTGACGACCTTGTAGAAACAAGCATCAATGCTTGCTTGATGGAAAAACCAGGAATATTCAATGTAGGTGCTGAAGAATTTGGCACTCTTAGAGATGATTTAGTTTCTTTAATTCAACATGCACAATCGAGAAGTAGAGTTATTGGTCTACCTGTTTCTCTAACTATTGCTATCCTCAGAATCATGGATATATTAAGACTTTCTCCTTTAGGACCTTGGCACTATCTGACTTATCATAAACCTTTTTACTTTGATATAGAGAAGACTAAAGAAACACTTGAATGGCAACCTAAATATTCAAATATTGAAATATTAACTACGGCCTATGATTGGTATGTTCAAAATATGGATGACTTCAGATACTCTTCTGGAAATAAATCAGGTTCTATGCACAGGAAGCCTTTAAAAAAAGGAATGCTTAATTTCGCTAAGTTACTTTCAAGATTATTTTAATAAGATGACAAAAAAGCATCTGCTACGCGATATGCTAAACCCATAACTGTTATTTGAGGATTCACACCAGGAGCTTCTGGAATAATGCTAGCGTCTGCGACAAATATATTTTCATAGCCATGCAGCTTTCCATAGGAATCTGTCACGCATAATGGGTTTGAGAGATTTCTGTTTTCTCCAAGAGGACAGCTACCAAATAAATGAACTGTGCTTAGGTATGTTTTTGTTATTGGGAAATTATGATTTTTCGTTTCTTCATTAACCTCCTCAATCTTGCTCCAGCCCCGATGGGATTCAATAGATGGAAAAACTTGCTCAGCCCCAGCAGCAAACATAACTTCAGCTAGATACTTTGTACCTAGTGCCATATTCTTCCAATCTGTTTTGCTGAGTTCATAACTCACCAACGGTTCTAACGAGAATGGCATTACACGAATTTTTCCTTTTCCAGTACCTCTAACCATTGTGTAATAAATCCCACAATATTTATGACTCCTCATCAGTTCTTTTCTATTTTCCCAGTCCTCAGCGACTGACATTCCAAGGATTCCTGGGGTGAAGTTTGCACCACCTATACGTATATCTGGCATAAATTCGGTAATAGCAAAGAGAGGAACATGTGATTGGCTAGCATCAATAGGATCTGGAAACTTTGCAATAACTTTTAAAGTTGGGTGCATTTGGAGACTGTTACCTGCATTCTTTGATAGTCCGCTTGACCGGAGAAGAGTAGGAGAATAAATTGCTCCACAGCATAAAAAAATATATTTTGCGTGAATACGAATTTTTCTTCTTCCTTTTAAACTATCAATAATGGCTTTTACTCCTGTAATTCTTGACCCTTTTTTGTAGAGTTTGACAACTCTGCAGTCAGAGATTAGTCTCATCCCTCTTTCAATAGACTCTGGAATCAAAGAGACGCTCATTGATTGTTTTCCAGATTTGGATAAGCCAGATGCAAAGGGATTGATATCGATAGATCCTTTTTGTGCTCTTTTAAGTTCTTTGACTCTCCAACCCAGTTTTTCTCCTCCAGATTTTAAAATTTCTGAAGGCTTGCCGTGTGGCTGAGCTGTATAGGAGGCGTTCACTCTATTCAAAGCCTTATTTAAATAGGCATTAATTTCATTGACACCAAAATGATCAATTTGGTACTTAATTGCCCATTGCTCAATTAGTTGTTCTGGTAGTTTTTGCATTATTGCAGAATTTATTTCCGTTCCTCCCCCAACACATCTGCCTTCAGCATAGGATATGATTGGATTTCCTATTGCGGCATTTAATCCCCCAGATCGCCATTGATGACTGAAAGATTCAGTTGCAGTCATTGGTGATTTTTCTGGATTGATATGTGGCCCTTCTTCGATCATTAAAACATCCAGACCTGATTTAGTTAGTGTTTCAGCAATAACAGAACCGCCTGCCCCTGAACCCAGAATCAGTACTTCACAATTAAGTGTTGTTTCTGTCTTTGAAATTTCCATAAATTCTCTTAGATTTAATTTGATTTTCTGCTGACACCATGTTGTGAATCAATTATTTTTATCACTTTTGGGTGTTCATAAAATGCAAGTGCTGTAAGTGACCTATAAACTCTTGCAAATGAAGATAGATACTTATTCAGGGCAATAACACTGAGGATAATTGAGCCATCAGAATGTTTTTCTTTTTTAAAAATTTGAACTGACTTTATAGTTAAAATCAAACATAGAAATATAAAGCCAATAAAGGTAAGCCCCAAATTTACGTGAAAAGGTGTGGAAGATAATTGTTCTTTTATGAAGTCATTTGTGTCTAACATTACTTCTTTGAAATGTTCTTCATTCAAAGAAGGGTAATCAGGCATAAAAGCTTTACCTAATGTCTTGCTAGTAAAAAAAATTCAATTTCCCCTGTTAATTAATTTTCAATTCTATTACAGGATTTGAGAAAGCTCTACAAAGCATCAAATTAATTGGTGTATTAGATCCGTGATAAGAATAAGAGATTTCTAATCATTCTGCTACTATGGTTTTTCTAAAATTTTATTAACAAACTTCAAAAAGAGATAAAAATGAGATTCGTATTGACTGGTGGAAGTGGTTTTGTGGGTAACTTTCTAATTAATAAACTATGTTATCTATATCCCCAGATTGAAATTCATAATCTTGATAGTAACCCAAGAAAACCAATATATAAAATAGAATCAGGGAGACAAAATTTAACAAATCATTTAGTTGATATAACAAATAAAGATGATTTAATGAAGTTTAAATTCGACCATGATGATGTCGTTTTTCATCTTGCAGCACATATATTTCACCCTCAAACACCTTATAGAACCAAGAGGAAAAAGTATTTTGAGAAACTAAATGTAGAAGGCACGAAAAATATTTTGGAAGAAATGAATAAAAATAACGTCAAAAGAATTGCATTCCTCTCCACTTGTATGGTTTACGGCACCCCTCAACACAAGATAATAAAAACCACCCACCCTCTTAAAGCAAATGGACCTTATGGTTCATCAAAAATTAAAGCTGAAAAATTAATTACTGATTTTGGCCAAGTAAAACAAAATAAAACTTTAATATATAGACCCGGGTTAATAGCTGGACCAGGAAGGCTTGGTCTGCTAGGTAAATTATTTTTTCTTATAAAGAATAACTTACCAGTCCCTTTAATAGGATCAGGAAATAATCGCTATCAGTTTATCTCGATTTATGACTGTGTTGATGCTCTCACGAAATTCATTGATTTAAATTTTCCAACAGGAATTTACAATCTTGGATCCACCAAAACTCCAACTGTGAAGGAATTAATTAGTTCATTAATTAATACAGTTCATTCAAAATCTTTTCTTATCCCAACTTGGGGATACGGTGTAAAGCAGATTCTAAATATGCTCGATATTTTAAACATTACACTCTTATATCCAGAACAATTTCTATTGGCAGATAGTGAATTTGTTTTGGATGTGTCAGATTTAGAAGATGAATTAGGATTCAAACCTAAATTCCATGAAAAAGATATGTTGCTTGCAGCGTATAAAAGTTATGAAGAGGGGTTTTGAATCTCTAAATTAAATACATATCGTTGCAGAATAAAGTATTTAACTGTGTAAGCTATTATAAGACCAAGAATTGCTCCAAGCTCCCGCATCCCATCTGTTTTCCATACAAACCAAAATACACTTTCAGTTAACCAAAAAATTGGTGTATGAATTACACCGGTCATGCTATACCAAAAAAACTGTTTCCCCATTGCTCTGGAAGATATTGTTCGATCTTTAAATATCCAATTTTTATCTAAAATATAACCGATAACAACTCCTACAAATGTTCCTGTAAATAGGGCAGTGAAGTATCCAATATTCCCTGTTAAAAAACTTAAGACTAATCGCTGAGATGAAAGATTCGTAATGGTAACTATTATGGCAAAAACACTATAAAGAATGATCAATCCTTTATTTTTCATGAAACTTTAGCAATAATCGCAATAAGTATAATGAGAACAGCTGATAAGCGACTCGTGTTATCCCGAAGTGAGAAAAGAATAGGATCGTGATGCATCTGACCTCTATGGGTTAACAAAATCATTCTGGTTATCCAATATATGATAATTGGGCAGATTGCCAACAAGATTTCTGGTCGAGAATAATATTCTTGCGTAGCTTCTGTAAATATATGAAGAACTACAACTAAAACAGAAATATAACCTGATACCAATGAAACACCCTCTATAATAGCAATATCAGTAACTTCATAAGAACGTCCTACAGAATTTTTCTGCCCTATGGAAGCATTTTCAACTAACTCTGCTAGTCTTTTGACGGCTGCTAGAGATAAAAAAACAAACATAGAAAAAGCAAGGAGCCAAACCGACAATTGTAAATCAACTGCAAATCCTCCTGCAATTATTCTAGCCGTATAAAGAATTGCGAGGGTCAATATATCAACGATCATTTTACGTTTTAAAAATAAAGAATAGATTGCTGTTAGTAAGAAATAAACGGATAAAATTAGGAAAAATTTTATATTCACAAAAAGAAATGCGATCAAAAAAGCAATAATAAGTAGCACAGGGATAAGAATTTTTGAGTAAAGAACGGATATTTGACCAGCAGCTAAAGGTCTTGTCTTCTTATCAGGGTGATTACGATCTACTTCAAGGTCAAGTAAATCATTAAATAAATATCCACTCGAAGCAACCAAGCAAAAAGCTATAAAAGAGATACATAGTGTCTTAAACATGTCAGTTGAAAAAGGCTGTATTGAAACGACAGCAGGGAAAAAAAGAAGAAGATTCTTAACCCATTGATAAGGGCGTAAGGCAGTTACATAGGATAGTATCTTTAGCTTGGAATGATTCATGTGCTTAATATTAGGATATATTTTTGATGTTTTTTCTTAAAAATATGATTGTTTAAGCATCATGGTCATTTTGATCGATATTTATTCATCCATCAAGTGCTAATAATATAGGGATTCCAATATCTTTCAAATTTATTATGACGCTCTACTCAGACTTGAGTCTAAGGTATTTTTGTAAAAGAAAAGTTATACACATAATCCCTTTCAATAACAATATCTGCAAACTTGGGAATTTCTTCTAAAATATAGCGAGTTAAACGTTCATAATGCATTACAAAACGATAAACTTCCTCACGTGTCATGATTTTCTTTTTTAATTCAGGATCAATAATAGTTTTTTCCAATACTGTTTCTTGAAGCCACCTACTCTCATAAACATGTTCCATGTTAGGTACTTTTATCATAATTAATAAATCAAACCGGTTGAACAGTTCTTGGTAGTCTCCTGCAAGTTCCCTATTGCTCCATTTAGACCAGATACCGTCAGGATCCTTCTCTTTTTCTAAAGTATTCATTGGTGGTATCCAATTTGCCTCATCTATTGGTTTTGCACCACCACACCAAGCATCAAAAAAAATATAATCTGGTTTTCCTTTAAAAATTTGCCACTGATCCCTGGGCAAATGTTGATCTAGAGGCTTAGAAAAAGCAGGAATAGCAGTCAGGGTTGAAGGCTTTGCTTGAAAAAGCGAATCCAGTGTATGCAATCCCATCTGAATATCATGGGTTCCAGGAACTCCTCTTACCTTACAGAGTGGATGGATGGTTTTTGCAAGAGTTTCTCTTTCCTCTTTCGTTTTATAAATATCATCAATAGAAAAACCTACTGGAGTCCTCTTATAAACTTGTTTTAAGACAAGCTGGATAAAATTCGACAATGTAGTTTTTCCTGAACCCTGACCTCCCGTAAAACATATTAAGTAGGGCTTATCTTGATTGGGTAAAAAATTAATGTAAACACTGAGAGGAATGACTGTTTTCAGAAAAAAATCCTTACTGATATTTTCAAATTTTAATTTTTTAGTAAGATCCTCAAAAAATGGTTGAGAGGCTCTATAAAGATCGTTGTATAGCCCTTGGTTGGAATCGGGGAAATTTTTCATCAATAGTCTGTTCTTCTACAAGAAAAGAATTGATCTCTTCACCAATTAACCAGGTAACCAAGCAGTGACATCAATTTCCACCTTCATTGCAGGAAGTGCGAGTCCTGTAACCCCAAGGATGGTTGAAACGGGCTTATCTCCCTCTGGAAAGAATGATTGGATGCCTTTGTAAACGGGTGTGGGATCAGTCTTATCAAGGTTTACAATATAAACTACAACCCTGACCACATTAGCAGATGAAGCGCCAACCGCTTCTAGTCCAATTGCAACTTTTTCAAACATTAATTTTGTTTGCTCACCTAAATCTTCTGGCACAGAACCATCATTAGCAATGCCTCCTTGTCCAGCAAGATGAATGGTTCTCCCACCATCTGTTGTAACTATTTGTGAATATCCTTCAGGTTTAAACAATCCTTCAGGGTTGTTTCTTTCAATTTTGCTCATTTTTTTTACCACTGATAGTTTTTCGTATCTAGGTATTAATCATACTGATTTAATCTTAAGCCTTAAATCAAAATTTATTGCACCGGTTCGGTCGTGGGATTCCTTTATTGTTTTAACTTTACAATAAAATTCATCCGACATATCTGAGGTTCTTCTCGAATCCATATCTACATGAGCTACAATTGTTTCAGAGATGGCAGAGAGCTCCCCATTTTTATTAATCAATGTTGTAGCCTCTTTCTCCATGGCTAGTAACATCCAAACCTTCGATCTCTGATTCAGAGTCAATTCGAAGACCTGTGACTACGGTAACTATCTTTAAAATGATCCATGTCGTTACTGCGGTCCATGCAAAAATAACGACAATGCCTAAAAGTTGGATTTTTAACTGGACTAAAACTCCTCCTTCAGCAATACCTGATGCACCCGCTCCGAGAAAACCTTCCGGGTTACCTAAAAGGCTGAGCATTATCACACCTAAGATTCCTCCCACACCATGTACAGGAAAAACATCAAGAGAGTCATCAATTTTAAATGTTCCTTTGATTATCTGAGTAGCATAGAAGCAAATTAAACCTGCCAAAAAACCAATTAAAAAAGCCGCGGAAGGTCCTACTGTGCCGGCTGCAGGCGTGATGGTGGCTAATCCTGCAACCATTCCAGTAGCAATGCCAACAACGGTCGGTTTGCCCTGTTTAATCCACTCAATGGACATCCATGTTAAAGCTCCCGTGGCAGCACTAATATGAGTAACCAACATGGCCATTCCCGCACTCGAATCTGCAGCAACAGCACTTCCAGCATTAAAACCAAACCATCCAACCCAAAGCATTGCTGCACCAATTACAACCATGGTCCTATTATGAGGAGGCATGGGTATTCTTGGAAATCCTCTTCTTGGACCCAAAACCAATGCCACTATTAAAGCACCGACTCCACAGGTCAGATGAACTACTAACCCTCCAGCAAAATCAATCACCCCAGCAGTACCTAAAAAGCCTCCTCCCCAAACCATATGACAGGCAGGCAAATATACAAAAGTAATCCAAAGTAAAGAGAACAAACAAACGGCTGAAAATTTCATTCTCTCAACAAAAGCACCCACAACAAGTGCTGGAGTGATAATTGCAAAGGTCATCTGAAACATAACAAACACCGTCTCTGGGATAGTCCCTGAAATAGAATCTCTCCCCACTCCTGATAGAAAAAGAGCACTGAAATCACCAAACAACTTACCATCACCCTTAAATGCCAAGCTATATCCATAAATTGACCAGACAACAGAGACTAAACAAGCAATTGTAAAACACTGCATCAGAACAGAAATAATATTTTTACTTCTCACCAGACCACCATAAAAAAGTGCAAGGCCCGGTAATGTCATGAATAACACTAGTGCAGTTGATGTGAGAATCCAGGAAGTATCTCCTGCACTCAGCTCATTAGCAAAGCCAACTGAGGGAATAAGAAAAATCGCAATAAGAGTAAAGGTTTTAGGGCTCATATTCGAGATTGTTAAATTTTGGGTAACTTCTAAGAGAATTGTCTAGCTTCTGCTGCAAATTCTTCTCACTGATGAATATATATACCATTGAACGAAGCTGTCAAGTTTGAGGTAGTTTCTTAGAAAAAAATTACCTCAATAAATCCGACCGAATCTTTCTAAAAAGATTGTTAACTCTGGTTTTCTTTTCGATTATCTAGTCTAAATCATAAAGCGGAGTAAAAAAAATTTCCGCACTAATCATGCTGATTTAATCTTAAGCCTTAAATCAAAATCTATTGCACCGGTCCGGTCGTGATTTTCCTTTATTGTTTTGACATTACAATAAAATTTATCTGGCATATCTGAAGTTCTTCTCGAGTCCATGTCTACATGGGCTACAATTGTTTCAGAGATAGCAGAAAGCTCTCCATTTTTATTAATCAACACTCCAACAATGTGTATTAATTTATTATTCAAATCAGCAATTCTGAATCTTGGAAAAACTGTATCGCCAAATAAAAATTCTTTGAGATATCGTAAACTGTCCTCCAGGGCAAAAATGGAAAAACTACTTTGATCATTAAATCCCATGTCCTCGAACAATGGACGCGAACATTCATCAAAAATTTTCAAATAATACGCAACATTCATGTGACCATTGATATCACACATGTCTTTAGTCACGACTAATTCAGGAGCACTAAAGGGAAATTTTTCTTTCATAAAGTCAGCCGGTAGATAATTTTTCAGTAATATAATCCGTGAGATGAGGCGCTAGAATGCTCACAAGATAAAATATTAGAAATGTCACTAATAAAGCGATCATAATTGTAAGCAATCTATTGAGAAAATGCATATAAGTCCTCTATTCACACTGAAGTTTAGTTTTCCTTATAAATGATGGCAAACAAAACCACAATAATACCTACTAAAAAAACGAATAAGAGCGGTTTCGGTTGTAGAAATTTATTAGATTTCAGTATTCATTTGGTATTTAAATTATGTTTTGTTATTGAAAAGTCATAATAACTTTATTGGATTTCTACTAATGTCTCAGACATCATTAATATGATATGTTTGAGCGAAAAGGAGAACAGTGAATTCTTTCTATAAAAAAATCAAATTGACCAAAAGAGAACTTTTGTCCAATTCGGCGAAAATGCTCACGTTGAGTTCACTTCCTTTTTCTACCCTCCTAGCATTAGGAAATCAGCATTGGGATTTAATAATCGTTGGTGCTGGAACTGCAGGGTTACCCACAGCATTATTTGCTTCTCAAAGAGGAGCTCGGGTACTTCTGATTGAAAAAGCAGCCACATTAGGTGGCACCCTTTATTTATCCACCGGACAAATTGCTGGTGCCGGAACCGTGTTTCAAAAACAAAAGGGAATCAAGGATTCACCCGAGGCTCATTATGAGGACATCATGCGCATCAATCACCACACCTCTGACCCCGAACTGGCCAGACTACTGGTCAATCATGCAGGAAACACCATCAATTTCCTCCATGCAAATGGCTATCGCATTAAAGAGGGCCACCCAGTAACAGGTATTGCACATGACCATTTTACAACCGCACGCTACATCGAAGGAGTTCAGGGGGGCATTTCTATACTCAACGTGTTTAAGCCCTTAGTCGAGGCCGCCATTGAAACAGGTGCTATTACGCTACTGATAAACTCTGATGTTGTCGATTTGGTGCAAGCAAGAGATAGTTCCGTTCAAGGGGTGATTGTAGAAGATCAAGATGGATTCAGAGCTCAGTATAACGGACGAAATACGGTATTGGCCTCAGGGGGATGTGCTGCCAACCCACATTTATTTGAAGAACTTCACAATGTACCCCTGTATGTCAATGCAGCCTATCCTTATAGTCAAGGCGCGGGTCTATTGCTTGGTCAGTCGGCAGGAGGATATCTTCGTGGAGGTGAGAAATACGCATCACTGCCCGGAGGAATCCTGTCAGATGAAAACTATCCATCACCATTGTATGGACATGCACCGCTATACCCACCCAATAGACAACCCTGGGAAATATTGGTGAATAACCATGGCGAACGCTTTGTACGAGAAGATCATCCCAGTGTTGATCACATCGAGCACGGAGTAGTCAAACAACCAGGGCACAGACATTGGGCAATTTTTGATCAGAGGATGTTGGATGAATCTCCGCCTATTATTCCAGGCTGGAGTGCTGCTCCAGCTTGGAGCGCCGAGCGTATCATGAATGAGTCCAATCAACATACCATGTTTAAAAGTGATCATGATCTTGAAATACTGGCTGTCAAATCAGGTCTAAACCCAAAAAATCTTGTAGCCACTGTGGAACGGTACAACACTGACATGATCAACAAGAGAAACGATGTGTTTCAGAGAATTCACCGACCATTGCCTATTGCAAAACCACCTTTTTATTCTATTCGATTACAAGGATGGACTTTATGCTCATTTGCAGGTCTCGCTGTGAACGGTAATCTTGAAGTGATCAAACCCAGTGGTAAACCGGTTAAAAACCTCTATGCCGTTGGCGAGGTGATTGGAGCTGGAACAACTTCGGGCAATGCCTACGTCAATGGTATGATGGTGACACCGGCTATTACTTTTGGCCGCTTGCTTGGAGAACAAATTTTACCGCTCAGCTGATTCCTTTGTTACCAATGTATGAGGATTCTTTAATTAGGTATCTTGACCCATAAAGCATACTCGAAAACAATAATGTGCTGGCCATTAATTTAAGATCAAAAGGTATAGCTAAAAGGTATGTCTGAGCTAAGGATTGAGTGCCTAAACCGGTCACATACACGCCAAAGTTCACGACAGCATGCCACAATACAACACTTAGAAAAGAATTAACCCATAACGCCTGGATACTCTCTTTATGTAGAAACCTTGATAGAAGACCGATTAACAGCATCGTGCCGTATACAAACAACATGGTGGTTCCGTAAAACCCTAATGCAAGGTCTGTAATGAGTAATAAACTTACGGGCAGGAATAATTGTAGTCTTTTATTATTCGTTATGAATGGCATAAATACCGCTATTGCGACCAAAGGAGTAAAACTGGCAGGCATTATAAATCTTGCTAAAACTATACAAAAAATCAATAAACCTGCTGACTTAAAGAATTCTTTCATGATAATCCTTAGTTACGGTTACTTAAAAAAGACAGTATACCAAATGGAGAAAACATAAGTGTTAACTTTTTGGCCTTATTATATTTTTTGATGTGACATTTGATAGCATGTTAGACTTTTAGCAATTGGATTATATTTCAATTGGCCCAGAATGAACGAAATGTTTATTAATAGAAAAAACAACCCTATGTCTCTTTGTTATGGTTTCTTAGTGGGTAT
>Ga0207990_1001574_pt1 | contig 11485 bp, 10 predicted proteins | sample ETNtaG_8_FD_185780 | JGI IMG/M metagenome (GOLD analysis project Ga0207990, IMG submission 185780) | Marine microbial and viral communities from oxygen minimum zone, Eastern Pacific Ocean - ETNP201406SV75 (SPAdes) (version 2) | ecosystem: Environmental > Aquatic > Marine > Oceanic ...
TGATATGGAAATCAAACCACCCTTTTTTAATTTATTTATCATTTCAAATAAAAAATTTTCTGGATTAGAAATATGTTCTAGAACGTGCGATATTACTATTCTATCAAAAAATTCATTATCATAAGGAATTTTAATACCATCATATAATGTTGCTTTGATCCTATTATCATCTTTATAAAATTCGGTTGCGGAAACTGATGTGTCAATTACAAAATAATTATCATATTTATGCTTAATATAATCTATATGAGAGTTGGTTCCTGGACCTATTTCTAAAACTTTACTGTAGTGATCATTGCCTTTAAAACATTCTAAATTTTTATGACAATATTTCATTAAAATTCCATTAATCCCACTGTAAAGATGGGTATCGTATTTTGAGGCTAATTTTTTAAATATACTTTTTTTATACATATTAAGTTATTTACTTTTATAAAATTTTTAATCTTAGATAAACTAGTTTATAGAAATAATCATATATAATAATTGAATTATTAATTAGTTCTTTTAAAGATATTAAATCCAAGTTTTTTTTTTGTTTTTAATCCGTCAGCACCACCAACACATGGTGTTTTTGTTGCCCAACATGCATTGATGTTTTGGGGTATATAAATATTAATATTTTCATTTAATACTAATAATTTAGAATTGCCTTTTGGCACATAAAAATAAGGAAAACTATCTGATTGATTATTTTTTACTTCTTTATCGATTCTTACAAAATTTCTCAAATTAAAAATTAATAAAGTTATTATGATTAATGAAGTAACAATTTGTTTTTTTTTTTTTATATTCATGGGGGGCTTAGATAAAATTAATGAAAAGGGAAAAAAAATGAAAGTTGCAATTAGACTGTAACCTCCATAACGAAGTGCAGGATGTTTATATAGCCATTCACATAAAAGAAGAAATACAACAAATAAAACTTTGTATAAATTTTTATAAGATATATTTTTGTAATTTTTTTGATTTCTATAAAAAATTATAGATAATAAAATTGGTAAAAATAAAATTGATAATAAATTTTCAAGACCTTTGTTAAAAAAATAAACATCTATCCAACCTTTAAACCATTTAAATCCCTTTATGTATTCTTCTGTATTTTTTGTTCTGTGTGTTGGACTTGATGCTCCTTTTGCCCAACCCTCATACCAAATTTTCATTCTCTGAACTTCTTTTTTAGAAATTGTCCAAGAAAGTTGCTTATCGAGACAAGTTTCTTTAAGTGGATAAAGTACACAACCAGTGTAAGACAAATTTACCAATGAAAAGAAAATAAGAGTTAAGAAAGCAATAATTGTTGTTCTACTATAAAAAAATAAATCAATAAAATATTTTTTTTTATAAAATAATATAAATAATAAAATTAAAAAAACTGAATAAAGTATAAAATATGATTTTACAGTAATTAAATAACATATTGTAAGTATCACTATTTGTAGATTGGATTTAAAATCAATTTTATTTATATCATTTTTAAGAGTAATTAAAATTTGAGGTATTAAAGATAAAACAATTATTTGGGCTGCTATATCTGTACCGTAACCACCTATTCTATAAAATTTTACATTTACATATATAAAAATCATTAAATACAAAAAATATATGTAGTTAAATTTTTTTAATTCATTTTTATTAGTTAAGAAGCTCAAACATATGAAATTCACAAAAATTAAAGTAATTAAACCAATTGAATGAAAAAGATAAAATTTTATAAATGGTAAAAAAATTAATGAATTTAAGAAAAATAGTGATGAATGGTGTCTATAACCATATTCCAAATTTCCTAAACCCATTTGAATTTTATTTTCAGTAAGACCTAATGAATAAGTTAAATGATAGTAAGAAAAATCATCATGATTTTTTAAAATAAACAAAGCAGAACTCATTATAAGAAATAAAATAATTATTCTGAAATAATTTTTTTTAAGTTCAAGTTTGTATAAGAAAAAAATAAATGAAATTAAGCCAATTACATGGACAATAATATTATGTATATAACCATGTTTAAAAATAAAAGTAGTACTATAAGATATTAAAACAAGACTTAATAATCCTAAAATTCCTATATATCCTAAATTATACTTTAATATCTCTTTATTTAAAAAATTAGCTAATAAATAACCATAACCCAAAATTGAAGTAAGTATAAAAATAAAATAAAAATATAATATAAAAAACTTTAATATCATAAGATTAATTTTTTTTGGAATTTATTTAAAAAAATAAATGTTATGTTGTAAAGTGTTACATTAAACAAAATAGAAAAAACTAAAATTTTAGTATTATAAAAATAATTGAAGATCAAATTAAAATAAATTAAATTATATATACATATTAAAATTCCTGTTAAGGAATTGGAAAAAAAATTATTTTTTTTAATATTTTTTTTTAAAAAAATATAAATTAATTGATGTAAATGTTCATTATCAGGATTTGAAGGTGATTTTTTGAATATTAATTTTCTTATAATAGAAAATAAATTTTCATATGCTGGATACCAAAGTATGGCCACAATATAATAAGGTGAAACTAAATCATTATTATTAGAAAAATTTATCATTGTAACACCTGCAATAAAACTTATTAAATATGAACCGCTATCCCCCAAAAACATCAAACCAAAAAAATTAAATAAATATATTAGAAATAACAGAAAAATACATATTGTTATAAGGAAGTGATCTAATTTTAGATCATTTATTTCTGAAAGATAAAATATATTGGAAAGAACTAATATAAAATAACCAACAACGAGTGTATTTACTCCATCCATAAAATTAGTTCCATTGATTAAAATTAATATACAAAATATGCTGAAAATTAATTTTACAATAAAAATATTTAATAGATTATCAAAAAAATTTATTCTAATTGAAGTTATAAAATTATCAAATAAAACTAAATATATAATAACTACTATTGTCTGAAAAAAAATTCTAAAAAGTGGTGCATGCAAAATATTTAAATCTGATAATAAACCGGATAAAAAAATTAAAAACATTATAATTGTAAAATATTTATAACTTTCAGGCAAAAAATAAAAAAGAGCCAAAAAAATAACTAGCCCTCCAGAAAGTGGAGTTTTTTTATTTTGAATAAAATTTTTATGTTTAGATATATTTACTTGATCAATTAAAATATTATATTTTTTAAATAAAAAATTTAAAGTTATTGTAGATAAAAGAACAAAAATAACAGTTCCAATTATACTCATTAAATATATTAATATTTTTTATTAAATTCATTTTGAGCCAAGACAAAATCTTTTTCTACCATTTCATTTACTAAGTTTAGGAATGAAAATTTTGGCTTGAAATTTAATTTTTCTATAGCTTTTTTAGGACTGCCCTTCAAATAATCAACTTCATTGGGTCTAAAATATTTTTTATCTATTTTAATAATAATTTTTTTTTTATTATTTTCATATATATAACCTTTTTCCTTAAACCTTTTTCCAGTCCAATATATTTTCATATCCAGCTGTTTGCTAGCAGCCATAATAAATTCCTTAACTGTATGAGTTTCTCCTGTCGCTATCACATAATCGTCTGGTTTTGATTGTTGTAAAATTTTCCACTGCATTTCAACATAATCCTTTGCATGTCCCCAGTCTCTCTTTGCATTCAAATTTCCTAAATATAGTATTTCGTTAGATCCAAATTTCCTTCGAGTTAAAAACCTCGTGATTTTTCGTGTTACAAATGTTTCACCTCTTCTAGGGCTTTCATGATTAAATAAAATTCCGTTACATGCAAATAATCCGTAGGACTCTCTATATACCGATGTTATCCAATAGGAATAAAGTTTTGATACACCATAAGGAGATTTTGGATGAAATCTTGAATTTTCATTGAAAATTTTTTGATTATATTTTTCTCCAAAAAGTTCTGACGTACTTGCTTGATAAAATTTTACTTTTTTCATTTTTAAAAAACGAATAGCTTCTAAAATTCTTAAAGTTCCTATTCCAGAAACCTCTGCAGTATATTCGGGGTTTTCAAATGAAACTCCAACATGGCTTTGCGCACCCAAATTATATATTTCTTTTGGTTTGATTTGATGAATTAGATTATAGATACTATTACTATCTGTAAGGTCTCCATAATGCAAAAAAAAGTTAGTTCTATTATGAGGATCTATATATAAATGATCTATTCTGCTCGTATTGAATGATGATGATTTTCTAATTATTCCATGAACTTTATAATTTTTTTTCAATAATAATTCAGCTAAATAAGATCCATCTTGACCTGTTATTCCTGTAATTAATGCTGTTTTTTTTTTCATTTTCTAAATATAAACAATTTCAATATACATAATAATATTAAAAATCCATCCTTAAATTCATTAACTTTTTTCCTACCAGATAATCTTGATCTTTCGTAACAAGATTTTGACCCTAATTTGTAGTTTTTATATTTTGCTAAAATAGGTAATTCAACACAAAAAGAAAAATCTTTGCTTTTTAGTTCAAGTAATTTGAAAGCTGAAGTTTTTCCCATAACATAAGTAAACAATACATCAGAAATATTAAGTCTAAATAAAATATTACATAACAAAGTAAAAATTTTATTTCCTATATATGTTAAGAAAGTATCATCTTCACTCCCTCCTTCTTTTTCATATCTACTATTAAATAAAAAATCATAGTTATTTTTTAAATCATGCAACATTCCATCTAAATATTTTGGATCAAATGAATGGTCAGCATTAAATATACAAAAAAATTCAGTTTCAACAGTATTTATTCCTTCTATTAAAGCATTTCCGTAGCCATCACTATCTTGTAAGAGAATTTTACAATTTAGATTTTTTACTACATTTTGTGTATTTAAATCATTTCTGGGAATAACAATTATTTTTTTACATTCAAAATTTTTCAATTCTTCTAGAACAGTTGGTAGACATTCTGCCTCATTTTTTGCCGGTATCACCAATGTCAAATTTTTCATGATTTTTTTAATTAGTAAGAATTAATTTTTTTTATCAATGCATATACTGATAATCTAATTACATATATTATAGAAGCAATATAGCTCTTGTTTTCGTATATATAATAAACTTTAAATGCATCTTTTAATTTTTGTATAACTGAGCTTGATAAGGAATTTGAAGATTTCCTCCAAGATGTCAAAATTTTATCAAAACCATTGAGCGAGACAGACTTTTTTGCCAATGACAACCATAAAACAAAGTCTTCTTTTGTTTTTAATTCAGGAAAATTTAAATCTTTTAATAAATTTCTTTTCAAAATCACAGTGGACAAACCTATATCACATGACTTTAGCAAATCTTTATATTTAAGTGAATTTTTGGCCCTAATTTGCCCAATATTTTTTTCATTCCGATCTATAATGTTATATGCAGTAAATGAAAAATTGTGGTTATTTAATAACATAAAATTAAGCTGCAAGTTTATCTTTTCTAATTCCCAATAATCATCACAATCTAAAAATGCAATATACTCTCCTGTTGCATATGATATGGCTTTATTTCTTGAATATGCTACACCTTTATTTTTATCATTAATAAATATTTTGACTCTAGAATCTTTATTTACACAATTTTTAATATAACTTAGATCTTCTTTGTCATGGTCATCATAAACAATTAAAACTTCAATGTTACTGTAAGTTTGGTCTAAAACAGATTTAATTGATTGTAAAAAAAATTTTTTTTTTTTAAAATATGGCATTATAATGCTTACTAAATTCTTCATTAGTCTATTAAAAATTATACTGACCAAAAATTTTTTTAACAAAAACGATCATTAAATAATAAAGTGAAAAAATTATATCTTTAATTTGCATCTTTGAGGAACCTAGCTTTCTATAAGGTAATTGAATAGGAATTTGTGAAATTTTATATTTCTTTTTATAGAGAATAAACAAACTTTCCCAAAAATATGAATATGAATCTTGTTTTGTTAATATTAAATCCTTCAATTTTACTTTTCGACAATTAATACACCTAAAAGCTCCTGAGGCGTCATAGGGCATAAATAACAAAAATGAAATAGCTATATGTCTCAATGTAGTTAAGATAATTCTAGAAAAAGGCCACTTTTTTAATGAATTTTTTTTTAGAAATCTACTAGTAGTGACAACATCATAATTGCTGCTTTGTAACTTTTGTATCATAAATTTCATATATTTTGGATCATGGGTTCCATCCGCATCCATAGTAACAATTATCTTATATTTTTTTTTATATGACCAAACAAAACCTTCTTTATGAGCAGAACCAATTCCTAATTTTTTAGGTCTAAAAATATAGTTAATGTTTCTGTTTTTTTTTGCTATTTTTTTTATTACCTCTTGAGATCCATCTTTAGAATTATCATCAATAAATAAAATATCGTGTAAAATTTTGGTTAATTTTAATTTTTTTAATAAAATAATTATATTATTTTTTTCATTTAATGTTGGAACAATAACTAGAATATTTCTCACTAAACAACTCTAACTTTTGGCAGAGGAAAAATAAATTTAGTACCTTTTTTTCTAATATTTTTTTCTCTAATTAATATTTCATTTTTAAAATGCCATGGCAATACCAAATAGAAGTGAGGCTTTATTTTTCTAGATTGGCTTTCAGAAATTATTTTTATCCTTGTTCCTGGTGTAAATGAATTCCATTTTAAAGGATTTCTGTCAGCTATATAATTTACAACTTTGTTATTTATATTATAAAATTGTAAAAGCACATTTCCTTTGGTAGAGGCTCCATAACCATGAATATCCTGTTCTTCATTCTTTATTTTTTTGATTAATTTTATAAGTTTAATTTTTTCATTTAATATTTTAGTGAAAAATACTTTATAAGTTTTTTTTAGTTCTATACCCTGTAAATTCTCTCTTAATAAAACTTTTTTTATATTTTTAGAAACTTTAAAATTAGTCTTACTATGACAAATATAATATCGTGAGCTTCCTCCATTTATCTCATTATATTCATGATTAAAAACTTTTAAGCCATTATTTTTCATCATTTCAATTATTATCTTTGACGAATAAAAGACTAAATGCTCATGACAAATAGTATCAAAAATATTATTTTTTATAATATAATAAAGATCCACATGTTCTAAAACAAAAACCCCCTTATCATCCAATATTTTTTTTATTTCCTTTATAAATTTATTTGGATCTCTAAGATCATAAAAAACCGATAATGCAGAAATGATCTTAAATTTTTTTTTTATTTTTATTTTTTCTATATCTTTAATTTTAAAAAAATTTGAAATTTTATAATTAATTTTTTTATAAAATTTTTTATATTTATTAACTAGAGGATCAACACCAACTTTAATAATATCATTGGCATAAAAATTTAATAACGTAGCATCATTGCTGCCAATATCTAAAACATATTGTTTTGATTTTAACTTTACCAAAGCAGAACACTTCCTAACTATTTTTTTTACGTGGTCTGTCATGGTTTTATTAATTCCTGTTCTGTATCCATAGCTTTTTCCATACAAATAATTTAAATCAAAATTTCTATCTAATTGAACAAGTTTACATTTTTTGCACATTAGAACGTTTAAATATGCTTTTGGAACATTTTGACGAATAGTATTGGGAAATTTCCCTGTAAAACTTATTTTTCCTAGACTAAAAAGATCAAATAATTCTGTATTTTTGCAATTTCTACAATGTTTGATTTTCATAAATTGAATTTAACAACAATTGAAATTTTAATAGATTTTTCTAATAAAAAAATAATGTAAAATATTAATTAAATAAAGTAAACATATTATACTGTGAAAAATTTTACTTCAAATTATTGATAATATTTAATAGTGAAAACGATATACTTTATTGAATAAAAAAATATAAATTTGTAACCTGAATACCAACTGATTTCTTTTATGAAAAAAAATATTATATTTTTTTTACCAGTGTTTATACCTGGTGGAGCCGGAAATGCAATCTCAAGAATGTGTAAAAATTTTAATCAAAATAAATATATTTTACATATTATATCCATTGGACCTTGCAGTTATAAAAATGAACTAAAGAGTTATGTTAAAAAGTTCTATGAACTTAAAACTAAGAAAACTATACTCTCAATATTTAAGCTTAGGGAAATAGTTAAAAAACTTACTAAGGAAAATAATAGTATTTTTATTTCAAATATAAATTATGCTAATGTTATATCGGTTATAGCTTTAAAGAATATTTTAAATTTAAAAATAATACTTGTTGAAAGAACTGCATTAAAAGAACTTGATATTTATTTTGGTTTTAGGGATTTAATAAAAAAAAAAATAATTAAATTATTAATTAAAATTTTTTATAAAAAGGCTGATAAACTTATTACCAATTCAAAAATTGCCAGCAAAAGTTTGGAAAAATTAACGAACTCCAAAGTGCATACAATTTATTCTCCAGGATTTATAAAACTAAATAAAAAAAAAATAAAACCAAATAACATTAAAAAAATATTAACTGTAGGAAGATTATCAAGAGAAAAAGATTACGAAACTATAATTAAAGCTGTTAATTTAATTAAACACAAAAATTTTACACTTGAAATAATTGGTGACGGAAATCAAAAAAATAAATTAAAAAATTTGATTAAAAAATTAAAATTAGAGAATAAAGTATTTCTTAGAGGTTATAAAAAAAATCCAAGCATTTTTTTTAAAAGAGCTGATCTTTATATCAATAGTTCTTTTTTTGAAGGGTTTCCTAATTCCGTAATTGAAGCAATAAGTTATAATTTACCTGTTATTTGTACGAAAAGTCATGGTGGTATTAATGAAATAATTTCAAATGGTAAAGGCGGGTTTTTTTTTGAGACAGGTAATTTTTATGAACTTTCAAATTTAATTGATAGATTTTTAATATCTCGAAAAAAATTTATAAAAAAAACAAACTTTGCAAAAAATAATATTAAAAAATTCAATATTATGAATTGTACTAAAGCTTATCAAAAAATATTTGAAGAATTATAATTTTTTATTAAGATAATTATTATACCAATTAAAAGTATTAATTAAACCTTTTTGAATATTTGTAAATTTTTTAAATTTTAAGAATTTTATAATTTTAAAATTGGAACCATGGGTTTTTAAAATATCCGCTTTTTGAAATCCAACTTTTTTTATTTTAGGAATTTTTGTAAATGTATTTAATATTGTTAATATTTTATTTAATTTTATTGGTCTATTAGAGCAAATATTAAATATTTCATGTTTTTTCCTATTATTGAAATAAATAAATCTATTAAGAATTTCTGTTACATCTTCTATATATGTAAAATCTCTTGTATGATTTCCATAATTGTGTAGATAAAAATACTTATTTTTGACTGAAGCTTCAATATATTTTAATATCATCATATCAGGTCTTCCCCATTCACCATATACAGTAAAAAATCTCAGACCAACAAAATTAATATCATAATAATTTGAATATACTTCCGCTAATTCTTCATTGAATTTTTTTGTTAATCCGTAGATATTTTTTGGATTAATTATTGTTTTTTCATTTAAAGGAAATTTCTCGCTATCACCGTAAACAGAACTTGAAGAAGCGTAAAAAATTTTTTTGATATTCGTTTTTCTAGCTAACTCAATAATATTGAAAAATCCAATAATATTAGAATCAATATATTTTTTTGGGTTTTTAATAGAATGTCTTACTCCCGCTTGCGCTGCCAAATGAAATATACAGTCAAATTTATTTTTCTTTAACAGATTATTTAATAATTTTAGATTTTCAAGGTCCATTTTTTGAAAAGTAAAATTTTTTGACTTTAATAATATTTTTAATCTTGCCTTTTTTAGTCCTACTGAATAATAATTATTTAGATTATCAATGCCTACGATTTTTATTTTTTTATTTGTTTTAATAAGAGAGTTAACAAAATTAAAGCCTATAAACCCACAACAACCAGTTAACAAAATTTTCATATCAAAAACATATACCAATTATTTTAATTTAAGTATATTTATTTGAACAAATGAAAATTAATCCATGTGTCATTGGACTGGGGTATGTAGGTCTCCCAATAATATTACATCTAGCTAGTAAGTTTTCTAGTCATGGATTCGATATAAATACAAATAGAATTAATAATTTAAAAAATAAAATAGATACTAATAATGAATTTAAATCCAAAGATTTTTACAAAAAGAAAATTCATTTTACAAATAATTTATCTGATATAAAAAATTGCAATTTTTTTATTATATGTGTGCCAACTCCGATAAATAAAAATAAAAAACCAAATTTACAAAATTTAAAAAATGCAATTGCTATTGTTTCAAAAGTATTAAAAAAAAATGACATAATATTTATTGAATCAACAATTTATCCTGGATTAACTAAACAATATAAAAATTATTTAGAAAAAAAAACAAATTTAAAAAATAATATAGATTTTTATATAGGATACAGTCCGGAAAGGATGAACCCTGGAGATAAAGCAAACACATTGAAAAATATTAAAAAAATAGTAGCAATTAATACAGAAAAAAAAAGTGTCTTAAAAAAAGTTTATAAAGTTTATAACACAGTTTCAAAAGAAATAATATTATCTAAAAATATACGAGCCGCTGAAACTGCAAAAGTTATAGAAAATATTCAAAGAGATTTGAATATTGCTTTGATAAATGAAATTTTGCTTATTTGTAAAAAATTAAAAATAGATTTCAAGGAAGTCCTTAAACTAGCTAAAACGAAATGGAATTTTATTAATTTTAATCCTGGATTAGTTGGTGGACATTGTCTTCCGGTAGACCCATATTATTTATCAAGCATTGCAGCAAAAAAAAAATTCAAGACTAATGTTATATTAGCAGGAAGAAAAACTAATGATAAAATGTCTAATTTTATTATTAATGATTTAAAATTTTTTTTAGCAAAAAAAAATAAATCATTAAAAAATTCTAAAATTATAATTATAGGATTATCTTATAAGGCAGGGGTTGCTGATATGAGAAATTCTCTTAATTTTGAGATATTTAAAAAATTAAAAAAAAATTGCAATAATGTTTATGGATATGATCCATTTGTTGAGAATAAAATTAGAAAAAATTATAGAATTTATAACAAAATTAATGCTAATAAAAAATATGATGTAATTTTATTTCTTTCAAATCATGAAAAATTTAAAAAAAAATTTAAAAATATTTTATTATCAAAAAATAGAAATAATATTTTAGATCCATTTAGATATTTTTCTTGATTTAATTTAAATGATCAAATAATTACAAGTTTATTATTTCCAGGCTCTCGATCAAAAGACCCAATTGTCTTGCATCTGGAGATTTTAATAATTCTAACTGTGTTACAGGGTTCTTAATCTTAAATTTTATATATACAATATCTTCTTCAATTAAATCTTTATCTACATTTATAAATATTGAGTTATCCTTTAAATCAGTAATATTTTTTAAGTTGAATTTTTTTGAAAAAAGATTATTTACATCGATATCAAAATTTATCACATCATTTTTTTTTGTAATTAA
>Ga0207990_1001575_pt1 | contig 11485 bp, 10 predicted proteins | sample ETNtaG_8_FD_185780 | JGI IMG/M metagenome (GOLD analysis project Ga0207990, IMG submission 185780) | Marine microbial and viral communities from oxygen minimum zone, Eastern Pacific Ocean - ETNP201406SV75 (SPAdes) (version 2) | ecosystem: Environmental > Aquatic > Marine > Oceanic ...
CGCGACAATTTCCTCGCCGGCATCACCCACAACGTGGAGAAGGAGCTTGAGAAGGTCGGCCTGAAACTCATCAACGTCAACATCGTCGACATCACCGACGACTCCGACTACATCGAGAGCATCGGTAAGAAGGCCGCAGCGACTGCGGTTGAGAATGCCCGTGTTGATGTAGCCAACGCCGAGCGCGACGGTGCTATCGGTGCTGCACAGGCTGACAAGACCCGAGAGATTCAGGTCGCTGAGAATGTGGCTTCAGCCACTAAGGGACGTAAGGCAGCTGAGGCTGATCAGCGTGTTTACGTCGAGGGCCAAGAGGCTCTGGCAGTCTCCGGTGAGAACATGGCTCAGGCTGAGATAGCCAATGCAAACGCTGACCTCAAGGAGGCGGAAGCTGGTGCTAAGCAGAGGGCTGACGTCGCCACGGCGCAGTCCGAGGCTGCCATCCAGCGTGCCTTTGCTGGTGAGGAAGAAGAGCGCCTGAAGGCAAGTGAGATTGTCCGTGAGAACATCCAGAAGCAACAGATTGAGATTGCTGCTGAAGCCGAAGCCGAACGCCAGCGACGAGTTGCGCGTGGTGAGGCCGATGCTATTCTTGCAGTTTACGAAGCAGAGGCGAAGGGTATCCAACAGGTTCTCGACGCCAAAGCGAAGGGGTATCAGAATCTCGTCAACAGCGCTGCTGGTGACCCCAAGGCCGCCGCAACTCTGCTGATGGTCGAGAAGGTGGAGAGTATGGTAGCGGCTCAGGCCGAGGCCATTCGCAACCTGAAGATAGACAAGGTCACCGTCTGGGACGGAGGCAACAACGACGATGGCTCATCTGCCACTAGTAACTTCGTGAGCAGCCTCGTCCAGAGTCTGCCTCCAATCCACGATGTAGCCAAGATGGCTGGAGTCGATCTGCCAGACTATCTCGGCACCATAACCGAGGAAGAAGACGGCGAGTGAGCGACTGTCTCTTTGAGACAGTCAGGCTCATGAGGCGGCCCGCTATGGGCATCACATGCGCGACGACGATGTAGTTATCATCGGAGGTGCCCGGACCCCGTTCTGCGAGTGGCTGGGCGGTAAGCGAGGTGACGGAGAAGCAGGAGGCCGACTCGCCTCAGTTTCGACCGAGGAGCTCGGAGCGATTGCCATCCGTGCCGCATTAGAAAGGACAGGTACCGACCCGTCTTCCGTCGATCATGTGGTGATGGGTCACGCACTGCAGACCTCTGGCCAAGCCATCTACGGCGCCAGGCACGCCGGGCTCAACGCCGGCATACCGCATGAGGTTCCGATGCTCACTCTCAACCGCCTGTGCGGCAGCGGCGCGCAGTCTATCGTGACCGGCGCCCAGATGATTATGCTGGGCGAGGCCGACGTAGTGGTGTCTGGGGGCATGGAGAACCTCTCGCAGGCTCCTCACGTCCTTCGGGGCATGCGTGAATCGCATAAGCTCGGGAGACCGCCTCAGGAGGGCTATGTTTTGCCTACAGACATGGAGGACTACTTCTTCACCAACCTCATTGACAACACCTGCGACTCGTTCATGGCGCAGACCAGTGACGAACTGTGTCACCGCGTCGGCGTGGTCCGCGAGCAGGCCGACGAGTTCGCAGCCCTCAGCCACGCTAGGACCGAGAGCAGCGTCGACTCTGGCTTGTTCGATAACGAAATCGTCACAGTAGAGACTCCTGATGGGCCGGTGAGCGCGAGCGACGAGGACCACTTCGTCCGAGGTACCACCATAGAATCGTTGTCCGGGCTACGTCCGCACTTCGGTCCCAAATCCCTCGTCACTGCCGGAAATGCCTCCGGAGTAGTCGACGGGGCGGCTGCTGTAGTGCTGAAGTCATCCAGCAGAGCTGCAGCGGACGGGGACGAGCCACTTGCTCGGGTCGTAAACTGGGGCATCGTCGGATTAGATCCTGCGATAATGGCATTCGGCCCTGTCCCGAGCAGCAAAAAGGCACTTGAGAGGGCTGGCCTCACAGTTGATGACATAGACCGATGGGAAATCAATGAGGCCTTCGCAGGCCAGGCCGTGGCGTGTATGCAGGAGCTCGGCTTAGATGTGGACAAGGTCAATGTGAATGGAGGGGCGGTCGGCTTGGGTCATCCACTGGCTGCGACCGGCACCAGACTGGTGCTGACACTGGCGCACGAACTGAAGCGCAGTGGTGGGCGTTACGGCATAGCCACCGCGTGCATCGGTGGCGGACAGGGAATCGCGGTCATCGTCGAGTCAATTTGACTATTTTTCGATAAATTTCGCCGTAGGAGAGGTTATCCCTCATCGTGCCCGGCAAAGAACATGACCTTCGCGAAGCCTGAACACATTGTAACCGAACATATCGAAGGAACCGGGCACGCAGGCAGGAAACGGAGTCTGGTGAAGACCCTGTCATGGAGAACCATCGCGACCACGGATACCATCTTGATCGCCAGAATCATCACTGGAAGCTGGACTGTTGGTTTTGGGATTGCCACCATAGAGGTGTTTACTAAGATGGCACTGTACTATCTGCACGAGCGCGGCTGGGCATCTTTGGATTGGGGCCTAGAGGACGTTGATGTAGATGCAAAGGCCCTGGAACTTCGTCCTGTTCATTGAGCCCGCGGTCCTGTTGAAGGAGAGAATCCCGGGTAACTTGAGCCTCCTGACCACATAGGTTATCTGCTGTATGTTCCGGCCGTCGGCCGTTAGCATGGGGGGGACTCGCTCTAGGGGCTTCGTGAAGGCATTATGCCGGAAGGCCATAGCAACTCTGACCGGCACGGGACTCGTGCTATCGTATAGGCCAATAGGCTCGACGAAGTGATTGGAATGGATTCACAAAAACGCACCATCGTCAAGACTCTCCTGTGGAGGTTCATTGCAAGTGGCACAACAGTAGTTGTTGTGTTTGCATTATCAGGAAATATCACATTGGGATTGACGGCTGCGGCAATAGGCATCCCTCTCAAACTGTTCATGTATTACTTCTATGAGCGATTCTGGATGACGACGATTGAATGGGGAAAGGTCTCAGACGATTTCCCGGAACTTTCAGTTAAGGATGTGTCATCAGGTTCTTCGGGCCGGCCGAGAGGCGCTTTGGCGCAGCGGGCACGCAAACCCTGAACTCCAATGTTCACTCGGGGATGAACCAGTGTTCCTTCTTCGGTGAGAGCGGTCTTTTCATCCACAATGGGCGCCGCTCTCCTCGAGGATGAGTCTCGCGCTGCTTAGCCATCTGGTTCCAGCGCTTGTAGTACTCGAACGACTTCTCGGTGTCGACCTCGACATCACCGTACTTCTCGTCCGCAGATGGTCTACTCAGCCTTACCTTTTGGAGCCAGCAGTGAGCACCGCTAATCGGGTCCGGCTGCACCGCGTGAGTGATGTTCTGATGGACGCCTCCGTCTCTCCACCAGACTCTGTTGGTATCGGGATCATCTGACTCCCACGGCCCGACTCCAGAGACGGTCCGCATGCGCTTCTTGCCGTCCCCGACGTCCTCAATCGAGACTTCGTTGCTTAGGAAGCGGTTGCCTTGGTCTTGGGCGCGCCTCCAGCGTCCAATGTGGTGCGAGCAACCGATTACTCCCGGTTTGATGCCCTCGGTGACCCATACCTTGTCGACAAACCAGCCGATTTCGGTCTCTATCTTGAGCAGGTCACCTTCTGCTACACCGAGCTTCGCGGCGTCTTTCGGATGTATCCATATCGGATTGCGATGACCGATTTCGACCAGCCATTTGGCGTTAGCCGAGCGTGAGTGTATGTGCTGCGGTAGGCGAAAGTTTGGCAGTAGGCAGTATTCGTCTTCGCCCTGCAGGTTGTCAGGGTGGACGTGACTGCGGATGCGATAGTGCGGAATTGCGTGCTCTGGGTAGCCGAACTCGACCATCGTTGGAGAGTACAGCTCCTGCTTGCCACTCGGCGTCGGCCAGCCCTCCTGCTCGTGCTTGGAGTAGGTGGCTTCCTCGATCAAGAAGGCTCCGTGCTTACGCATGTAGCCGAGTGCGTCCAAATCCTCAGCGGCAGCCGCCTCGGGTAGGCCGGGTACGCGCTCGAAGGTGTACTGATAGTACTCGTCGACGGTTATTCGCTCGCCCTCGCGGTACGGGCTCATGAAGTGCTCGCGAATGCCCATGGTGCCATCATCGATGCGCCACGATAACTCGTTCCAGAACTCATCCTCCTCCCAGACTTCTCCAGGGTTGACCTCGCGCGTGAACTCGACCTCGCGCCCTTCTCTACGGGCGTACTCACGCAAAACCGGTTGCCTGAAGGCTACCCACTTTCCTGCCGAGGTGGCATAAGAATTGATGTCGTGGCGCTCCGAGGCGTGGCCCATGGGCAGCACGTAGTCAGCGAAGAATGCCGTCTCATTCCACGTCGGGGTGAGTGCCACGTGGCAGCCGACGGACTCCTCATCCTCCAGCATCCCAATCCACGAGAAACCATCTGGGTAGGTCCAGACTGGATTGAAGACGCGGGTGAAGTAAACGTCCATGGTGCCGCGACCGTCCTTCACTAGATGCGGGAGGATGTGACTCATCTCGTAGTGCGACAGCGTGTACTCAAGCGGGAAGTGCAATTCGTTCCAGCCGTCAGGAGCAGGAGGCTCGTCGAACAACTCCGGACTGAATTTAGACCACGAGTTGGGCGATGTTCCTCCCTCGGTGCCAACACTACCGGTTAGGACATTGAGCAGGTGTAGCGTTCGCGCCACCTGCCAGCCTCCGAGATTGCCTATTGCCGCTGAGCGCCAGACGTGCGTTGACAGGCGACTGCCAGCACCGGCCACGGCTTCGCCAGCCTCGATGACCTGCTCAACCGGGATGCGGCACTCTGCAGCGGCAAATTCAGGAGTGTACTCGGCGTATTCCTCGAGTAACAGTTCGATGAAACGCTCGAAGGTGGATGGTTCGTCAGGGTAGTCAGCCTCGAGCCATGCCTCCCAGTTGACCCAATTCTCGACGAATTCACGGTCATACAGGTCCCGCTCAAGTATCATCTTAGCCCAGGCTAAGAAGAGAGCCGACTCTGATCCCGGCCAAGTTGGTAGCCAGTGGTCTGCCATAGCTGCGGTGTTGGATAGTCGAGGATCGATGACGATGAGTTTTGCACCGTCCATCATCCCCTCGAGAATTCTCTGAGCGTGCGGATTGAAGTAGTGACCCGTCTCAAGGTGCGAGGAGGTCAGCAGGATGACCTTGGCGTTGGAGTGATCCGGAGAGGGCCTGTCGTGCTTATGCCACAGGCTGTATCCGGTGCGAGCACCCGCAGAGCAGATGTTGGTGTGACTGTTATGGCCATCGACGCCCCAAGCCTTCAGCACCCTCTCGACGTAGCCCTCATTCCCTGGCCTACCGACGTGATAGACGACACGGTCCTTGGCTCCAGTCTTCAGAGAAGCCCGAATCTTCGCAGCAATCTCGTCGAGCGCCTGGTCCCAGTAGATCCTCTCCCAGCCGCCTTCGCCACGCTTGCCGACTCTCTTCATAGGGTACAGAATCCGCTCAGTATCGTTAATCTGATTGATTGTAGCCGGACCCTTGGCGCAGTTCCTGCCACGGCTTCCAGGGTGGTGCGGGTTACCTTCGAATTTGGCGACCTGTCCTGATTCCTTGTCGACGTAGGCCAACATTCCGCAGGCCGACTCGCAGTTGAAGCAGGTGGTCGGTACTAGGGAATAGCGTCGCTCGACGCGCTTAGGCCACTCGTTTGCATCGAGCTCGACATGATTGTGCCAGTCCTCTGGGTCGGGGAACTTGCGGAGGTTGACTGACTCTGAGGAGGAGTGCTCGCGATCGAGGTCAGGGATAATCCGCAGTCTCTGCGCGATGTCCTCGATAAGTGTCTTCTTCATGCGTCTCCCCTCAGTGCAAGGTCTCCAGTTGCGGCTTGATGACAGTACCATGGGCATGTTTGGATACTATTGCCAGCATCACTACGGCGATGACCATAGAGAGGATTCCGGGTGATGCCAAGAGGATAAGGCCCGCGGCTCCAGCAACAAGCATCTCAACCAGCATCTTGGCCGTTAGAAACCTGTCTTCAGACCACGAACGACCGCGCGCCTGCCCCAACAGCCAAGCTGTGTAGACCCCGGTTAGGACAGCTAGGGGGATTCCTGCGTATGCGAGGTACTCGAGATAGACGCGGTCCATATCGAAGAGTAAAACCGCGCCACTGCAGGCTAGAATTCCGCCAAATCCTGCGAGAATGTAAGCTCCCTTGACCAGCCAAGAGTCCCAGTTTGGTCGCAGCATCACGTAGAGAAAACGCTCAGGACGGTCAAGGTCCATGACGAGAAGAATTCCTGTGATTCCAAGGAAGGCCGTGCAGCCGATGACCAACTGCCACCACATCTCATCTGTCATTTCCAGCATACCCGAGAGCATCATCGCCATCGCTACGAGGTAGGTTCCCGAGGCGATGGCCTTGGTCATGATGTAGGCAGAGACTTCCCAGCCCCAAAGCACCCCCTTGGACGGCTGATCGTACGAACGCTTCGGCTTACCGGCATCCTCCTCTAGCTTGGACATGACATCGCGTATGATGGCCCGATCCCGGGGGGCCGCTGTTCGAGCCTTTTTCTCTAGAGCCAGTTGGATAATCATTGACTGAGTGTCTGCAGCCCCTGTCCTCTTGTCGGCATACTTAGCGAAGTGACCCACTCCGGCTGCTTGGTCGGTCCACAGGTATTCGCCAGTGCGCTCGGTGGCGTGAGGATCCAGAATATCTTCACTAGTATCGACGTAGAACACGTTCGGCTTCGCACCCGATTCTGGTTTACGCACTGTGGTTTCGTGCTCGGTCAGATAGCCAGAGATAGACGAGTTGGGATCATCGAGGTCGCCGGAGATAATGGCCTCGGTCGGGCAGACAATGACGCAGGACGGCTCGTATGAGTGCTCAATGCGGTGGGCGCAGTAGTTGCACTTCGCTGCAGTTCCTTTGTTTGGGTCAATGTAGAGAGCATCATACGGACAGGCCTGCATGCATGACTTGCAGCCGATGCAACGCTCGTCATCGAAGTCTACGATACCGTCGTCACGCGTGAACAGTGCCGTCGTAGGGCAAATTGTCGTACACGGTGAGTCTTCGCAGTGGTTGCAGCGGTGGACACTGAACTCTCTGGTGACATCCGGATAGGTGCCCTTCTCAATGTACTTGACATGGGTCCGGTTCACACCGATTGGCACGTCGTGCTCGGACTTGCAGGCGACCGTGCAGGCATGACAGCCGATGCACTTCCTGTTGTCTATCACGAATCCGTAGTTGACCATGATCCGCCCTCTATGAGGGCGGACACCCCATCACAGCAAATGAGCCTTCCCAGCCTCGTCACAGTATGATGCCGGCGATGCCGGCTGCTGCAATCCAGGTCCCGGCTACCGATCCTAGGTTGCCTAATGCAGTCACTAGGAGCACCTTTCCAACACGATTCCTCCACAACAAGGAGTACTTGTCCATCGACAGGAAGTCGCTAGCGTCCTTTCCTGTAGGGGGGTCTACCTTCAGTTGGGTGTATCCAGCTACCCAACCTGCCGCCACAGTTGGATTAAGTGATGTTAGGGGAGATGCCAGAGCGCCCACTAGAATAGAGAGTGGATGTCCTCTGGCCAATAACACGCCAAGCCCCGTCAGACTCGCGTTGATGGCCAACCAAATCTTCCCTGACTCTATTATTTCATCCATCATTCCGTGGTAAGCGAGCCAAGCCAGACCCGAGATGAATAACACAGGTATCCCCCATACCACTGCCTTTGGCCAGAACGATTTCGATGGGGTCTCGTTCAACTCAGCTAGTCTCGATGCCACCTCCATTGCAGGCTCTCCTAACTGGTGCTGCACTCCGCCGAGGTGACCCGCGCCCACTACCGCGAGAACTTTGCCCTTACCTCTGATTTGCTGAAGCCTACCAGCGAGGAAGGCGTCTCTCTCGTCTATCAGGACCGAGCCGGCTGCCGGGGCGACCTCGCGAGCCTCTTCCATCAGGTTGCTGAGTAAGTCGGAGTCCTCTAGCAGTTCCTCGACAGAGGCATCCTCTTCGTCATCATCCTGCCACAACAGGGCGTCTAACACTCGGAATTTCTCCCTGAACCCCATCTTTGACCATGCCCTCCTAAGGGTTATCACGACGTCCCTATCGATTAGTTCCACAGGGACCCCCGCCTCGTCCGCGGCCTCTATCGCAGCGAGTAACTCGGCACCCGGCTTTTCGCCCGATACAATTCCCATCCGGCGCTGTTCTGCGGCCAACGCTGACTGCAAGAGTATCATGTGCGACCTACCTTCGTTTAGAATCTTCAGCAGATCTTCGTTGTCCAGTGCGTCCGGCTCGAGCAACGAAGCCTTGCGAGACTCGCACAGTTCGATTGCGACTAGATCCGGTTTCCACTCCTCGATTTGTTGGCGCACCAACTCGACCGAGGCACTGCTGATGTGGGCAGTTCCGACCAGCCTCAGGCTGTCATCGATATCGACTATGTTCTTCTGAGTCTCTCCCATTCAGTCGACCTCCAATGCACTAATCGCCGAGAACAAATCTGAGTGCTCGGCGACATCATGGACCCTGATGATGTCCACACCGAGATCAATTGCCTTAGCAGCGATACCGAGGCTTCCGGCCAAGCGGTCGGAGGTGTCCTCCCTGCCGAGCAGGTGTCGAAACATCGACTTACGGCTGACACCCCAGAGCAGAGGCATCCGCTCATCGGGCACTACTGAGCGCCCCGCTGAGAGCAGTGCGAGATTGTGCTCCAACATCTTGCCGAATCCGATTCCTGGGTCAGCAATCACCACACTTGGATCCACTCCCGCCTCGAACAGGCTAGTCGCAGTATTCTCCAGGAAACCTCTGACCTCAACCACGACATCTCCGTATGCAGGGTCGTCCTGCATATTCTCCGGAAGACCTTGCATGTGCATGATGCAGACCGGACATCCGCGCTGAGATACCAAGTCAGCCATTTGCGGGTCCGAGAGCGCGGAGACGTCGTTGACCATGTCGGCACCGGCGTCAAGCGCGGCTCGTGCAATACTCGCTCTGCGGGTGTCGATAGAGATGCATATCTCTGGAAGTGCCCGCCTTACGGCCTCGACCACGGGTATCACCCTGCGCTCCTCTTCTTCAGGGCTGACTGGAGAGGCACCCGGGCGGGTTGACTCGGCGCCAATATCTATCCAATCCGCGCCGTCATCTGCCATTTTGCAGGCCCTAGCGATAGCCGACTCACGCGAACTCACTCTAGAGGCCGCGTGGAATGAGTCCGGGGTGATGTTCAGAACCCCCATAATCCGAGGTATTCCCCCGTTTCGGCGGTTCAGCATAGGTCGCCAGTCGGCCATCTTCGCACACCCATCCAACGCATGCTTTATGATGTGACGGAGGGGCAATCCCACGATGGTATTGGGAGATGACACGCTTGAAGAAGCACCTTCCGCTAACGCGCTCGCTGCTAAAGCAGCGGAAACCATCGACGCACCATCGACCTACAACGTCGAGATGATGGAGTCCATCGTGCAGCGCCTGCGCCCAGAGGATAGGCATCAAATCCGCGACATGATTTCCGATAGAGGGAGGATGTCCGGAGCCCTCGGTATCGCCTGTATCCTATTCTGGTGGGTGGCCGTCCACATGGGCGGCGAATCGCTGGGTGACTCTGATCTTCCCGCTTCTATGATTGGCGATTTCAATTATTACAGTCTCACCTTGGTTGTACCCGCAATTGCACTCGTCGCCACCATTCTGCTGACCATGGGCAGGGAGAAGGGGCAGTCGCTTACATCCAACGCTGGAGGCGTGCTGGCTGTGCTGGCGCTGTTCCTAGTTCTAGAGCCCCTAGGTAGGATGACTCTATTGGGGGACTTGGATACTCAGGTCGCACTGACGGCCTCAGGACGACTGGCAATTATTGCCACACTTATCCATCTGGCGACCAAGATGATGGTCGATTCCATACTCCTCGAGTGGGTCAGGGGTTCGATGATGAGTATGGGCATCGATGTCCTGCCCGAGAGGCAGGACTCGGTAATTGAGGGTCATGCTGATGAGGCGCCCCCTCTCGTCTGAGCCCGTGACAGACAGCTCCAGTACCAGGCTCTCCGTGCTCAGACTTGGTCATAGGCGCGAGCGAGACAAGAGAATCACCTCGCATCTCGGACTGACGGCCCGGGCCTTCGGTGCGGACGAGGTGATTTTGTCAGGGGAGGAGGACCCCTCCGCCCTAGAGACATGGAACTCCGTGACCGAGAGGTTTGGTGGTAACTTCGAGTGCCGCTATGAGGCCAAGCCGATGGGATGGCTGCGCCGCTTTTCCAATAGTGGCACGATAATCCACCTGACGATGTACGGCGAGCCCTGGAGGGAGACAGTCCAGAACATCTCCCGAGATGCCCCTATAGTAGTCGTTGTCGGGGGCACCAAGGTCCCTGGAGAACTGTTCAAGATAGCAGATCACAACGTGTCAATCGGTAACCAACCTCACTCCGAGGTCGCCGCTCTAGCGGTCTTCCTAGAATCCTGGGTGGGCACACTCGACGAGTCGACTAGGTTTACTGGAGGCGAGATTGAGGTAATTCCCAGTGAGCGCGCGAAGAGGGTCCGGAACAGCACCGATTAGTGAGTCTCCCGGTCTGCTTCTCGCCCGATTCCTTCTCAAGGATTAAGAGGGGCACTCCAGCAGGATTGCTGATGTCGGGTACGACACCGTCCCGGGGCTTTGTCCCGGGCGCTGGCGTACCAGGGGTGCTCGACCCTCCTTCCTTCGCTGATGCAGCCGATTCGATTCTTGAATCAGCAGAGCGTCAGCAGGCAAGTGGCGCGGCGGGACTACTGTTGCTCGCCGACGGCACTAGGTACGAAGGTAGGCTGTTCGGGTCCGAGGGCATCGCACAGGGAGAGCTGGTATTCACCACTGGGATGTGCGGCTACCAAGAGAGCCTGACCGACCCGTCCTTTGCTGGGCAGGTCTTGACCTTCACGTGGCCACTCTTAGGCAACTACGGAATCCTTCCGGGAACCTCCGAATCCTCGGGTGTGCACCCACGTGGGGTCGTTTGCAGGCAGCTGATGAAGACCCCTGACCACCGGGACTCAGTCGGCAGCGTACATGAGTTCCTTGCCGCTCACGGCGTGCCTGGAATCGAGGGAGTGGACACACGCGCGCTGACGCGCAGGGTTCGCGAGCACGGCACCGTGCTATGCGTCTTCGGCCCCACGGAATGCGCCATCGAGATGAAGAAGATCCTTACTGAAATGACCCCTCCAGATGCCGACGATTTAGTGGCCTCAGTGACTAGGGCTGATGCAGTAGTGCTCAACCCGGGAGCGCAGGACGATGATGGAAACCCCCTCCCTCGACTCGCCGCTCTGGACTGCGGCATCAAGCACAACATCCTGCGTGAGTTGTGCCGGCGTTTTGAGGTCGTTTGGTGCCCTGCCTCGATGGATTTCGACACCCTCGTTTCAGAATGGCACCCAGATGCCCTGTTTGCATC